>Ga0185299_10005240_pt1 | contig 14848 bp, 12 predicted proteins | sample PaiPotPPA55metaG_FD_128002 | JGI IMG/M metagenome (GOLD analysis project Ga0185299, IMG submission 128002) | Iron sulfur acid spring bacterial and archeal communities from Banff, Canada, to study Microbial Dark Matter (Phase II) - Paint Pots PPA... ...
CAGCGGCTAAAGCCTTGTTGATTCGGCGTCAGTTGCGGCACGGCTGAAGCCGTGCCCTGACGAAAACCGGAGTTCTCACACAAACTCTGAAGCTCGGCCCCTTGAACTCCGACCTGGTGAAGCTCGGAGCTGCTGAAACTCCGACACGCTGAAGCTCCACTCTCGAAGATGGACCACTTCGACGGTGAGAATCCAAGTTGTTTGCGGCTGAGTTCATGTGGCAGTCATGCGGCTCGCGCCGTCGGTGGTGCATACTGGGCGCTGGGCACCGCGCTATGACGCGCGTGATGGGCGTGATTGGTGTGTATGCGGGAGGCGATTATGGCGGCGGGATTGACTGGGGAGCAGGTTCGGCGGATGCATGCTTATTGGCGGGCGGCGAATTACCTTACGGTGGGGCAGATTTATTTGAAGGACAATCCGCTGCTGGCGCGGCCGCTTACCGTGGACGATATCAAGCCGCGGTTGCTGGGACATTGGGGGACTACTTCGGGGTTGAATTTTATTTATACGCACTTGAACCGGGTGATCTGCGAGCGCGATTTGAACATGATGTACGTCATTGGGCCGGGGCATGGCGGGCCGGGGATTGTGGCGCATACCTATCTGGAGGGTTCGTATACCGAAATTTATCCGTATGTGGAACGGAACGTGGATGGGATCAAGCGGTTGTTCCGGCAGTTTTCGTGGCCTTATGGGATTCCGAGTCATGTGGCGCCGGAGACGCCGGGGTCGATTCACGAGGGAGGGGAGCTGGGGTATTCGTTGCTGCATGCGTATGGGGCGGCTTACGACAATCCGGATTTGGTGGTGGCGTGCATCGTGGGCGATGGGGAGGCGGAGACTGGGCCTTGCGCTACCAGTTGGCATGCGAACAAGTTTTTGAATGCGGCGAAGGATGGGGCGGTTCTGCCGATTTTGCATTTGAATGGATACAAGATCGCAAATCCGACCGTTCTGGCGCGGATTTCGCGGGAGGAGCTGGAAGCGTTGTTTCGGGGATATGGGTATACGCCGCACTTTTTGGAGGGCGACGACCCTGACGTGATGCACCCGCAGATGGCGGCGGTGCTCGACAAAATGCTGGACGAGATTGCGGCGATTCAGACGGCGGCGCGGGAAGGCGGGGTTACCGAGCGGCCGCGGTGGCCGATGCTGATTTTGAAGACGCCGAAGGGTTGGACTGGACCGAAGATGGTCGATGGTAAACCGGTGGAAGGGACTTGGCGGGCGCACCAGGTGCCGGTTACGGAGATTCACGAAAAGCCGGAGCACCTGAAGATTCTGGAGCAGTGGATGCGCAGCTATAAGCCAGAGGAGTTGTTCGACGCGGACGGCAAGCTGGTGGAGGAACTTGCGGACCTTCCGCCGAAGGGGCGGCGGCGCATGGGAATGAATCCGCACGCGAATGGGGGCTTACTGCTGGAGCCGTTGCGGCTGCCGCCGTTTCGGAGTTTTGCGGTGGAGGTGAAGGAGCCGGGTTCGCCCGACACGGAAGCGACGCGGGTGCTGGGCAAATACTTGCGCGAGGTGATGAAGTGCAATCTGGAGTCGAAGAATTTCCGGGTGTTTGGCCCGGATGAGACGGCGTCGAACCGGCTGGATGCAGTGCTGGATGTTACCGGGAAGACCTGGGAGGCCGCGACATTGCCGGTGGACGAGCATTTGGCGACCGATGGGCGGGTGATGGAGATTTTGAGCGAGCATATGTGCCAGGGTTGGCTGGAAGGATATCTGCTCACCGGGCGGCATGGATTTTTTTCCTGCTACGAGGCGTTTATTCACATCGTCGACTCGATGTTCAACCAGCACGCGAAATGGCTGAAGACCACGAGGACGATGGCTTGGCGGAAGCCGATTGCGTCGCTGAACTATTTGCTGACGTCGCATGTGTGGCGGCAGGATCACAACGGATTTTCGCACCAGGATCCCGGGTTCATCGACCTCGTTGCGAACAAAAAGGCCGAACTGGTGCGGATTTATTTGCCGCCGGATACGAATTGCCTGTTGTCGGTGGCGGATCACTGCTTGCGCAGCCGGCACTACGTGAATTTAATCGTGGCGGGAAAACAGCCGGCGCCGAATTGGCTGGACATGGATGCGGCGGTGATGCATTGCACGACTGGGATGGGAGCATGGGATTGGGCGGGGCACGAGGCGGACTCGCCCGAGGTGGTCATGGCGTGCGCCGGGGATGTGCCTACTTTGGAGATTCTAGCGGCGGTGTCGCTGTTGCGGGAGGAGTTGCCCGATCTGCGCATTCGCGTGGTGAACGTGGTTGATTTGATGGCGCTGCAGCCGCTAACCGAGCATCCGCATGGTTTGGCGGATGAGGATTTCGATGCGTTATTTACCAAGGATCAGCCGGTGGTGTTCGCGTTCCACGGTTATCCGACGCTGATTCACCGGTTGACCTACCGACGGACGAATCATGACAACTTTCATGTGCGGGGGTATGTGGAGGAAGGGACGACGACTACGCCGTTCGACATGGTGGTGCTGAATCGCATGGACCGGTTTCAGTTGGCGCTGGACGTGGTGCGCTGGGTGCCACGGTTGAAGAGCATCGCGGATCGGGCGACGCAGCGGTTTACGGAGATGATGCAGAAGCACAAGTTATACGTTTCGGAGTATGGGGAGGATATGCCGGAAGTGGCGAATTGGAAGTGGACGGGGAGATAGACGAGGGCGAGGATGAGTTTGGGTCGCGATGCGAATTACTTGCCGTCAGCGGCTAAAGCCGTAAACGTTGAGAACGCTTGCGGCACGGCTGAAGCCGTGCCCTCCCGACTGCTCGTGGCGGCGCTGTCGGCACACAGACAAGAGTGTCTGTGCTACGGGAGCGTTCTACGAATTCATTTTGCACTGACTTGGTGACGCTATGGCGAGTAACCCGTCGATGAGCGGCGATGCGGTGTTTGTGATGAATAGCGGGTCGTCTTCGCTGAAGTTTGGGGTGTTTGCTGAGGGCGGGGACGAGGCTCGGCGGGGCGACGGGCGGGTTGAGGGGCACGTTACGGCGTTGTATCGGGGAGCGGTGGAGGGGATTGGCACGGAGGAGGGGAAGATATGGTTGCGGGGGAGTGATGGGAAGAGTTTGCTGGAGGAGAAGCGGAGGTTTTCGGGGCAGGCGGAGGTGGCGCAGGCGGTTGCGGAAAAATTGTCGACGATGACGCTGCCCAAACTGGAGGGAATTGTGCACCGCTTGGTGCATGGCGGCCCTTCGCTGACCGCGCATCAGAAAATTACGCCTGAGGTTTTGCGGACGCTGGAGTCGGCGGCGCATTTTGCGCCACTGCACGTGCCCGCGGCGCTTGAACTCGTTCGGGAGACGCAGCAACTTTTTCCGGGTGTGGCGCAGTTCGCGTGTTTTGACACTGCATTTCATCGGAGTTTGCCGGAAGCGGCGGCTCGGTTGCCGATACCCGATAAATTTTGGGAGGCTGGGGTGCGCAAATATGGGTTTCACGGATTGTCGTGCGAATCGATCGTGCACGCGATTGGGCCGGAGATGCCGGCACGGTTGATCGTGGCGCACCTTGGAAATGGAGCGAGCGTCACGGCCATTGCGAACGGGCATTCGGTGGACACGAGCATGGGGCTTACGCCTACCGGGGGAATCGTCATGGGAACGCGGCCGGGCGATCTCGATCCAGGGGTGTTGCTGCACATTTTGAGTACGAAGCTTGCGGATGCCGACGGGCTGGCGAAGTTGCTCAACAAGCAGAGCGGGTTGCTGGGCATATCGGGTGTGTCGTCGGACATGCGGGCTTTGCACGAGGCGGCGGGCGGAAATGCGCGGGCGCGATTGGCGATTGAGATGTTTGCGCGGTCGGCAAAGAAAACGATTGGGAGTTACGTGGCGGTTTTGGGCGGGCTGGACCTGCTGGTGTTCACGGGAGGAATCGGGGAGCATGATGCGGAGGTGCGGCGGAAAATCTGCGAAGGGATGGAATGCTTTGGCGTGCGGGTGGATAAGGAAGCGAACGAACGTAGCGCGGGAACGATCAGCGCGGCGGACAGCGGAGTGCGGGTTCGCGTGGTGACAAGTGACGAAGAGACACAGATGGCGCGGATTGTTTTTCGGTTGATGGAAAAGGATCAGGCGCAGATGAGGGGATGCTAGGGTCGCGGCGAACAGTCGTGCGGGTTAGGAGCGGAGAGAGGTCAGACTGGACAGGCCATAGCCTCTACGGTAGGTCTTGGCTTCCATTGCAATAACTGGATGGCGGGCACGGCCGTGCCGTGCCCCTACCCTTGCGAGATTAGGCGCCGGCGCCTTTGGAGAAGCTGGAGACTGCGGCGGCTTCGGTGTCGTAGACGTCGAAGACGGTCAGCAGCTTGGTGATTTGCAACACTTCCTGGAACTTGCTGCCGAGATGGCAGAGGCGGAGAGAGGCGCCCTGACCTTTAGCGCTGTGGTGGGCGGCGACGAGCGTGCCGAGGCCCGCGCTGTCGATAAAGGTGATGTTGTCCATATTGAGGACGATTTTCTTTTTACCCTCGGCGAGGAGTCCCTTTACTTTTTCACGCAGCGCGTTGCTCTCTTCTCCCAGAACGATGCGGCCGTCCAGCGCCACCACGGACACGCCATCCACTTCGCGGTTCGTCATCTTCAATGCCACGTTCGTATCCTCCTCAAGTAACGGCTCAGTTACGGCTGAAGCTATGGATCAAGTTACGGGTAGCGGTTCCAGGGGCAACCAGAACTGGGACCGCACAGCTTATCAGTAATAGTCCGCGCAGGACATGTAATATCCGCAGACCGGGCAAAGCAACTTACAGCGCCGGGACTCGAGCCGCTGCGAACAGACCGGACAATACCGGGAAACATCTTCGTACACCGTAGCGGTCAGGGAGCCATCCGAATTTGCTGCAACCTCGCTGGCACTGTCCCGCGCGGTCACAGCGGTTTCTTCGGAGATGACACGACCCGGCTCCAGTTCGATGGGAGCAGCCCCTGCTTTCACGGTGCGTTCCACGGCCCGACGGTTATAGCACATCCGATAGTTAGGGAAAAGCGGTTGGTGGGCTGGGAGGCTGGCTGAGCGGGCAGGTGGGAGACGAAGGGGGTGCGCTCGCTTTGGGTAAGCGCGCATGAAACCCCGGTGTCCATCCGCGCATCTTTTAAGTGTAGGATGAATTGGTAAGCGTGGGATAATTGGTTGTAGTGATGGAGTTGGGTCCCCGGGAAGGTGCACTATGCGCCGAATCTGGATGGTTGCGAGTTTTGCTTTGATGCTTCCGGTAGTTGCGAATGCACAGCACCATGCGGGAATGGGCATGGGTATGGCGGGAACCGGTGTGGCAAGGCCGGCGGGACGGGTTGTAGCGGCGGCGCCGCGGGCAAGTGCTGTTGGGGCGCCGCGCATGGTCGCGCGAGTTCCGGCGGGAACGCGCCCTGGGGCCACAGTGGCGCGTCGAACGCGCGCGGCCGGAACGCCGAATCGGGCTGCGAGTATGGATTCAGGGTTTGGGTTCACGGACGGTTCTGGATTCTCCACACAAAATGTTCCCGGGTTGGGCTTTGATTTTCCGCATCTGGCGGCGGCGAATTCACGTCACGGGCGGGATCGTGACGGGTTCGGGCAGAACTCGGGGTTTGGCTTTGGCGGACTCTTGTTTGGGTCGCCCGAAGTCATCGTCGAAAATCCACCGGTAGAAGAGGCGCCACCGCAAGTTGCGCCGGATGACAATGGCGCAGGGAGCCCAGGTGGATACGACAACGGCCGGGCTTCGGAGCGTCCGTATGTGGCGAGAACAGCTCCTGCTCCACCTCCGGCGCCGGAGCCCCCTATCGATACATCCGAGTATGTTTTCGTGCGGCGCGACGGTGGGTTGCTCTTCGCGGTGGCGTATTCGTGGGACAATGGGACGTTGCGCTATGTGACGAGCGACGGAGTGCGGAAGAGCGTCGCGCTGGAATCCCTGGATATAAATGCCACGCAGCAGTTTAATGAGCAACGAGGATTGAGTTTTCGAGTTCCTGCCTGAGGCGGCTGCCTAACGCCGCGAAATTAAAGACCGGCCAACAATCATGCCGCAGGGTGGCCGGTCGGCCCGGTTTTACAAGACGCGCGATATCTCGCGGCAAAATCCAGCCAGTTCGTTTCCCCATTTGAATGGCACGCGGTTTTTCAGGCGTGACGCTACACGTGTTTGTGTGCGCCTGGAGGTCTAGGCTATCAGGGTTGCAAGAAGCGGATTTGGCGGTAGGATGTAGCTGACAGTTTGGGACGGGGGAGTCCGATGATAAACATCGAAAATTTGAGCCGCCGGGGATTCCTGAAGGGGATGGCCGGGACGAGCGCGTTTGTGCTTGGGGTCAGCTTGCTGCCGGAGACGTTGCTGGCTGGGAGCGGCGACGTGACTTCGGTCGATCCGACGGCGGGAATGACCAAGGCGCCGTTGCATCCGAGTGTGTACTTGGCGATCGATACGGACGGAACCGCATACGTGATCGCGCACCGTTCGGAAATGGGGAATGGCGTGCGCACGGCGCTTCCACGGATCGTCGCGGACGAATTGGATGCGGATTGGGCGCGCGTGAAAGTGGTGCAGGCGACTGGAGATGAAAAATACGGCGACCAGGATACCGACGGGTCGCACTCGGTGGTGAGCTTTTTTGTTCCGCTGCGCGAGGCGGGGGCGACGGCGCGATTGATGCTGGTGCGGGCGGCGGCGCAGCAATGGAGCGTGCCGGCGACAGAATGTTCGACGGAATCGCACACCGTAGTGCACAAGGCTTCGGGCAAGAAGTTGGGTTATGGGGAGCTTGCCGAAGCGGCGTCGAAGCTCGACGTACCTAAGAAGGAAGAGTTGAAACTGAAGCCGCGAAGCGAGTGGCGCTACATCGGGAAGGATGCGGCGAGCTACGATTTGAAGGATTTGTGCACGGGCAAAGGCATTTTTGGCCAGGACGTGCGCATGGATGGAATGTTGTACGCCAGCGTGATGCACCCGCCGGTGCTGGGCAGCTCGCCGAACGCGATCGATAACAAGGCGGCGCTGGCGGTGGCCGGCGTAAAGCAAACTGAAACCATTGACACGTTCAAACCGCCGGTCGTGTATCAGGCGCTTGGCGGCGTCGCGGTATTGGCCGACAACACTTGGTCGGCGATGCAGGGAAAGAAAAAACTGAAGGTGGAGTGGGAAACTAGCGCGCACGGCTCGTACAACTCAGATGCGTATAAGAAAGAGTTGCGAGAGACTGCGCGCAAGCCGGGAAAAGTTGTTCGCGAAGTAGGTGACGTGGACGCGGCGTTCGCGAAGGGCGGGAAGGTGGTGGAAGCGGAATATTACGCGCCGCTGCTGGCGCACGCTTCGATGGAGCCGCCGGCGGCACTGGCGGTGTATCGCGACGGCAAGGTGGAAGTGTGGGCGCCGACGCAGAGCCCCGTGGGTGCCCGCGATGCGATTGCCGCGGCTGTCGGTGCGAAGAAGGAAGATGTGACTGTGAACGTCACGCTGCTTGGCGGGGCATTCGGCAGGAAGTCATTTCCGGATTTTGCGGTGGAAGCGGCAGTGCTGGCGAAGAAGACCGGCAAGCCGGTGAAAGTGGTGTGGAGCCGCGAGGACGACATCAAGTTTGATTCGTATCACTCGGTTTCGGCGATGTATATGAAAGCCACGCTCGGCGCTGACGGAAAGCCGACGGCATGGCTGCAACGTACGGTGTTTCCGCCGATCGGATCGACGTTTGATGCGAAAACTGTGTACTCCGATCCAGGTGAACTCGGGTTGGGCTTCAGCGATTTGCCTTATGCGATTGCAAATCATCGATCGGAAAATGGGCCGGCGCAGGCGCACGTGCGGATCGGATGGTTTCGGTCCGTCGCTAACATTTATCATGCGTTTGCGATTCAGTCGTTTTCGGACGAACTGGCGCATACGGCTGGAAAAGATCCGGTGGAGTACACGCTGGCATTGCTCGGACCGGACCGCATTGTGCCGAAGACGGAGCTGCCGAAGGATTATACGAACTATGGCGGGGACTACGGGCTGTACCCGATCGACACGGCGCGATTCCGGAGGGTGGTGCAGCTGGCGGCGGAAAAATCGGGCTGGGGAAAGAAGAGATTGGGCAACGGTGTGGGGATGGGGATTGCGATGCATCGCAGTTTCTTGACCTATGTTGCTTCCGTGGTGACCATGCATGTGGATGACGCTGGGCGGGCTCACGTCGATCGCGTGGACACGGCGTTGGATGCGGGTACGGTTGTCAACCCGGAAATGGTGCGCAATCAGTTCGAAGGCGCGGCCACCATGGGCACGAGCATCGCGTTTTACGGAGAGATCACCGCGACGAATGGAGCGGTCGATCAGTCGAATTTCGACGACTACCAGATGGCGCGCATGAACAACGCGCCGCGCGAGACGCACGTGCATATCGTTGCCAGCGATGCGCCTCCGGGCGGTGTCGGGGAGCCGGGATTGCCGGCTTTTGCGCCTGCTTTGTGCAATGCGATTTTTACTGCGACGGGGAAGCGGATTCGGGAGTTGCCCTTGTCGAAGGCGGGGTTGGCCTGAGTTTTTGATACTGGCTCGAGTGGTTGCTGGGTCGCCAGTTGAGGTCCTTCGCGCATCCTTATCGGATGCGCTCAGGATGACAGTTTTTGGTGGTCGCGGTTGTAGGGGACTTTGCGGCTCGTTGCGAAATAGAAGATCGTTGTGAATTAGAAGATTTGACAGCTTGGGTGGTGCCGAGATTTTCACATCTTGCCGGGCTCGGGCACAGCGGTGCTGTGCCCCTACAAGGTTGGCCGCGGGTTGGGTGATTTTTTTGGTTTGCGTGGCGCCTGTGCTTGGGCAACGTAGTCCTGTTTTGCCTCAGATTGACCTTCCGCATCCTTACTACTTCCGCGAAATGTATTTGCCGCAGTTGACCAGTGGGCCGAGCAGCGTGGCTTGGTCGCCGGATTCTCGCGAAGTGGTGTACTCGATGGCAGGTTCGCTGTGGCGGCAGGACGTAAATTCTGAGGGCGGGGTGCAACTCACCGACGGGCCGGGGTACGACTATGAGCCGGACTGGTCGCCGGACGGAAAATCAGTGGTGTATTGCTCGTATCAGAAGGATGCGATCGAGCTGTGGCTGCTGAACCTGGAGACGGGGAAGACGCAGCAGCTTACCGAAGGTGGCGCGGTGAACGTGGAGCCGCGATGGTCACCGGATGGAAAGCGGATTGTTTATGTTTCGACGGCGTACAACAAACGGTTTCATATTTTCGCTGCTGATGTGCGTGACGGAAAACTTGAGGAAGTTGTGCGACTGACCGGTGAAACGAAAAGTGATCTGCCGCGGTACTACTACAGCGCGTTTGACATGGAGATCAGCCCGGTCTGGTCACGGGATGGGCAAGAGATCCTTTTCGTTTCGAACCGCGGACATATTCACGGCACCGGTGGATTCTGGCGCATGAAGGCGCACGCGGGTGCGGAACCTCGGGAAATTCGTTACGAGGAGACCAATTGGAAGGCGCGGCCGGACTTCTCGCCGGACGGATCACGGATCATATACAGCTCCTATCTTGGACGGAGCTGGCACCAGCTCTGGGTCATGCCAGCCAGTGGAGGCGATGTGTTTCCGGTTTCGTACGGCGATTGGGACGAAACCAATGTGAGGTGGTCACCCGACGGAGGGCAGTTAGCTTATATTTCGAACCGCAATGGGAATACGGAGCTGTGGCTGCAGACGATTCCCGGCGGAACGCAACGACGTGTGGAGACGACGAAGCCGCATTATCTGCATTCGCGGGTGCGCTTGCATGTGCGGGTGCAGATGCCGGACGGACAAAGAGTTCCAGCACGAGTGTCGGTTACCGACGCTATGGGGCGCTTCTATGCGCCGGCAAACGCCTGGATCCACGGGGATGATGGTTATGACCGTGCGGAACGCCCGTTCGAGGCGCATTATTTTCACTCGCGGGGAGAGGAGGATCTCTACTTACCTCCCGGGAAGATCGAAATCAATGTGCTCCGGGGGGCCTCGTTCGCGCGAAGCTTCGTAGATGTGAAACCACAGCAACCTGTAGATGCGACGCTGGTAATCGCTCCGCGCGCGTGGACCGGCCTGGGAGACACTGCGTGGGTGAGTAGCGACCTGCACGCCCACATGAATTACGGAGGAATGTACCGGAATACAACGGCGCATCTGGTGGGGCAAGCCGAAGCGGAGAACCTGGATATTGTCAACGATTTGATCGTGAACAAGGAGCAGCGATTTCCGGACATTGGGTATAACGGGATAGGGATCGATCCCGCTTCGAAATCTGACGCGCTGGTCGTGCACGGGCAGGAATTTCACACCAGCTACTGGGGGCATCGGGGCCTGCTGTATCTGCGGGGGAACATACTCTTGCCGGGATATGCGGGATATCCGAATACGGCGGCGGCGAGTTTGTATCCGATGAATGCGGATGTATACGACATGGGACACGCAAAGAACGCCGTGGTTGGGGCAGTGCACCCTTTTGATGAAGTGCCCGATCCTTTCGCAAGTCCTCCACAAAGAATCACCGATGAATTGCCGGTTGACGCAGCGCTGGGGAAATTGGACTACATGGAGATCGTGGGGTTCAGCGATCACCGGTCGACGGCGGCGGTGTGGTACCGGTTGTTGAACCTGGGATTCCGCATTCCGGCGGGTGCGGGGACGGATGCGATGGCGGATTATGCGTCGTTGCGCGGACCGGTGGGGATGAACCGGGTTTACGCGCGAGTGGAGCGTGGACCCGCGAAAATGGATGCGTTTCTTGACGCGCTGAAGAATGGGCGAACATTTGCGACAAATGAGCCGCTGTTGGATTTTTCTTTGGGAGGTCAGGGGGTTGGCGGGGAGTTGAAGTTTGATGGGCCGCAAGCGGAGGTTCCGTTTCAGGCAATTTTGCGATCGATCGTCCCGGTCAACCGGTTTGAGATTGTTTGCAAAGGGCAGGTGGTGCGAACGCTGACATTGCGCCCGACGAGGGTTGAGGGCGTAGGGGTTGGCACGGATGCTCGTCAGAATTCCGGGCAGATCGACAGCGCCGGGCCTGCGGGAACGTTCGAGGAAACGTTCGAGGAAAACGGGGTAATCGCGCTCAAAGAAAGTGGATGGTGTTTGGCGCGGGCGTCCAGCGATCGGGCGGAGTATCCGGTGCTGGACAATTATGTATATGCGACGACCAGTCCGATTTACGTGACGATCGCGGGGCGGAAGCCGAGGTCGCCGGAAGATGCGAAGTATTTTGTGGCGTGGATGGAGCGAATGATCGAGACGACGTCGAAATATCCGGATTGGAATTCGGAGGCGGAGAAGAGATTGGTGATGAAGAGATTGGACGAGGCGAAGGCGGTTTATGAGGGGTTGCGGTGAGTTTCGGTGCGTCCCGCCCGGCGAGGGCATGTAGAGTGGTGGTTGAAGGTTACGCCGGGCGGAGCAAGCCCCGCCCCTACAATGAAGTTCGCCATCTTTATATGGACCAGATCGTGAGAAGAGGCGCCGCGGCTTTCGGCCGCGGCGCCGATGAAACCACGCACGAACAGATAATTTTTTATTAGTGGACTATTTCGATGGCCTCTTTTACGTGATGACGCGCTTTGTCGATGTGTTCGAGGGCGCGTTGCTGGAGGCCCTCGGCGAAGCCGTTATCTTCGTCACGGGCGACGTTTTTGTGCGCTTTGTCGAGCAATTCGAGGGCGTGGCGAAGGCGGCCGCCCCACTCCAGGTGGGCGTCAATCGGCGGATGATCGTTAATGTCCTTGCCGTCCTCGATGGCAGCCTTCTTGATCTCCGCGATGGCAGCTTCGATTTCGTGGATGGCTTTCTTTTCCTGCTCACGCAGCTCCCCGCCGTCGGGGCGCTGCAGGTTTGCTCTGGCGGCGCGTAGATCCGTCAGGGCATGGAGATATGCCGGGTGCTCGCGGCCGGGTTCGGGAGCCGCGGAAACGTATGCGGGAACGAAAAACGTTACGGCCAGCAGGGCAAATGCAAATTTCGCGAGACTTTTCATCGTTCGTAGCTCTCCTCTTGAATGGAATGGATACATCGGCCCGGTGTTATGTCCACCGTAGCGCCGCGCGAGTATCGCAGCAAGAACGGAGGAGTTGGGAGCCGCCGGAAGGTAAATAGTCCTTTTGGACAGGTGCGTCTGTGTGGTCGCAAGGGGGAAGCGCGCTCACCGGACCAACGGAAACATTGATTTGACGAAACGAAAACGTAGTGGGTGGCAGCTCAGGAGTTGCGAGTTATTTTTTCGGCAAGCTGGTAGACTGCGGCGCATCAGTCGGCTGGGTTCGTCGGCCGGTCACCCTAGGAGGATGCAATGCATGAAAAAGAATCGGCGCGAGCGTTTCGCGTGGGGATTGCGGGGCCGGTGGGTTCGGGGAAAACGGCGCTGGTGGACCGGTTGAGCCGGCGGTTGTGGCCGAAATACAACCTGGCTGTGGTTACGAACGATATCTATACGAAGGAAGACGCCGAGTTTTTGCTGCGGCAGGGTGTGTTGCCGGCTGAGCGGGTGCGGGGGGTGGAAACGGGGGCGTGTCCGCATGCGGCGATCCGTGAGGATGCCTCGATGAATTTGCAGGCGATTGCGGAGTTGGAGGACGCCCTGCCTGGGCTGGAATTAGTTTTTGTGGAGAGCGGCGGGGACAATTTGTCGGCGGCGTTTAGTCCGGAGCTGGTGGACGTGTGGATTTATGTGATCGACGTGGCGGAAGGCGACAAGATTCCACGGAAAGGTGGCCCGGGGATTACGCGGTCGGATTTGCTGGTGATTAATAAGATCGACCTGGCGCCCTATGTGGGGGCCTCGCTGGAAGTGATGGAGCGGGACTCGCGCAAGATGCGCGGGGAGCGCGTGTTCTTGTTTACGAATTTGCGAGAGGATGTCGGGTTGGACCGCGTGATTAGCTGGCTGGAGGAAAAGTTGGGTGTGCCGCGGGAAGCGCGGCGGGATTTGATCGATGCGCATGCGCCCTATGTGGGGACGCACACGCATGGGCCGGGCGGACACTCGCATACGCATGGCGAACATGGGCACGGGCACTCGCATTGAGCACTGCTGGGCATTGAGGAAGATACGGATGAATTACGACGGAAATCTCGGCGGCATGGATTGCGAGCTGGCGGAATTGCGGCTCTTGCATTTGGCGGATAGCGCTTTGCCGATCGGGGGATTGGCACACTCGTTCGGGTTGGAGTCGCTGGTGGCGGCGGAGTTGGTGAGCGTTGGGGAGTTGCCGGAGTTTTTGCGTGGATTTTTGGAGGAAGGAGGATTCTTGGAGGCGGTGTTTTGCAGAGAGGGATTTCGGTTGGGGAGCCGGTCGCGGGTGGGGGAGCACCTTGAGGATCGACTTGAGAGTTTTGCGCGCGGTTGGCTGGCTCTGAATGAGCGTTTGAGCGCCATGAAACCTGCTCGCGAGAGCCGGTCTGGAAGTGCGTCGTTGGGACGGAATTTTTTGGCGGCGGTTGGCGGGCTTGGGGATTTTGCGGCGGTGAGAGAGGCGCTGCGGGTTTCGAAAGACGCGGGGGGATTGATTCATCATAGCGTCGCGTTTGGATTGGGAAGCGGAGCTTTGGAATTCGAGGAGGATCGCGCGGTGTTGGCGTTCTTGCATTCTTGTGTGGCGAGCTTGGTCTCGGCTTGCCAACGATTGTTGCCTCTCGGGCAGAATGCGGCGACAAGGATTTTGTGGGAGCTGAAACCGGTGATCGTTGAAACGATGAGGCGCAGTATTGGCTGCTCGGTGGAGGATGCCTGGTGTTTCATGCCACTTTTGGATTGGGGAGGGATGGAGCATCCGGCACTGGCGACGCGGCTGTTCATTAGTTGAGGATGGGAGTTCGGGGTTGGCAGCTAAACTTGGTGGAACGATGGAAATCGCCGGTAGCGCTGCAGGAATCGAGCGAGAGGCCGGCGCGGCGTCGCTGGCGCGACATCATGTGGACGCTTCACTGCGGCTGGATTTCGAGCGCGATTTATTGAATGGGCAGACGGTGCTGGCGGGAAGTCATCAGCAGCCGCCTCTGAAGGTTGTGCGGGCGTTTGGAGTGGAAGACGGCGCGGCACTGGTGCATTTGCACAATGTGTCCGGCGGAATGCTAGGCGGGGACCGGTTGAAACTGGAGGTGAACGTTGGGGGTGAAGCCCGTGTGCAGATCACGACGACCGGAGCTACGCGAATTTACCGGCCGCGCGTGGGGGCGCTGGCGACCTCGCAGGCGAATGACATTTGTGTCGGTCCGCAGGGATTGCTGGAATATTTGCCGGATGCGGTGATTCCTTTTGCTGGGGCTCGATTTTCGCAGCAGACGTCGATTCGGTTGGCTGACGGAGCGGGACTGTTTTGGTGGGAGATTTTGGCACCGGGACGAGAGGCGCGGGGCGAAATTTTTTGCTATGAGAGCGTCGAGTTTAAGACAGACCTGTTGGCGGGAGGACGGCTGATTGCCGTTGAGCGCGTGCGATTGGAGCCGAAGACGCGGAAACTTGCTTCGGTGGCGCGTCTGGGGGCTTACCGGACTTGGGCTACATTTTACATTTGTCGGGTGGGAGTGAAGGCGCCGGAATGGATGGAGTTGGAGGCGGAATTGCGCGCAGTACTTGGATTGGTGGGTCGGCGGGAAGATTCGCTATGGGGAGTTAGCACTCTCGCGGCGCATGGGTTGGTTGTGCGTTGTGCAGCGAAACGGGGCCGGGATGTTTTGCCCGGGCTTCGAGAAGTTTGGCGAACGGCGAAGTGGAGATTGTATGGGCGGGCGGCGGTTTTGCCGCGGAAGGTGAATTGAGGGGCAGATGGGCAATGAAGGGTGCTGGTGTGGGTTACATCGGAGAGGGTCGGTCGCGCCCTTCCTCCGTCAGGGTAA
>Ga0185299_10005241_pt1 | contig 14845 bp, 9 predicted proteins | sample PaiPotPPA55metaG_FD_128002 | JGI IMG/M metagenome (GOLD analysis project Ga0185299, IMG submission 128002) | Iron sulfur acid spring bacterial and archeal communities from Banff, Canada, to study Microbial Dark Matter (Phase II) - Paint Pots PPA... ...
GGCGTACATTCCTCCATCGTTTGGAGGCCGGCCATGAACATGCGTCAACATTTACAAGCACTCCCATCAGTACGCGCATCAGCGTTCGTCCTGTTGGCGCTGGCATCTTTCAGCCTCACCATTCCAGCCGGCGCACAAAGAGCGCGCCCGGGAAAAGTTACTTCGCTTCAGGCGACTACCGACAAGGAAGGTTCGCATCCGGCCTCGACGGAAATCACGGAAGCCAAGAACATCACCTGCATGAACGCCGTCTCCGAAACTCCCAGCGCAAAGCCTGCCTGCCGAATCGTGGCGCCCGGCTTCGCTGGAATCCTGGCGATCGGAAAATCCGTAAACGCCACCGGTGCCGGAACCGTCACGCTGACGTGCAGCGGCCAAGGCTTCCTGCGCTGCGCCGCTCGCGTCAGCGACGCGAAATAGAGAATCGTTGTCGCCTCTGGCCGACGAGGAAAAGGGCGAAAAGAAAAACACGTGATTTTTCGCTATTAGAAAAGTTTCCGTCGTTTGTTTTCTTATACTTAGGTGTGGTTCTAATCGCGGATTCGCTATTAGAAATACGGGACGTTGACCGCTTAAGCGCGCACTGGAGACTTGCGACGCGACGAGTCCTTCACTGTCGCTGAGAAATGCTCGCTCTTCGTCTCCCCTTCGCATCTTAGATCTTATCTCCTAAAAAACAAAAAGCGCCCAAGGCGAGATACCGCCCGGACGCTGCTCAAAACTCCAACTTCAAATTACCAAGTTAGCATATCACAGATTGCAACGAAACGCGAGAAGAAAAAACAGAAGAAAGCGAGAAACAGCAGATCCCTCGTCCGTCCGCTGCGGCGGACTCCGTCGGGATGACAGACGTTAGAGTCTGTGTGAGAACTCGAAATTCCCGACCTCAGTTACGGCACGGCTGAAGCCGTGCCCTGACGCAAAGCGCCGGTTCTGAGAGTCCGCCGCGGAGGACGGACGAGGCACCGGTACTGGAAAGAGTGTGTTACCGTTGCGCGCAGAATCCCCGGTCGGCCCGTACTTCGACTTCAAAGTCAGGAGAACACCGATGGAAAAGCACATCTTGCGCTGGAGCTACTGGTTGGGAATCGTCTGCCTGGTCATAGCCCTCGTGTGGAGAGGAATCAACGCGTTCGGAATTTGGCTTCCTCCGAGCACCGCTCCGGGATACACGATTTGGTACTTGAGCTTCTTCAGGGGGAGCCTGCTTTTCTTTGTCGCCTCAATCGCCACTGCGAACTACATCTGGGTCGATTTACGCAAGCCATAGCAAAGGCGAGGCGCTGGCCCTCGCGTAGATGCTCGCCGATCCAGTCTTGTAGCTGTCGCCCTCGCCGTAACTTTACGATCTGTCGCGCGTCAACGCGCGATAGACATCAACCGCTGACTCGAACTTGTACTTGTCAATCTCATCGTGAACGGCGGCGACTTCTCGTCGATCGGCGAACATCACTTTGTTGTCATCGTACCGCTGCTGGAGCCCCCTAAACGAAGCTTCCTCCAACAACAGCGAGGCCAAACGCTGCTGTGCTTCAACCTTGACGCTGATTCGCCTATCGAATTCCGCCTGGCAGTCGCCGAATACAAATTGGTTTAACTGATCATTGAGGTTCACGGTGATCGTACCGTCGGCAAACACGCTAGGCGCTTTTTGCTCGATGTCATCGTAATTCACTTTCTTGAAAAAACCGCCGTCCTCGGGCTGATCCAGCCGGATGGTCGCTTCGGCAGTCAAAGGACGCGGACCACCTACCTTGGTACGCGCTTCTACCCGCGCGTGTTGGTTCCAGCTCGTGCCGCTCCACGGAATAGGCACGCGAATTACCCGCTGTCCCCTTACCTGATGGACAGCGACGTCGAGCTTCACATCCATCTGTTCGGAACGTGTTCCTGTTTGGTCGATCAGGAGAATGTTTCCAATCCGTCTCAATATCTGGATGCGCACGTAGTGCCCAGCCGGAATCGCGAGCGGGTTCACATATAGGACCAAATTGTTCCGTCGACCTGGCTGGCCAGTGGCGTTAACGGGTCGAAACTCGAACGTTTCGGGTACTTCGATCACAGGCTCTGCAAGCACGTCATCAATTTGAAGTTTTGCTTCGATGATGTCTCCGTCCTTGCCTTCCACGATCGCTGTTATCTGGCCGTGTCTCCCCATTTCTGAGGATGACAGGGTGAACCGCAACGCGAAGAACTGCTTGTGCGGTTGCCACCGCGGACAACTGTTCTTTTGGATTCGCTCAATCTCCGGCTGAACGTTGAATCCTTCACATGCACTGGTAACTACTTCCGCCCCTTCCTTGATCACGTCGTCCCGCACCAGAAGGAAAACTTGGCGCTGATGCCCTGCAGTCAATTTCGTTCGGTGCGGAAAAAAAACGACCGGCTCGACCGGCTCGGGGATTTCGTCGGTATCCGCGCCGGATCCGGTGCCGCTCAATTCGGTGATTCGATGAAAATACTTGTTCAGGTGCTTTAGTGCGTAGTCGATCCTTCGTTTAGTTTCTGAGGACAGCTTGTCTTGCTCGTGTTCCTCAAGACGTTTCCGTTCCTTCTCGTATACGGGCCGGAGATTGTCAGCGATAAATTCTAACAGCCGGTGCGCAAACTCGTGATCTCGGTTGAACCCGTCCCGGTCTGGGCGCAGTGCCGATGTCGGTGCCGCTGCTTCCAGAAACGACTCGAGGACCTTCCGCAAGCCGTTCACGCGCACAACCCCATAGATGCCAGAAAGAAAATCGGCTTTCTCGTAATCGGGATCAGCGAAGGTCAGGTCATAGACTGCATCCAGATCATCCACTATCAACATGCCGTTCTCGCGGCCATCACGGTCTAATCCAAGGCCTCGAAGCTTCCGCTCACCGTCAGAGCGAACCACCAGAAAATCGACTTTTAGTGGACCCCCGTTGAGGTCCCACTTGCCCGGAGCAAAATTTCTACTAAAGGAATCGATAACTTGGCCTACGGGAAAATCGTATTCGATACGCTGTTGATTGAGTCCTGCTGCGCGATGCTGCCGCAAGACCAAGTCGACATTCGGGTCGCTGGCAATTAGCCGGAGTCTGTAGAAGTTTGCCAAGCGGTACGCAACGTCCGGCGAGTCCGGAATATGGCACCGACTGCGATCCGCTATAACAAAGCGAACCGCTGTGCCGGACTGCCCCGGATCGACAAACATTTTCTTGAACGCGCCCTTGTCTGGCCGATCGACGAAGTCCATTTCGATCGTCCAACCTTCGGTCCGCCATCCCCCGCGCGCGGTTGTCAACTGCGTGCCGTCAAAGGTCTCGATCCTTGCTTCCGAATGCGTGCGCATGACATCAGATAGTCCGCGTCCAAAGAGGTTGCATCCTCTTACGTGGGCTGAGAGGTGCAGCTTGTTGCCGCCTATTTCATCAAGGGCCTGACGGAGCACAGGCGCGCTCATGCCTGCGGCTTGATCAATCACGACAACCTCGCCGACAGGGCGACCGCTCGTCTTGGCGGTCACAAGTTCAACAACGATCGCGCGCCTTGAGCTTTTGCCTTTCAATTGGAGCCGCAGTGCGGACGTGTCCAATTGGCTTCCCTTCGGCACCGCCATCATCAGATCGACCAAGCCACTAGCATGCGGAATGCTAAGCTTCCGCTTAGCGCTAGAGTCGCTATTGGTAACAGGTTCTGCGATTGTCTTGCAGAAACTACGACCCAGGGCCTCGTTGGCTTGTCGTTTTTCTTCGCGGACTGCGGTTCTCGGCTGGAATACTGCGTGTCCCATTGTTTTAGTCCTCTCCTCGTGAGGTTCCCTGTCGGTCAAGATATCCTCCGAATTTCTTCTGAACGGCATCAAGGAAACCCAGGAAATCCTGATCCTGAAGATCCGAGGCTATGTCCCGCAGCCGCTTAAATTCCCGTCGGACCTCAGCGGGAGGCGTGTGGTCGTAGAGCCCGAGCAAACCGAGCAGGTGCACGACGTCTGTCTCATCGAGACGTCCTTCCGCGTGCCGTCTGAAGAGCAAACGCGAGCGTCGGGCTTCTAGATCTCGTGCGGGATTGTAAGTTCGTGCCCTTTTCTCCGAGGAGGGACGCGTCTCGATTCTCGCTACCTCGGGAGGAAGCGCTTTGCCCTCAAAACTGGGCGTTCCGATGGCTTCGAGTACCGCAGTCGCCGCTTCGCGCCCCTTCTCAGTTAGGAATACGCCCTTGCGAGGGTCGGATGTCGCGAACCCGCGACCTTTGGGGCGCAAATGAAGGATTTCCCTGTTTGTACACATTGCATCTGGGAACTCGGGAAAACCGGCGAGAGCGAACTTGGACGGGAACAAACGAGCGTTCAAGACACTGATATTCTCGTACGTGGAAGGGATCTCCCAAATCGTGAGCCAATGTACCGAATACGTCGTCAAATGAGCCATCGAGAAACCGGCCTGCAGATAAAGGCGTTCGTCCTTCGCGTCAACTCTCAGAAGATCACGTGGTGAATGTGGCTGCATTGCGTGGCTTCCTCACCGCGTTGGAAGCGCGGCCCAGTGTGCTTCGAGTAGCGGTTCGATCGGCGCTCTCGTTGTTAAAGAATATCCTTGACGCCCATGCTGGGTAAGAAAGCCTCGATTCTTTAACCACGCCAGGCACAAGTAAGCTTGATAGTCGGGCACGCGGTTTCCGTCGCTTGGGTCGACCAACGGGAGGACCTTATCCATGCTGAAGCGCCTACCGTTTGAACCAATCTTGCTGAGCGCAAGAATAAGCAGAGGCAGCGTTTTGCGTGGAGTTTTGTGCTCGTATTCGGCCTTCTCGGACGGCGACCAACCGATCTTCACTAGGTTGTTCCCCTCCCGCAGGAACTTCGGATACTGTTCCCTCTTTGGTCGTGCTCTTGTCGGGGAATTTAGCATTGGCGTCACATTCAGTGTAGTGACTGCCAAAGCCGCAGCCTGTCCACTTGACCTCTTCATCTCGGGATCGAGATGACCGCGAGCCTTCAAGGCGAGGGTGGCGATATCCTTCGCAAGATCGATGAGAAAAGCGGCCGCATCGTAGCTGCCCTGCTTGGCGGCATCGCCGGCCAGACCGGCTAAAGCCGCCTCTGAGTCAGTGAGTATAGTAACAGTTCGCTGTAGCGTATCCATATCTCGTATAATACAGGTACTGCGAACCGTGTCAAGCGGAATTTCACAAAGCGACGGAACAAAAGCTAGGGCGGACCTGCTAAGTATGAGGTTTATGGAACTGCACGCTGAAGACGGATTCAAAGCGCAGAGGGCGCAAAAGCGGTGCCCGAAGAAGAAAGATCGACGGCCACAGCAGGTCCCTCGTCGCCCGCAGGAGCGGACTCGTTCGGGATGACAACCGAAAACGGAGAAGCAAAGGTCTGGTCAGATTGCGCTACTGATTCCACCGGTTTGGGTGGCGGCGGCAGCGGAGGATGCTTGCTTCGTTGCGAGGAGTTCTTTCACGACTCGCAAAAGATCTTCGCTGGCGTTGCTTTTCGACAACATGCCGTGGGCGCCGGCGGCTTGAACTTCGTGTATGGTTTGGTCGGAATCGTGAACGGTGAAGATGAGGATTTTGGTTTCGGGGGAATTGCGCAGGATTTGACGCACCGCGGCGAGGCCATTGAGGACCGGCATATTGATGTCGAGGATGACGAGGTCCGGGCGGAGTTCGGCGGCTTTATCGACGGCGTCCTGGCCATCGACCGCTTCGCCGCAGATTTCCCAGGCGAGCTCTTTTTCGAGCATGGAGCGAAGGCCGCGGCGCAGCATTTCGTGATCGTCGGCAATCAGGATTTGCTTCCGCGAAAGAGTGCGATGCGCGGACGAAGAAGCGCTCGCGCGGCTGGCCGACAACAAAGCGGAAGAGACCGCGGATTCCGGGGATGCGGTTGCTCGCGCGGCGGAAAGCGGGAGCGTGGCCTTAACCAGCGTGCCCCGATTTGGCTGGGACGTGATTTCGAGTTTTCCCGCGAGCTGGCGTATGCGCTCCCTCATGCCCTGTATGCCGACGCCCAGAGGAACCACTTTTCCGGTTCTCGCGTTCAGCGCGTCCGCGCTCATGCCCTTGCCGGAATCGCCGACCTGCAGCTCGATCTCATTTGAGGTTGCTTTCAGGCGAACGAAGGCGTTTGGGCTTGCCGAGTAGCGGTGAACGTTGGTAAGGCTTTCCTGGACGACGCGGAACAGCGTTACCTCGACATCCGGCGACAAGCGCACAAAATCGGAGTCTATCTCGACCTTCACCTTGATGCCCGACCTGTGTTCGAAACCCTCGACGTACCACTTTACCGCCGACGACAGACCCAATTCGTCGAGCAGCGGCGGGTGCAACAAATACGAAAGGGTGCGAATTTCGTCGCCCGCCTGCTTGCTGAGCGCGGAGCACTCGAGCAAAGCGCGCCGCGATTCGGGATCGAGTCCCGAGGACTTGCGATTCAGAATTTGCGACAACGCAATGGACTGAAAGGCAAGCTTTTGGCCGGTGATGTCGTGCAAGTCGCGCGCGATGCGGCGGCGCTCGTCGTCCTGAACTTTGAGCAATCGAGTGGAAAGAAGCCGAAGCGATTCCTCGTTGGAGCGCAGCGCTTCATTGGCTTCGGCGAGTTCGGTCAATTCCGTGGCGACCGTGCTAATGGTTCGCGGGACAAGCTCCTCGGATTCCCGGGAGGCTGCGCGGCGACTGGCCGATGGCCGCAGCGGTGCGGACGTTGGAGGTTGTTTTCGCGGGCGGGGCTTGAGCTTTTGTCTCACGGTTTTAGATTTTGTACACTGAGTGGCACAATCTGAAAATAAAGCATTTCCTGTAGATGAGGGGCATTCAGGTCTTACCTTTGACGAGGCGGAGGCGACTCGAAATTAATGAGCCGAGCGGGCGCGGACTTCTTCGGAAGTCATGCCGAAGATGGGAGGGGTGGGGACGCCGAGGATGCCGAGGTAACTGTAGATCTGGCCGCGGTGATGGGCTTCGTGCTCGACCATGGCGCGCAGGCAATGGCGGATGGGGAATTCGGCGCCGGAGATGGTGGTGCAGGTGCGCTGGAGGTCGTCGTCGGTGAGGCGGGCGAAAATTTCCATGGATTGGGCGTGGGTTTTTTCCATGAAGGCGAGGATGTTGTCGAGGCCGTCGGCGAGCTCTTTGCCGTGCGAGGTGTAGCGGCTGGGCTTGCCCTGGATGTTTTCGGCCCAGAGGTAGCGTTCGACGACGGCGAGGTGGCGCGGAAGGTCACCGAGGGTGAATTTACCCGGGGCGATGGTCCAGTCGAGCTTGCCGGGAGGAATGCAGCGGGTGACGCGCATGGTGCGGTCGCGGACGCCGTCGAAATATTTCAGGAATGGCTTGATGGTGCGAATTTCCATGGCGCGATTGTACAACAGGAGGGCGAGGAGCGAAAAACCGGAGAGGACAGCGGAAGCGAAGCACAAAAGAAGAAACAAAGCGGGAGAGGTCCCTCGGCTTCGCGCGGGATGACGCGAAATCGCAGCGCGATCGCGCGGAAGAAAAACAGCCGGCGAGACACGTTCGGCAGGGCTCAGTGCAGGCGCCGGCGCTACAAAATGCTAATGCGGGCGGGCGCGGGGGAATTTGTTGGGCTGGATGCCGGTGCCTTCGGTGATGGTGAGGATTTGGTCGGCCGCGAGATCCTTGAAAATTTCGGTGGCGCCGCTGGGCCAGCGGATTTCGAGAGCGTCGACGTGGGTGCGCGCGCCGAGGCCGAAATAGATGCGCGGGTCCTGCGCGGAGCAGTAGCTCATGCCGCCCTTCGATTGGTCGTAGCCGACGAAATCGCCGGAGGTGAGTTTGAGGCTGGCGCCGATGGCGTCGCGATTCGATTTGGTGCCGATGAGGCGGACCGCGAACCAGTGATTCGGTTTGTTGACATCGGAGGACGACGAGGGAGTGGATGACGAATCGGACGGCGAAGACCCACCCTTTTGGGAAGCAAAGGGTGGGGTACCCTGAACAACATTACTTCCACTCCGCAAAACTTTTCCAGCGTCGTTGTGGAAAAGCTGGGCGGGTTCGCCGTTGTTGCTGACCAGGAAGTCGAGGTAGCCGTCGTTGTCGTAGTCGCCGACGGCGAGGCCGCGGCCGACGCGCGGGGCGCGAAAATCGGCGCCCTGCGTTTTCGTGGCGTCGACGAAAATTCCCTTGCCCACGTTGCGATACAGCTTTTTTTCTTCCTCGTATTTCACGTCGGAATGGTAGAGCGCGATGTTGTCGAGGATGTGGCCGTTGATGACGAGCAGATCGCGCCACCCATCGTTGTCGAAATCGAAGAAGCGCGCGCCGAACGCGCTGTTGAGGAAACTGCTGCGGCCGATTCCGGAAGCGACCGTGGCGTCGGTAAACGTGGCGTCGCCATTGTTGCGATAGAAGCGGTTCAGCTCGTGGTCGAGATGGCTGACGAAGAGGTCCGGCAGGCCGTTGTTCGTCACGTCGGCGGCGTCGGCGGACATTCCGGCTTCGGGGCGGCCGTCTTCGCTGAAGCCTGCGCCGGAAGTGTAGCTGGCGTCGCGGAACGTACCGTCGCCATTATTGAAGTAGAGGAAATTGCGCTGCGTGTCGTTGGCGATGAAAATGTCGGGCCAGCCGTCGTTGTTGAGATCGGCGGTGACGACGGCGAGGCTTTTGCCGTCGTTGTTGACGAGGCCGGCTTTTTCGGTGACATCGGTGAATGTGCCGTCGCCGTTGTTGTGGTAGAGGCGCATCGACGTGCCATGAAAACTGTCGGGGTGGCAGTAGGCGCTCGAATGCGGAAGATCGCGAAGGTCCTGGCGCGTGTCGCCGCAGAGCACGGGATGATCGACGTCGTACTTCACGTAATTGGTGACAAGTAGATCGAGCTTGCCGTCGCGATCGTAGTCGAACCACGCTGCGGCGGTGGCCCAGTTGCCGTCGTCGCCGACGCCGGCTTTGGCGGTGACGTCGGTGAAGGTGCCGTCGCCATTATTGTGGAGTAGGACGGAGTGGCGATAGCCGGTCATGTAAATGTCGGGAAAGCCGTCGTTGTCGTAATCGGCGACGGCGACGCCGAAGAAAAAAGTGCCGTCGGAATGAATTTTGCTTGAGGCGGTTACGTCGGTAAATGTGCCGTCGCCGTTGTTGCGATAGAGCGCGGGCTGCGGCGGCTGCGCTGGATGAAAGAACGGCGTGAAGCCGCTGTTGACGAAGAAGGCGTCGAAGTAGCCGTCCTGGTCGTAGTCGATCCAGGCGACGCCTGCGCCCATGGTCTCGAGGTAGAGACGCTGGGGCGATGCGGCGCGTTCGTGGCGGAAGTGGATGCCGGATTCGCGCGTGACGTCGCGAAATGCGACGTGGTAAGGATTCGCGTCGTTCGGCTTCGAGCGAGAGGGATTCTGCGATGTGGGCGCGGGGATCGAAAATGCGCCTGCGATTACGTTCGCAGCAGCAATCAAAAGAACGGCAGCTAAAGAGGCCACCAAGTAAGCGGCGAGAGAAAATTTACGATTCATTTTCGAGCCGATTCTATCAGGAGCCGGAAGCCCCTGCTTCACTTTGAAACTGATAAAAAGTTCGCGCGCCTGAACAGCTCTACCAGCTCTAGATTGGAACAATTGTAAATTTGTAAATTGTGGAAAAGAACGACGCGCCGGTTTCCTTTTATCTTGACTCCGCGCGGAGCCAACGTTAGCCTACGCCCGAATTCGGCACCAGGGGGTGGCGCGCCGAACGTGAATCACGAAAATACTCCTCGTAGTTTTTGGAGTGCTGTATGTCGCGCTGGTTCGCTCCGACAGGTTTGCGCGCCGGAGAATCGGAAGGGCTCTATCTCTCCCGCCGTCGCTGAAATTGGGAAACGACTCTTGTTCGTGAGCGCCTTGCTGTTCGCAGCTGCGACGCTGTGGGGTACTTCTGCGCAAGGTTCGCCTGCTGCGGCGCGAAAAGTGATCATCGACACCGATCCTGGGACGGACGACGCGATTGCGATTCTTCTGGCGCTGAATTCGCCGGAGCTGGATGTTCGGGCGCTGACGGTGGTCCCGGGAAACGTGACGGCGCAGCAAGGGCTGGAGAATGCACTGAAGCTGGTTTCGCTAGCGAAGCGCTGCGACATTCCGGTCGCCGGCGGAGCGCAGCATCCGCTGTTTCAGAAGCTGATCACGGCGGAATTCTGGCACGGGAAAAATGGGCTGGCGAATGTCGAACTGCCGGCGAGCCAATGCAAGGCGGATCCGCGATTTGGTCCGGACCTGATCATTCAAATGGTTCACGCGGCGCCGCACGAAATCACGCTGGTGCCGATTGGTCCCGAGACGAATATCGCGCTGGCGGTGCTGAAGGATCCGTCGATTGTGCCGCTGGTGAAAGAAGTGATCGTGATGGGCGGGTCGATTTCCGGCGGAAACGTAAATGCGGCGGCCGAAGCGAATATTTTTGGCGATCCGGAAGCGGCGGAGATTGTTTTTCAAGCGGGCTGGCCGCTGAAGATGGTGGGACTCGACGTGGGCAACGTGACGTTGTTCACGCGACACCATGTGGAGCAGCTGGCTAAGAGCCATGGGCCTGAAAACGATTTTCTGGTAGGGGTGCTGAGCTTTTTGGTGGCGCTGTCTGAAAAATACGGATATGCGGGGGCGCCGATGTATGATCCGCTCGCGATGGGCGCAGCGATCGATCCGACGATCGTGAAGGCGCAGGCGATGCACGTGGATGTGGAGACGCGCGGAGAGTTTTCGCGCGGCGAAACGGTGGCGAACCGAGCGAATGAGGTCGAACGAAACGTGCTGCGAGGCGATCGTTACACCATCGAAGGCGTTGACAAGGTGCAGCCTAACGTTGAAGTATGCACCGGGGTGGATTCGGAAAGATTCGTGCAATTACTAATAAGCAGAATCCAGGGAAAGTAAGGCCCGCTCATAATTGCGTTCCTGAGGCATGATCGTTCCCGATTTCGGAGCAAGCGAAGAATTGGAGGAAGCCAAAATGAAGATTTGGAAGAGTGCATTTTGGGCCTTGACGCTCACTGGTGTGCTGTTTTCAGCGTCCCGCGTCGACGCGCAGACGTTGGAGCGCGGCGAGATCCGAGGTTTTGTATACGATTCCTCGCACGCGATCGTACCAAACGCCAAGGTGACGATCTCCAATCCCTCGACCGGCTACAAGCACGAGCAGACAACGGACGCGAGCGGCTTCTTCGATCTTGCGTCGTTGTTGCCCGGCGTCTACCAGATGAAGGCAGAAGCCAGCGGGTTCGCGCTGATTACCATCACCGACATCCACGTGGAGATTGGCGCGAGCCTGGCATTGGACGTCACCCTGCCTGTCAAAGGACAGACGCAGACGGTGACTGTGTCGGCGGAAGAAACGGGCGCGGTGGATACGTCCACGGCGGGGATCAACCAAGTCATTAACCAAAAGGACATCAACGACCTGCCCCTCTCGGGCCGCGACTACCGCGACCTAGCGGGGCTAAGCTCGTCAGCACAGGTGGTACCTGGCTTGCGCGGCGGCATTCGGTTGGGCGGACAGCAAAGCGATTTCACGGGGCTAGTGATCGACGGGCAGGACAGCTTCAACAACTTCTTCGGTGAGTTTGTTGGGTCGCTGGAGACGAAGAACTTCACAATTCCGCTCGACTCGGTGGAGGAATTCCAAGTAGTCACAGACGGATTCGCGCCTGAATTCGGCCGCGCCACCGGTGGGCTGATCAATGTGATTACCAAGTCCGGTTCGAATGAAATCCACGGCGAGGCGCACGAGTTCTACCGCGGCAGCTCGCTCACAGCTAACGATGGCGTCGGCAACCCGCCTAACATCAACAATCAAAACCAATTCGGTGGTTCCATCGGCTTTCCGATCCACAAGGACCGGCAATTCCTATTCATCGCGGCGGACGTCCAGCGTCAAGACGGCCCGCTCGTGACACAGTTGTGTCCGCCGAGTGGTATTGCCGGTGCGCAAGCTCAGTGCCTAGCGGTCCTGCCTACAATAACGGGGCCAACCTTCGCCAACTGTGTGCCAGGAACATGCGCTGCAGGTACAGTCCCGCTGCCGTCCAATCTCGCCGGAACCGGTGCCACACTGCCGGCGAGTTGCGGCACGCCAGCGGCAGGGGATCTTGCCCTGCAGGATTGCTACGGAGTTAGCTCACTAGCTGGTTTTCAGGGTTCGAGCACCCAGTTCCAGAGGCTGTTTACCATCCTCGGGCACTACGATTATCAGTTCAGCCCCGCCAACCATTTCACCATCCGAAGCTACTTTACTCGCAACCACACCAACGGGTTCAGCGGAGGCGTGGGCCAGAACGAAATCCCAATGCCTTTCGACGGCACGGAAAACTTTATCAACAAGGGCGCCGCAGCCACTTTCTCCCTCAACACGGTGCTCGGGAAGAAGGTGAACGAAATCCGATTCAGCATTCAAGACGAGGTGCGGGAGCGGCATCCCAACAGCGCATCGCCCGCACTTACGATCTCGGATGGGTCAGTGCCCGATCTGACCCTCGGCCATGGGTTTGCCTTTGGCGCCGGCAACCGCTTCTTCCTGCCGATTAACAACCAGGATGGCAAGCTACAGGCCGCGGACAACTTCTCCTATTCCTTCGGAAAGCACGACATCAAATTCGGCGGCGACATTGATGTTTTCCAAGACCGCAAAGACAGTTTCGTGGGCTGGAGCGCCGGCCAATACGATTTCTTCAACTTTGCGGACTTCAACAATGCAAACTTCAGCGGAGCCAATGGGTGCATCGCCACCTTTAGCTGCTTTCTGAGCCAAGGCGTGGCTCTCAATAGTTTACCACTCTCGTTTCTGGGTCCAGCCACTACGGAGTTCCCCAACTATCAGAGCAACATCGGCCTGTACTGGCAGGATAAGTGGGCCATCACTCCGAACGTTACGATCACCTATGGCCTGCGCTGGGATGGCACCTGGAACCCCCAGCCGCAGACGCCGTTAGTGGGAAGCACGGTGCTCGTTGGAGTGGGGCCCTTGGGAGCGGGAACGCAGGAAAGCGCGGTGCCGCAGCGGTGGCCGGCGGACTTCAATCAGTTAGGTCCGCGCATCGGGATTGCCTGGAGCGCGAGAAGGGGAGATCACCCGACCGTTGTCCGGGCAGCCTGGGGCTACTACTATGCCCCGGCCATCACGGGAGTTTTCACGCCCACGGCGGGAGCAGGCAACCTGACCCACTGCATTGGCTCCTGCATATTTCCCGACCAGACTGTGAGTGGTGGGATCGTGACCTCAACCGCCGGCTTCCCTTATCTCAACCCAACCTCTACGAACCTGGGCGCCAATCAGCTTTGCGGGACGCAGTTCGGATGCCCTGCGCCTTCGTCTCAAGGCGATTTCATCGACCCAAGTTTTCAGAACCCGCGCGTCTCAAGCGTTACCGGTGGCGTGGAACAGACGCTTGCGCGTAGTCTCACCATGACGGTCACGTACGCTTTCGTCCATTCCACTCACTTGCGGACAGGCGGGTACCCTTCGGAGGAGGCCTGGTCGCGGAATTTCGTCTCGTGCCCCGGGGCCTTTGCGACCGACGCGTTCGGACGCGCCATACTGTGCGGCGCTCTTGACCGGACCCTTTCGAGCGCGGGCGACACAGGCAGCTTCAGCCGTGGCAACTACCACTCGTTAGTGGTGAACGTCACAAAGCGCTTTTCCAACCATTTCCAGGCGTTCGCGAACTACATCTGGTCGCAAAACAAGGACAATGGATCGTCCGAACGGGATACGGACACTTATTTCGGAACTCAGGATCCGTTCAACATCAACCTGGATTACGGCCGGAACGGATTGGACATCAAACACCAGTTCAAGGCTGCCGGAGTCTACGAGCTGCCATGGGGCTTCGCAGTCAGCTCAAGTCTTATTGCTCACACGGGCGTTCCGTACCCACTCTACGTCAACGTGGACATCAACGGAGACGGGGTTTCCAACAACGGGCACAACAACGATCGTCCAACGGTGCAGCTCGCCAACGGCAAGGTTGTTCTGTTGAATCGCTACCCGTTCAACCAGCCCGGCTTTGCAGAATTGGATGCGCGGGTGCAAAAGGACGTGCGTCTCGGAGAGCGATACCGCCTGCAGTTCTCGGCGGACTTCTTCAACCTAACCAACCGCAGCAATCTGTACTCGAACCCTGATACAAGCGCAACGATTAATGATGCGGCCCTAGGCGGTTGCGTGTTGAATAGCTCGCTCCCAGGAGCACCGGCAGGAATATTGGGCTCTACTTGCGGGCCGCTCACGGCGCCACTCACGAAGGCGAGTTTCGCGGCAGGCGGCCCCTATGCCGGATATCGATCAATCAACCAGGTAGCGCCTGGTAGCACGCCGTTCGCGTTCCAGGGCGGACTGAAGTTCATCTTCTGATAGACGCAGCGAACGAAGTTACGGATCCGATGCGCGGTTAGCCAGCGCAGCGAGAGCACGGCGATAGTCGGGATCGTCGGGCGAAAGAGCTGCCGCTTTCCTGTAGGCGGCGAGGGCGCGGGCGGGATCGTTGCGCTGTTCGTAGATGCCGCCCATTTCGAAATAGGCGTCGGATTCATTTGGATTGACGAGCGTGGTGCGCTCGAATGCGGCGAGAGCTTCGTCGAGATTGCCTTGCTTCTCGAGAATTTTCCCTTCCACGTACAAGAAATCCGGTTGATACGGAGCGAGTTCGATCGCGTGCGAAATGGCCTGGCTCGCGTTTTCTACGTCGCCCGCGGAGTAGTAGAGCTTCGCGAGTTGCGAGTAAGCGGCCCCATAGGCCGGGTCTTTTTCGAGGGCTTGCTGCAATAAATCGACTGCACCGGGAAAATCGTTCAGGCGCGCGCGTTCGTTTGCCTGCTGAACCAGATGCTTCGCCTGCGTCTGGTTTTCTTTTGTGGTGCGGTCGCGCTGAGAGGCGGCCTCG
>Ga0185299_10005242_pt1 | contig 14844 bp, 14 predicted proteins | sample PaiPotPPA55metaG_FD_128002 | JGI IMG/M metagenome (GOLD analysis project Ga0185299, IMG submission 128002) | Iron sulfur acid spring bacterial and archeal communities from Banff, Canada, to study Microbial Dark Matter (Phase II) - Paint Pots PPA... ...
AACTCCTTCGGTCGCGCCATGCGCCTCTTCTCTTTCGATGTTCTCGTTCCGATTATGCGACGTATCCGCCGTCGATGGTAAGGCTGGCTCCGGTGATGAAGCCCGCTTCTTCCGACGCGAGGTAAGAGACGAAGCTGGCGACCTCCGATACGTCACCCATTCGTTTCAAAGGAATGAGCGTCTTAACCAACTCTGCGAGCCCTGAAGTCATATCGGTGGCCGTCGGTCCCGGTTGAACATTGTTGACCGTGATGGCGCGCGGGGCGAGATCGATTGCTGCGCCGCGAACAAGTCCTACGAGCGCAGCCTTGGTCATGCTGTAGACACTTGCTCCAGGGAAGGCGGTGCGGATAGCTGTGTTGCTACCGATGACAACGATCCGGCCGCCATCGTTCATTTCTTGGGCGGCTGCCTGAATACCGACGAAGGCGGCACGGACGTTGATGGCCACTATGCGGTCGAAATCTTCGAGAGTGTAAGAGTCGATTGTCCCTCTGGTGAGAATGCCTGCGTTGCTGACGAAGATGTCCAGCGTGCCGAAAACTTCCGTTGTTCGGGCCACAGCGGCGCGGAGCTCTTTGGCAGAGGCGCTGTCGGCTTGTAGGGACAGTGCTTTTCCTCCGTTGGATTCGATTTCGCTTACGAGTTGGAGAGCCTTTTCCACTGAACTTGAGTATGTGAACGCAACTGACGCGCCGTCGGCCGCGAGCCGGCGGACGATGCCCGCTCCGATCCCTCTTGAACCACCCGTGACGAGAGCTACTTTGCCTTTGAATGATTTTGTTTGCATATGGCCACCAAAGCCTCCAGGTCACCCATTATGTCATATTATGGATTGTTCTGTCCATAATGAACATTCAGCCGGCGCAGCGGACATAAGGGCAAACGGATCGAATGACGAAATCATCTGCGTAGGGAATTTGTGCCCCGCTCCGGGCAAGACTATGGAGAGAAGAGCATGGTTTATCCGGATTCCCCAGCGGGATTCGTCCTGCGAAGTCGGCTTCTCGCCAGCAATCCAACGGTCATGGCTACAGCTTCGCGATCACATGAGGGATTGTTCTCTCCTTTCTTCGAGTCAGCCAAAACGCCACTCACCGTCCGCTCATCGGCACAAGCCATTGCGGATAGCGAGCCCCTTCGACCTTGATGTTTGAGGAGGCACTTTCGATGGCACGGAGATCTTCAGGTGTAAGTTCGAGATTCGCCGCTCCGAGGTTTTTTTCAAGGCGATGCAGCTTGGTTGTGCCAGGAATTGGAACGATCCACGGCTTCTTGGCAAGCAGCCAAGCAAGCGCGAGCTGAGCAGGTGTCGCCTTTTTCTGTTGCGCGAATTTGGTCAGCAGATCAACCAACGCCTGGTTCGCTTTTCGGTTCTCTGGGTTAAAGCGTGGGACGGTGTTGCGGAAATCCGTGCTCTCGAACTTCGTATCTTCGTTGATCTTGCCAGTAAGGAAGCCTTTACCAAGAGGGCTAAATGAAACGAATCCGATTCCGAGTTCCTCGAGCGTCGGTAGCACCTCCGCTTCGGGCTCTCTCCACCACAGCGAATACTCGCTTTGGAGCGCAGTGACGGGCTGTACCGCGTGTGCGCGACGGATCGTCTGCGCTCCTGTTTCACAAAGGCCGAAGTGCTTAACCTTACCTTGCTGGATGAGTTGCGTCACCGCTCCCGCGACTTCTTCGATCGGCACGTTCAAATCGACACGATGTTGGTAGAACAGATCGATCGTATCCACCTTAAGCCGCTTGAGCGACGCCTCCGCGACGCTCTTGATGTGCTCAGGGCGACTATTTAATCTGTTCCACTTGCCTCCATCGGCAGGATTCGCCTCCCACCCGAACTTCGTCGCGATCACCACTTTGCCGCGGAAGGGAGCGAGAGCTTCGCCCACTAGTTCTTCGTTTGCGAATGGACCGTACACTTCTGCGGTATCGAAGAATGTGACACCGCGTTCGACTGCCGCTCGAATGAGCGAGATCATTTCCTGCTTGTCTCCGGCGGGACCGTAGTTAAAACTCATCCCCATGCAGCCGAGTCCGATCGCCGATACTTCAAGATTGCTTTTTCCAAGTTTGCGTTTCTGCATTGTTTCTCCTCTTGGGGGCCGTTTCCCTCATCTCAAGGCTAAGGCCGAGCGCCGTGGAACGGGTATCCTGATCCTTCCGATTCATTGCCTATTCCTGTCGCTGCCTACGATTTCGTGCAGATTTATTTACGATTCAGCACTATTCTTGATCCTCAAAGGAGCACTTCGTGGTATACGTGGAAACTCAAAAAATTAGAAACAAACAGCAGTCTCCACGCGTAGCTGAGTTCAGGGAAGAACTCCGCCGCAAGATTGCCGCCCACACTCTGAACGCAGGAGCCCATGCAACCGCGATACTAGGCCTCACCCTCTTCCGCCGAACTGCACCGAGTCCTTGCTATCCCGTAACGGGTGAGCCCAGCCTCAACGTCTTCGTTCAAGGGCGAAAACGCATCACCCTTGCCGGAACGACTTACCTATGCGACGCATCGACATTCCTCCTGTTCTCCGTTGACGTGCCAGTCGTCAGCCAAATCGTCGCGGCAAGCGAGGACGTGCCCTTGTTGTCGTTGCTGCTGAAACTCGATATGGCGGTAGTCCGGGAAATTCTGAGCCAAGAGGAGTTCCATGCACCTGACGGCTCAGCCCCAGCTCGTGGCATCACGATTGGGAAAACGACCGTCGATCTGCTGAAGCCCTGTTGTCGGCTTTTGGACCTTCTTGACGCTCCAGGGGACATACCGTTCCTTGGCAATCTGATCCAACGTGAGATCTTGTATCGTTTGCTTCGAGGACCTCAAGGAGAGCGGCTGCGCGCGATCGCGACGCTGGGCCATCAGAGTCACAGAACGGCGAAGGCCATAGCCTGGCTCAGGGCCAACTACACGAGACCGTTGCGTGTAGAAGAACTCGCGGAGGTTGCTCGCATGAGCATGTCGACGCTCCATCATCACTTCCGCGCGTTGACGGCGTTGAGCCCACTTCAATACCAGAAACAGCTTCGATTAGTTGCTGCGCGAGAACGGATGCTCGGTGAAGGGCTCGATGCCGCGAGCGCGGCGTTCGAAGTCGGCTATGAGAGTGCGAGTCAGTTCAACCGCGAATACAAACGCTTCTTCGGTCAACCGCCGATGCGGGACATTAATGCGCGTCGGCTCGCCGGCTCCGCAATGGTCAGCGACTAGCAAGCCGGATGAATCGTGGCGATGATCGGTCGAGTCAAGCAGTCACTGCCCAAGATGCGTATTCACGATCTGGCTGGAAAGGGGCGTCACCGCTGCCGCGATCTCGCTGATGATGTCCTCGGGGACACCGAGTTCGCGCAGTGTCTCCACCAGGTGGACCGCGACAGAATCGAAATGCCGTTGCTCGATGGCGAGTCGGCTATGGGCATCGCGCATGGACGCGCCGCTATAGTGCTTAGGGCCGCCCAATGCCTGCGACAGGCTGCCACACAGACTCCCACTGCGCGCCGCTTACGAATTCCAGAAGAGATTGTCGGTGGCTCAGCCTCTCGCTTCGCCAGGCGTTTCAATGGAGTCCGCCGTCCATCCACGACGCGGAAGTTGAGCAGTGGACGGAATTAATAACAACGATAGGGCTCCCAGTGCGGTCGTGAACGCAACGTAGTGCGCCGGACCAATCGGGTCCAAATGAGCAAGCCAGGAAACTAGCAACGGCGTAAGCCCGCCGAACACTGCTTGCGCAACGTTGAAGGAAACAGACACGCCGCTGAAACGCACAGCTGGCGGAAATATCCTCACCATGATGAGGGGTGCGAGCACAGCGGCCCCACTGCCTGCACCAGCGAGCACGTAGAGAGGAACCAGGAGGGCTGGCTGCTGGCTTGCACCCAAGTAAAGCAGATAGGTCGAACCAGCCATGAGCACTAGCGCTGGCACTGCGACACGTCGGATTCCGAATCGGTCCGTGGCGGCAGCAATGAAAACTGTGAATATCACGGCTGCTACAATCGCCCCCAAATTCGCCCATTGCGTCGCGCGCGCCGCAAGGCCGAAGCTTTTCTGCAGAAGAGTCGGGGTCATGAGGAGAACAACTACAACACCGGAGATCACTATGCATGTTGAGAGAATCGACGCCAAAACGGCCTTAGGATGATCCCGAATAACCACCCACAGCGGCAGCTCCTGGGATAGCAATCCCTGCTTTCGCATTTCCTGAAAGACAGTTGTTTCCGCAAGCCAGCGTCGCAACAGAACCGCAATGAATCCGAAGATTCCGCCGAGAACGAACGGGATTCGCCACGCGCCCCGAAGAATCAGTTCACGGCCAAAAGTCAGATCAAGGCCAATTGCAGTTAAGGAGCCGAGCAAGAGTCCTGAAAGCAAGCCGCTGGTCAGCAGGCCGATCGCAAGACCCGACTTCCTGTTTGCGGCATGTTCTGCGACGAATACCCACGCACCCGGAATCTCCCCGCCCAATGCTGCGCCTTGCACAATTCGCATGAGAAGTAGAAGTAATGGTGCAGCGATTCCAACGGACGCAAACGTCGGGAGCAGACCGATCGTCAGAGTTGGCAGCGCCATCAGAACGACGCTCGCGGTAAATACGCGCTTACGGCCACGTGTGTCGCCAAAGTGTGCCAGCACCATCCCGCCCAAGGGCCGCGCGAAATAGCCAGCTGCGAAAATGCCGAAAGATTGAACCTGGCGAACCCATTCGGGGAGATATGGCGGAAAGAATATCCTCGCGATCACCGAAGTGAAGAAGACAAAAATCACGAAATCATAGAACTCTAAGGCTCCCCCGATGGAAGCAAGCAAGAGAGTCCGCGTTTCAGAGGGCTTCATTTGCCACCTGCTCGACCTGAGTGCACTGCCTTCTTATAAACACGCCAACCGCCCTGGTATTCCTGACAAAAAGAGGACTGGGACGGGATCTTCTGCTGAACCGCATGTTCGTATTAGTGCCGCAACGTTGGACGCTTGGCGCCAAATTCCCAAAAGGAAAGTACAACCTCCATACGCCTCGACAGACATCCGGTGTGCGACGCGTTCCTGCCAAATGCTGTTCGAATACATCCGTGAGGGCCATGCAGGCTTTTGGCGGTGATCGGTTTTCACTGGCGGCCGCGTCATGAGATCAAGTAACGCGATCAGCGAATCCAGATGGGCGCAGCGCCGCGGCAATTTTCTTTCGCGCCCGAAAGAGCCTCGTTCGGACGGCGGTTGGCGTCACATTGAGCATTACACTCACTTCCTCTGTGGTGTACCCCTCAAGCCCGCAAGAGAAGTAGCACCGATCGCTGTGGCGCGCCCAAGCCCGACAGGTTTTTTGCCAGCGCGAGAGCGGATTGCTTGTTTACGAGAGCTTGTTCGGGGTCGGGCCCCGGAGACGGGAGGCATTCGACAATTTCTCTTACCTCGGTGGAAGCGCTGGGCTCCGAGGATTTTGGCAGTCGGTTCTTTCTCTGCCGCAGAATGCTCACGGCCTCGTTCACCAGAATTCTTATCAGCCAACTCCGGAAAGCGCCTTCGTGCTTGAAACTTCGCAGCTTGCAGAAAGCGAGCAGAGACGAGTTTTGCACCGCGTCCTCGGCTTCCTCGTGATTGTGGAGCACACGCAAGGCAAGGCTGTAGAGCAGACGGCGGTACTTCGAAAACAGAACGTTGAAGGCCCCTTGATCCCCCTGCAAGCCGTTCGCGATCAGACTGTCATCATCCAAATGCGTTTGCGATATTGCGTCCGGCATCACAGATCTTCTCCTTAGTGGCCCGGCGAATTGTCACAGTGGGGAAAGTTTCAACCGGTGGTCAGCCCGTCCTGCGAATCACCAGTAGCGTCAAGTCGTCCACCTGTTTTGCTCCCGATTGGAAGTTGCGGTGGTCGGAGAGACACTCCGAAATCAGCTTCGAAGGTGTCGTTCGAAGGTGTTGCCTGGCGACACGCTTTATGCGATGGAAACCATATTCTTCTCCGGCAGAATTACAGGACTCCGTCAATCCATCCGTGTAGAGCAGCAGCATGTCTCCACGATCAAGAGAGAGGTGGCGAGACGGAAATCGAACGCCGTCAAACACTCCGAGGGGAATCCCCGTGGCAGATTCGTGACGCACGGCGTCTTTGCGAAGGTGCAGCACCGGCGGGTGTCCCGCGCTTACGAACTCGACGCCGCCGTCTCGTTCGGCACGGCCCACAACGACCGTTGCAAATTGGCCGGCTAACGTAATCTGGGAGAAGATGCGATTCGCGGCCTCCACCATGATGTCCAAGGGAGGATCGGAATCGGCAAGGCTGCGAAATGTGGCGTGAAGGTGACTCTTCAGCATCGAAGCGGCCACACCCTTCCCGGAGACATCCCCCAGAAGAAAAAACAAACCGGAGTTGGATTCGAAGAAATCGCAGTAATCGCCGCTGAGAAGGCCAGCCGGGGCGTAGTGGTAGCAAATTTGCCACCCAGGATCGGAAGAATCGTGCGTGGGAAGCAGTGCCTGCTGAAGGCAAGCGGCCAAGTTGAGTTCGCTCTCCAGAGCATCCCGTTCCTTGTTTGTCAGATCATCGAGACAAAAATCCAGAAGTGGGCTGGCATTGGTGTGTTCAACGAATTCATGTTCGTTACTGCGCACCATCAAGTCGTTGTCCTGGTCGCACATGGAATAGTCCGTAGGAAGCATCGTCATGAGCCTATCGAGCCAAATACCAATAGCAATTGGCCCGGACCTTGTGCCGTCCCTCTCCCGCCTGAGACACGCAAAACCGGGTGAGGGCTTTCGATCCACACCATATGAGGTTGATTGAAATGAGTGGTGCATTGCTTATCTGGTTTGCTCGAATTCATGGGCATCCTTATTTCTGGCTGCTGTCAGGATGTGAAACACGCTCGCCTGCAATCTATTCCCGCTCACGGGATGTCTCATGGTGTTGACTCTGAGCCTTGAACACCGTTCTGGCGGGAACTCGAAACTAAACCGAATCGTTGGCGTCCTGTCTGACCAAATCTCATTCGGGCTGAACAGTCGGTAGATTTGTAGCTGAAGCGACAATCGATCTCACGCCCCCCAATCATCTTCGGAGGCGTGCCAAGCGTCTCTCCAAGCCCGCAGCCAAGTCCCCACAAAGTTGAAGTGAGTGCGTCCTACCGAGGGAATACTTATGGAGGTCAGGTGTTATTCAGAGGGAAGAAATAACGGCCGAGCCCTCCAAGGATCCTCACGCGCTGCATATTATCTAGGTGGAGCGCGAGCAAGTGCACGTTGCGATCCAGCAGCTCCCCGTGGAGTTTCGTGAGATCATCCTGTTGCGCGAGTACGAGGAGTTGTCCGACCAGGAAATCGCTGTCGTTCTGGGGTGCCCGGAGGTCATGTCGCGCCTCGGAAGGGCTCGATTGAGACTTCGAGTGCCGCTTTTCGACACCTCGCAGACTCGCGATCGACGAGAGAAGGAATCTTGCGAATGAACCGCTGCGATGAACACGCCGCCGACATCCTCCTCTATCTCCGCGATGAGCTAACCGGCCAGAAGCTGGATGAGTTTCGGGACCACCTAGCAAGCTGTCCCGACTGCAGGGCGCAGCTCGAGGAAGAGCTCGCACTATCGTCACTCTTACGCAAGTCCCGGCCACTCTATTCCGCTCCGGAGACACTTCGTGCGCGCGTGGCGGCGACTGTCGTTCAAGAACTTTCCACGTCCGCTGGTGTACCTGATCCTGTTGGCGCAATACCTTTGCAAGGATTTGCGCGCTGGTTGAGCGATACTGGCAAGCGCGCATTCGGATGGAAGCCTGTGGCTGCCACAATCCTACTGTTCGTCCTGGGATTGGTCTTCGTTCCAGCTGCTGCGCAGCGCGTGCGGGCCGCAGCTTACGTCGAGGCTGCGACCCAGACTCACCGCAGCTATCTGAACGGCGAGTTGCCGCTTCAGTGCCGATCTGACTCTCCTGAAGCAGTTACTGCGTGGTTCGCAGACAAGACCCCATTCCACTTTCGACTGCCAGCCTCTCAGCCGGCGCTGCACGGCACACCCGCTTACCGTCTGACCGGGGCGCGCATGGTCAGCTATAAAGGTAGTCCAATGGCATTGGTCGCCTACGAGACACCCTCAGAGAAAATCAGCCTTCTTGTCGCCTCCAGCAAATCTGCGATCGCCGCAGGGGGAGACGAGGTCCGCTCAGGAAATCTCACCTTTCACTATCGGAGGGGTGAAACTTTCGAGGTGATTACTTGGAGCAATCACGGCCTTACATACGCTCTAGTGTCTTCGTTGCCAGGCTCTGCACAGCACTCATGCTTAGTCTGCCACCAAAACATCAAGGATCCCGCTACGGGCAAACCATGACACCGATCGCAATTCGCGTGCGCTCCGTCTTCGCCGGACTCCTACTGCCTGACGCTTTCACGCAATTGCTCATTGCAAGTGCTTTGAATACAGCGAGCGACAATCAGAGTAAGGACATTGGTGGTGAGTCTACGCGATTCGACGGAAGGGCCGAGGACGAGTACCTTGACGAAACGGCGCTCGTCTCCTGGATGCGGACGCCGCTGCAGACCTGATCAAGGAAGAAGGCGGACCGTTACACTGATGGCTACGGTACTTGTAGGGAAGCGCTGAAAGCTCGATGGTGAGATCGGCGACGGCCTGACGTCGCATTCGTCTACACTTGGCTGCGAGAGTCCGCAAGTCGCTTGCGAATTCTCGCGAGTCCCTTCATACGCGCCTAGCAGGGCGGCAATGAGTTCTGGACCTAAATAGAAAAGCACGGCCGGAACTCCATTGAGTAATCCACGAGGGCAACGGCAGCTTTTCTTATTCCGCTCACGAGGACAAAACACTCCCCAGTTCATTTATTCCGGAATTGGGCGGCAAAAAGTTTTTGCAGGCTCACCGCAAAGAGCACCGCGACGTCCCATTGTTCGGATCGCTTCTATCATTTGGGTTCACCTAGCGCTCTAAACCACCCTTTGCCCAGCCAGGAATAAACCTTGACCATGCGTGTTCCCTATAGCGGAACACTGGCTTGTCGTGCCCAGGCCCTAGATTGTCGCTTTAGCCAGATATCAGGGTCCGTCGAGGCGAGCGGCAGGGAGAGCAAGAATGAAATTCGGGTTTGTGAGTCTTCCCGTAGCAGGACACCTGAATCCGATGACCGCGCTTGCGCGGAAGCTGCAATCGCGCGGAAACGAAGTGGTGTTTTTCGGCGTTCCGGATGTAGAACCTATCGTCCGTGCTGCCAATCTGAACTTCGTGCCCTTTTGCGAGAAAGAGTATCCAGTAGGTTCCATGATTGAAATCTACGGTAGCGTCGCGAAGTTGCATGGAGAAGATGTGTTGCGCTGTCATGTGGAGGAAATAGCGCCCGCGTTCCTCAAAACGGCGTTGGGATGTTTCCCAAGTAAGCTGGAGGCGTCGGGCGTTGAAGCGATGGTGCTCGACATGGGATACACATTCCTCCAACTTGTGCCGTTGAGCCTGGGAATACCTTACGTGCAGATTTCGAATTCGCTTCACATCGATCCCTCTGGTGCGACTCCAGCCTGCATTTTCAGTTTGCCGTATGAGAATACCCCGGAGGCTTTTGCCAAGAACATAGAGGGGTTGAAGAAAATCGGCGGTTATTTTGCGCAGATTTTGGCAGCGGCGAGGCCTTATGCCGAAAAGGTGGGACTACAGATAGATTGGAATAATCCCAGCGCAACCAATTCCAAATTGGCAGTAATCACCCAGACGCCTAAAGAGTTCGATTTCTCAATCTCCAATTGGCCTCCCCAGTTTCATTATGCGGGCCCATTTCACGACGACGAAGGACGGGAGCAAGTGCCTTTTCCATGGGAGAAGCTGACGGGCAAACCTCTCATTTATGCTTCCCTGGGAACCCTAGTGAATGGTCTGGATCATGTGTACAAAATCATCCTTGAGACGGTTGGGAAACTTCCAGAGATCCAGGTTGTCCTTTCGGCTGGCAAGAATGTCAAACCCGAGGACCTTGGCTCAGTTCCATCGAATACGATTCTCGTTCGCACGGCCCCTCAGATTGAACTGCTGAAGCGTGCAACACTTTGCATCACGCATGCCGGGTTGAATACAACACTCGAGGCTCTTGGACAGGGAGTACCCATGGTTGCCATTCCGATCGGATACGATCAACCAGGCGTCGCTGCCAGGATTGCATATCACGGAGTAGGTGAATTCGTGGAAGTAGGGGACCTTACGGCAGAACGTCTCTCAGATTTGATTCAGAGAGTACAAGCGAATCCAAGCTATCGCGACAGAGCCCGTTACTTCCAGAGAGTGATTGCACGGACTCATGGGCTAGACTTGGCTGCGGACGTGATTGAACGGGCATTCAAAAAGAATCAGATCTTGGATTAAGCTCGATAGCCTGCCGCGCGAAGGCTCGCAAGACTCTATTGCAACTTCGCATACTCCGCCTTGGCAGCGATGAGAATGGGAACATCAGGGTCAGCATCCTTCCAGAGTGTGAGGAAATCCTGATATGCCGCCTTGGCCTTGGCGGTGTCGCCTTGCAGCGCGTAGGCGCGGGCCAGTCCCAGCCGGGCTAGTGCGCCCCACGGAAAGTTCACCACCACTCCCCGGTGGTCAATGAACTTCTGAAATTCCGCCGTCGCTCGGTTGCCGTCGTGCAGCATGAGATAGGCTTCTCCACGGATATAAGGCGGACATAGAAATATGTTGAGCCTGCTTGGGGCTTGACCGAGTTCGATTGTGCTCGTATCTTTCAACAGTTCGATGGCCCGGTTCGGGTCTTTGCGTTCCAACGCGACGGCTGCTCGTATTGTGGGCAACCAATATCTCTGGACCAGAGTGTCTAGCGGGAATGTTTTGTCGAGTTCGGCGACCAGCCTCTCCGCCGCTGTCGTATCGCCTGCCCGCGCAAGAGCCTGCGCCGCCACTACCCGCACATCGCGGTTCGGGGCCAGCTTCAACGCGGCATTCGCGTCGGCCCGTGCCTGCTCCTGGTTGCCTGATTCCACTTCGCGTAGCGCCGCTGCTGCTTGATAGGATGCGGCACTCTCTTTGGCGTCGTTGTGCTGGGCTGAGTTCATCGCCCGGCGGGTTAGTTCGTGCGCGTTCTTCAGCTTGCCGTACCAGCCTTCTGTATCCGCTTGCGCGGCCAGCAGCAGGTCCTCCGTACCCTGCTTTCCCATCGCAGCCGAGGCCAACTGCGCCATCTTGGGCGCGTCGCCCTTCAGAAACGCCAACTGGTAGCGACCCAAGAGCAGGGTCTCGCTCTCCAGCCTTCGCTCCTCCGCCTGCTTGTACACCACCTCCGCCTCATCCAGCCGATTGAGGCTCGTGTACCCGCCGCCCACATTGAGATAGCTGACCCAATTATTTGGTTCCAGGCGCAGCGCCTCGCGGCTTTCCTCCAAAGCCTTTTCATAGTTTCCAAGACTGACGTAAATGTATCCTAGATTCCCGTAAGGAATAGAATCCCTCGGGTAGGTCTGCTTCCACAGTTCGTAGGTCTGCGCCGCCTTCTCCAGTTCTCCAGTTGCAATGAGGTAGTAGAACCCATCGATGGAGAACCGCTCCCGCTCGCTCACTTTCTCCCGCAAGTCATGGGCTTTGCGTGAATACTCGGCTGCCCGGCCAATTTCGTTAACGTCGGAGTAGGCCACCGCCATTGCGCGGTAGGCCAGGGCGAACTTGGGGTCGAGTTCCACGGCTCGTTTGAAGAAGGGCAGTGCGGCGGTTTCCCCTTTCGCAAACCGGGTCTTCCGTCCCAAGCTGTAGGCTTTCAGCGCCTCTAGCGATGACGTGGTCGCGTCCGCCACCGGTGTCTCGTACTTCTGCACCGAACTCAGCGACTCGCCCAGTTCGCCGCGCAGCTTCGACGCCGCCGCGCCCAGCGTGTCCAGCACCTTCTCGTTGGACGCCGCCGTCACCTGCTCCTCGGCCAGTGTGTCTCCGCTCTGACAATTCACAGCCTTCAATCCCAGCACATACTGGCTGCCTAGACCGCCAATCGTCCCCGCAAGGTAGGCTTTGCTGCCCGCCCGCTGGCAAAGCTCGCGGGCTACCTCGGGCGTGAGTTTCGTACCGACCGGACGGGTCATCTCTTGCAAGGTCTTCGTCACTTCGCTGTCGGAGAGCACATTCAGGAAAGGCGATTGCCGCAGGGAAACGCTGAGCGCCGTCTTCAGCGTGTCGTCGAAAATTGCATCGCCCGTCGTGTTGGTGAAGTCGCCGAGAACAATGGCGTCTTTCTCGGTGAGTGCGGTCGCCGTCCGGTGCGAGCGAAAATAGAACCATCCCCCAATGGCAGCGACAAGAATCGCGGTTGCGGGAATCAGAAGCTTCCAGAGTCTCCCGCTCGTTCCAGTAACTTCCGCGACCTTCACTCCCGTCGATGACGAAGGCACACCCGGCAGAGGCGGAGACTGGGATAACGGTGGCTGTGTGGTAACGTGAGAGCCGACTTCCCGTTCCACGGCCGCTGAGCCCGAACTCACGGAAGCCGAACGCCCCGACTCCGTATCCCGCTTTTGCGTGCCTAGCTCCGGAGGCGGCGTTGCACTCTCGTCTATAACTGGCGCAATGAACCGGTATCCTCTTTTAGTCACGGTTTCGATAAATTCAGGTTTATCGGGCCGGTCACACAGGATTTTTCGGATATCTAGGATGTATTTTCTGATCAATTCTGGATTGACGTAGATCTCGGGCCATAGCTTTTCGAGAAGTTCGTCATGTGTGACTAAGCGGCCTGGATTTTCGACCAGGTAACGCAGCATGTCATAGGGCTTCGGGGGAATGGCCACGCGCTCTGGCCCGCGCCATAAACACTGGTTCGCTGTGTCGAGGCGGAATGACTGAAAGGATTTCAACTTTCGAACCTAACCCGCTTGGAAGGCGGAAAGTATTCCGCCTTATAGTGTTCAATGCATTCCTTGTCAGGCCGTTTCCAAGTGACGCCGCTGCACAGGACACCACGCTTCTTTAAGCGCCATGGAAACAGTAAGCGACATGGTTCCCTCAACCAAACGGGTACGAGTTTCACCGCTGCTTCACTGAAGATAGGGGCGAAGGCGCTAAGAAGTCCGCAGGATTGCATAAGGAATTCGTCAAGGAAGTTAGCCTCAGGAAAGGAATCACCTTTTATACTTTCCTAAATTCCGCCTCAAAGATGGATTAGAGTATTTCGGTGCTGTCATCGGTACATTTTTGGCCATCTTTTAATCTTCGCTCTCACCTAATGCCCGTGTTTTCCATGACATAGCGGCTGCACAAGAAATCCACAGAATCCGGACCGGAACTTCACTCCTAATTTCCTAAAGGTTTCTAGTGTAGGACTCGGGCGCTTTTTGCGTTCGCGGTCCGCCATCCGAGATCCAGGGGAAACACAATCTCGCTTGGCGGTGCTTAGTCCCAGCCCAGAAACCATTTAGAGGAGGGCATCGTGTTTCTGAAAGACGGAGAGATGAGTGAATTTCCGGTTGGAGCGGCAACTCTGGAAGGGGGCGCGATGCATAACACCGCGGCATTGCGCTATCTCGACGAACTGTTCCGCTACGCAATGGTTCTCACGCGCAACCAAACCGATGCAGAAGATCTTGTTCAGGAGACGTACGTTCGCGGATTAAAGGCCATCGGAAGTCTGCAGCCAGATAGTAATCTGAAGAGTTGGCTGTTTACCATTTTACGAAACACCTGGCTCAATCAACTGCGCCAAGTGCGGGCCGCGCCGCGGATCATCGAGCTCGATACCGACGAGGGTACCGCCGATCTCGCCGTGGCAACCTCCAAAGGTCCACATGCACTGTATGTGGAAGCGCTGGAACGCGACTTGGTACGTCAAGCGATCCTGCGGCTTCCCCTGGAGTTCCGAGAGATTATCCTTTTGCGGGAATATGAAGAACTTTCTTATCAAGAAATCGCGAAACTCCTGGATTGTCCCGCCGGCACGGTCATCTCACGCCTGGCCCGAGCGCGATCCAAACTCCGGGCACTTTTGTTAAATATCTTGCCAGCACATGCCCATGCGCAACGCCCGGAAGCCTCGGAATGAACGCGTGTCGCGTTTGCTCGCTCGGAATCTCGCACACCCGAAGAACTCACAGCCTTCACCAAGGATAAAGCCAGGAAACATCGCCTACGCGGCGGCGCCTGAAGCTCAACTACTCATCGATAATGGGCCGTCAAGATAAACGTCCGCTGCGGAGACGTTACTCATCGATGGGCGGCCCAACAATGCCTGATCCGAATGGTTCGACTACAGTAGATAGCTCTTCTAGCGACAAGCCGACAAGCTTGGCGTAAAGCTCTTCTACTCCACCTGGTGAAAAGAAGGTCGACATGCGGATCGGAGCGTTCGAACGATTCCTCCACGCGTGATGTGCGCCTGCTGGAATAACCACAATTGAGCCGACGGAAGCATTGAAAACGTCGCCATCGATGCTGAAGGTCACAGTCCCTTCAAGGATGTGAAAAATTTCATCTTCCGCATGGAAGTGCATAGGTGTTGCTGTGCCTGGCGACGCGATATTTTCCATAATTGCATAGCGGCCATTCACCTGTGTTCCGTGAACCCGGATACACAATTTTTCTCCGGGGATTGCCTCAAACCATTTGATGGTGTCATGGTGACTGACAATAGGTGTACTCTGTTCGAGTGCATGATCAGATCCAAACCCCGCGCCGAACTTATGGGAATCATTCATCAGAGTTTATCCTTTATGGGGTGAAAGGTTCGTTTTCTTACTTAGGATTGAAACACTTCAGCTAGCATCTTTATTCCTTCACGCCGAGCTTTCATTCCTCCTTAGAAAAGGCGGTTTCGGCCAGGCATACCCCGTCAAGCGTCGCGAGATCGTCATACGCGGGATCGAGCATAAGCGCG
>Ga0185299_10005244_pt1 | contig 14841 bp, 13 predicted proteins | sample PaiPotPPA55metaG_FD_128002 | JGI IMG/M metagenome (GOLD analysis project Ga0185299, IMG submission 128002) | Iron sulfur acid spring bacterial and archeal communities from Banff, Canada, to study Microbial Dark Matter (Phase II) - Paint Pots PPA... ...
GGGGAGAGGCCGTTGCGCGCACCGCTCGGCCAGCTCAAGAACTGGCCGACACGGTGCTATGCGTTTTGTTGGATGTTGAATCCTAACGTGACGCGATTTCCGCCCTCAGGGATCGATCCGCATCACAACAGGAGACCGAACTCAACGAGCCCTCGAACCTGCGCTGGATTCTGGTTCTTATTCCCAAAGACATCGCCCGATGTGTAGTTCAACGCCTGTACATAAGATATTTCAGGACGTACGAAGAACTGCTTATACTGGTATGTTGGCGTTAACGTCAGTGCATACGCTTGGCTACCCGGACCGTACATCAGATTGGCTGAGCCATCGGTGGAGTTGCCCGTGCTCCCAATAAATTCGGCGCGTCCGGCCAGAAAGAAGTGTTCAGCTAATTGGTAGCTTGCGAGAATTGCTCCGCCCAACGTGGAGGTCGATTTGAACACTCCAATATCGGAATTATGCGGTACCCAGGTCCATTGGAAGTAAGGCTGGATGATCCATGGCGATGCGCTGTACGTGTATATCAGATCATAGATTCCGCTGTTATTCTGGAGAACGGGCGTAGCGAAATTGGAAAATTTAGAGAACCCTAGGTTCTGCCCACCAACGGCGGTAACAGTATTCGCAGAATTGATTGCATACGCCAGCGAGCCCCAAAGCCAGGTATAACTGTTGGAATAGAATCCGTTGTTCCAGCTCAGTGACGCGCTCAATGGTCCTTTGCTGTAATTGAGCTGGACGCCTCGATTGATGGCGTTCTCCTGGTTCCATAATATGCCGCGTTCAACGTTCAGATTCTCGAACGTGAACGTATACTCGGCACCAATCAGCGTCGGTAGGTTGCCGGCCATGATTGAAAAGCTATCAGTGGGAGCGATCTTGATGTAGGCGGCCGGCATCGGTCCCCACAGTTGGTCTACTGACTTTCCCGAGGAGGTATACGGCAATCCGAGATCGGGAATGCTATAGGCTCCTACTTGCAGATAGTACTGAATCACGCCGTCCGGTTTCTGAAGAATGATCTGCGCATTGCTGGCGTCTGCGCGGGCGGACCTATCGCCGCTCACTGCATGGTTCTGCACTATGCCAATTCCGCTTACCACGCCGTTCACGTCGAATTTCAGAAGGTTCGCGACTGGAGCGGGCATTTCGCTGAGACCGGGAATGCCCAAATTCCCGAGGTCTATTGGATTAGGCGAGGCCATCGTCAGAGGTCCAGTCACGCTCGGCGAGGTAAGCGGTGGTGCTGGGGTCGGCGCGGCGGCTGGCACTTTGCCCTTTGCTTCATTGAGCTGTTTTAGGAGCGCGGCCTTCTCCTGCTTCATCTGCTCTATCTGTTGGTTGAGCGCGTCGATCTTCTGCTGCTGCGCCGCTGTCGGATCTGAACTCGAGTCAGCCAGCGCGTACGCAGGACTGCATAGGATAGCCGCTACAAGTACCGCGAGCACTGGCTTCATTCGTAGTGGTATTATGTTCAAGCCGTAGTTCCTCCTCCCCAAGCACCATGAGGAGATTTTATCTCTCCCCTGCATGCGGTTCATGGCTTTCGAGACCGAAGCCCGTCGTCAGCCTGCAACGTCTGTGCCACGTGCGGTATGAGTGGATTCTCTAAAGAATCGCAGATCTAACAAACCCGCTAATGGCTTAATTGACGCGTGACGCCCTCTGATTAAGCAGATGCCGAGATTGCGGTCATCGATGCCGTTTATTGCGCGGCAATAATGGTCACAGCTGTTTCAGTCGATTGTTGAGTTTCGCGACCTACCGCGCTGCTACTCCCACCACCGCCGCCCACCCGCGCTCCGGTCATTCGCTCCGCCTTGCGGGAGATCACCTAATATGGTTATGCGGCGAGGAACGCCGTTGCATCCACAAGGAAATGTAGCGACATACACGCCGGCAGGTTTCGGCGCCAGAGATAGAGCAGTATCAGAGGCGTTATCCACAGTGTGGTGCGGAGAGCGTGGGCCAGGTCCCAGGAAGCGACATGTTCGAGCAGGAAAACAAAATAAGCGAGCACCGCTGCAAGAGAGGCGCTGCCGGTGATCGCTTGCAAGCGCTCTATGAGGTAACCGCGGGAGTCTATCTCTTCAGTCACCGCGGCAGTCACGACCATCCCCACACGCAAAGGAAAAGAAAACAACATCGTCGCCAATTGAACGTTGCTGGGGAGGTGCTTCGGCACCACAAGATCCAAAGCATGAGCAATCCCCAAGACGAGTAGATACGCGCCTACAACTACGACGAGGTCTCGCCAAGATACTTTCCTCAAACCGATCGAGGCCAGTGGCTTGCGTTCCCAGAGAACCACCAGGAGGAGGAGCGCGACCGAGCGGACCCATTTGAGAATCAAACCGCGCTCAACGTTGGCAGCGAAATGGTTAAGAGCCGTCGAATCGACCGCGAACTGAGCTGTCAGACCTGCCACCTGAGTTATGTGGGCCCCAGGGTCTGCTGGAGGACCGATCAACGGCAAGAATGGTGAAACGCAGGGCAGGACGGCGGCGATAAAGAGTCCGACCCATGTCGCGCTACTAATATCGCCCGCGCGGTCATGCAGCGCGACGGCCGACGACGAGGTGAGGGCGCCGCGGTTAGCCGTCATCGAATCTGAAGCCGAATTGTTCACCCTAATCGATGGTTTGCCGTTGGAGCCGTTCCCTCAACAGCACCTGCGCCCTCCCGTATGCGCATCTTATTGTTGTTGCCGACCGAAGCGTGAGGAAAGGCAATCAGGAGCAAATAGCGGAGCTATTCATACTGGCCCGCGACGGTCGATACCATCCAGATCTCGTCGACGCTCTCAGAGGAGTCTCCGACGCGTCCCAAAAACGTGCCGAGGGCTAATGCTGTTGCTTGCCGCGAAGAGCCATCCTGCAGGGCTGGGCAACTTGCAAGCATGCGCTTTGCTTGGAGTAGCAGGTGGACGGTCCCAGCACGATCGCCGGCGATCAACGCCTCCTTTCCTCTTTTCAGTAGCGAATTGTAACGATTTACGCAGGACATCGCAGTGGCCGGCTCTATTTGAAGCTCACCACTCGAAGATGCTCGCGCAGGCAGAATCCGCGGCAAGATGACGGCTATCAAAGCCAGGGAAACGAATGCGAAAAAGACGAATATTGGCTTCATGGTAGCCTCGGCGAGCAATCGGGGTGCCGTGCTCGAAGCGAAAAAATGCGCGATAATGCGGGTTTGCTTGCGAATCCGCCATGCTTGCCTTGCGAGCACATGCCCAATTTGAGACCAAGCGTTGAATTCTGAAGGATGAGTCTTTGATGAGTTTTCGTTCGTCGGCGCACCGGTGTAAGGTCTTTCTTCGCCGCGCAGGCTGTTGCCAGCAAGCGCGTAAAGTACTAGGTTGATTTCTGTGAAGAAAGCGATTTTCGCATTGCTGGCGCTCCTGCTCGCGCTGCATGCCGTTGGTGCCACCTGCGGGATCGCACAGGCAGAGGGAGCTATCAAGGCCCCTTGTTGTGGTTCGAATTGTCCCGTCCCTTCAGCGGCCGGTGACCGAGCGTGCTGCCAAATACAAGAATCAAGCGCAGACGCTGAAGCTCTTTCTACCAAGACTAACATTTCTTCGTTTCAACCGTTCGCTGGCTGGATCCAACCTTGTGCAGTGATGCCTGTGATAAGGAGATCCGAGCGGGCATCCGTATTCCAAGCTAGCCCCCCGGGAGCCGCAAAACTGGCTCTCCTCTGTTCACGACAGATCTGATTTTCGTTCCTCCGCTCAACTCGTAGCTCGAAATTCCCGTACTCGCAGGTGTGCGCGAGTCGAGAAGGGAATCAAATAGCGCGGCCCATTGCGATCGCGCTACCGGAGGTTTTTGATGAAAATCAGTGCTGTTGGCGTTCTTTCACTAATCAGCGTTGCAATATCCAGTGTGCCGGTATGGGCGGGTCCGGTCGGATTGGAGCGAACTCTTACCATAGACCAGCAGATAGCTATCAACCAACTTGAAGCCCGGAGGGAGCAGATTGGCCGGCAGATGCCGGACCCGCCCAAGGCCGCGCCCATAGGGCGTTGGATGTCCAAACGCATACAACTAGACGACCTGATAAATCGCCTCAAGAGCGGTCAGCAGGTTGCACCCGAGGAAATCGACCAGGCTCTACAGGCGACGAATCGTTAGTGTCCGACTTGGAGCTCAATCGAAGACTTCGTGTGTTCGAATCGTGCTCGTGTGTCGGTCGGGTGAATCTTTCCGGCACACATGCGCCAGCAAATAGCCCGGCCGAATTGCGGCCGTGCTCCCGGAGGTTGTCCGATGAAAGTCAGAACTATCAATGTTCTATCGCTGGTCGGCGTTGCAATGTCCTTTACGTCCGTGTGGGCGGGTCCAGTCGGGGTGGAGAGAAATCTGTCACCTGACCAAAGGGCGGTCGCGGTATGGCAGCTCCAAGCAAAACAGGAACACCTCGGTCGCCAGTTGCCAGAGCCGCCCAAGGGACCGGCCCTGATGCGATACATGGACAAGCGGTCGCAGCTGCAGGATCTCATAAACAAGATTCAAAGCGGCCAACCAGTATCTCCAGATGAGGTCGACCAAGCGCTCCAGCCGACCTACCGGTAATCGCCAATTGGAGCTCAACCGAACACTTTGTACGGACGAAGCGTAATCGCTAGTCGGTCGGACGATCTCACCATGGAACCGGCCGGAATCGATGCGCTCTAGCGAGCTTAAAGCCGGCGTCAGCGTCCTGACGAAGACCGGGAGCTGGCGCCCGCAGGGCAAGGGTCTAAGGCCCTGGAATGAATCGGTCTGAGATTTAACTGGCCGCGTTGAGGACTCAAACGGAAGTCCTGAGAGGAATAGGTATCGCATGAAATCGCGAGGATCGACCGGCGTCTTCCCGCCGCCCCGTCACCTGACGTGCCTTCGGCTGTTGCTTTTGTGCTTAATCATCGGCCCCTCAACCGCAGGGGCAGGCAATGACCTTCAGGGGGGATCGGCGACCGTGGATAGCCTCATACAAGAAGCTCTCACGCACAGTCCCCTCATCATCGCAGCACGCCGTCACTGGGAGGCTGAGATCCGTGTACCGATCCAGGAAGCTACCTTGCCTGACCCGCAGATCACTTTCCAGAACCTGGCAGTCAGCAATCCGATTCCGGGGAACAATCTGCAGACCAACAATTTTGCTTATTTTGGTTATGGCTTTTCGCAAGACATTCCATTTCCAGGAAAGCTGAGATTGCGGGCGTCGGTGGCCAAAAAGGAAGCCGAATCCGCCCATGAAGCATATCAGGCGCAACTGCTCGCAATCGTGGAGCAGGTAAGTGAGACCTATTTCAACCTATTCTATCTGACTAACTCTCTGCACCTGCTCCAGCAGACCTATGACGAATTCCAGCGGGTAGCTCACATAACCGGAGCTCAATATCAGGTCGGGATGGGTCAGCAGCAGGACGTGTTGAAGGCTCAGCTTGAGACCACCTCGATCCTGAATGAGCAAGAGACGACGCGCGAGGAATTGGAGCAGGCGCAGGCTGATCTCAAGTCCATCCTGGGGCGCGAGCAAGATTCTCCGGACATCCAGGTAAGCGAGGTCAAGCCGAGCGAGTTCATTCTGGATGATCGTCAGCTCAGAAGACTCGCGCTGAGTTCCTCTCCGGTGCTGAATCAGGCTAGGGCACTGGAGGCCAAGAGTGAACAGTCGCTCAAGCTGGCGCGCGAGGATTATATCCCCGATTTCAGTATTGGCTACATGTACCAGGAGACCGGGGCACGATTTCCCGACTACTACGTGGCAACCGTTGGTCTAAAAATTCCGTTGTACTTTTGGCGCAAGCAAACACCCGCGGTCGAGCAGGCATCTCTCGAAAGAGACTCCTCTCGCGCCCAGACGTATGCAGCCAAACTCTCCGTCACCTCACAGGTCCAGAACCAGTCAATTGCGATCCAGAGCATGGATCGCGTCATAAGAATCTACAGCGACGGCCTTATCCCCCAGGCTCAAGCCACGCTCAAATCCGCGGTTGCAACCTATCGCGTGGGCAAGGTGGATTTCCAAACTCTGCTCAGCGCGGAAGTCGATGTCCTGCGGTTGAAACAGCAATATTACCGCGCCGTCGCTGACCACGAGATCGCGGTCGCGAAAATTCAGCAGATCACCGGGAAGGTGCAATGAGCTCACCCTATACTGAGGACCTCTCAATAACTACTCGGGAGATGCGCCGGCGAGCCGCGGCCCCGGTTCGGTTGGATCACCTTGCAAAAATATTCGCCCTGCTGCTGCTCGTGATCGCAACGGCGTTGGCGCCCGTGGTGGCCGCGCAGGATGTGCCGCAGCTCTCTCCAATCCAGGTCTCGGCCGAGAAGCGGCAGCTCATTGGCCTCCAGTTCGCGACAGTTGAGGACAAGGAATTGAAAGATCGCATCGAGACCACCGCGCTGGTGGAGCCCGATGAACAGCAGGAAGGCTACGTTCAAACCCGTTTCGCTGGCTGGATCAGAGATGTGTTCGTCAACCAAACCTACCAGTACGTAAGGAGAGGACAACCGCTTTTTACGATCTATAGCCCGGACCTCGTCAGCGCCGAACAGGAATATCTCCTCGCGCTCGATACCACGAGTGGCCTGGAGCACAGTGATGTGCAAGGGGTGGCGAGCGGCGCGCAGTATTTGGTTCAAGCGGCACTGGAACGCATGAAGCTGTTCGGTGTTTCGCCGCGCGAAATTTCTCGCTTGAAACGCGAACGGACCGTGCGTGATGCGGTCGAGATCGATTCGCCGATGAGCGGGTACGTGGCCGAATGGTCGGCATTACCGAGCAAGTATGTGCAGCCGGATGCAAGGCTGTACACTATTACGAACCTTTCTACCGTCTGGGTCTACGCCGCGGTCTATCAGAGCCAGATCGGCGAAGTGAAGATTGGCGATCCCGTATCGGTAACCGTTGACGCCTACCCTGGCACGACCTTCAAGGGCCGCGTCGATTTCATCTGGCAGGCGATTGATCCGACCACGCGGACTGCGCGCGTGCGTTGCGCTTTGCTCAATCCCGAGGGGCTGTTGAAGGTCGGCATGTACGTAAGCATCGCCCTCGAGCCGCGATTAGGGAGCGGGCTTGTCATACCTGATTCCGGAGTGTTCCGCACCGGTACGCACAACATCGCCTTCGTCGATCGTGGGGGCGGTTACCTACAGCCGGTTGAGATCAGACTTGGCCCCCATGCCGGGCAGGAATTCGTCGTCCTGAAGGGTCTCCAGGCGGGCCAGCAAATAGTAAGTTCGGCGAACTTTCTGATCGACTCTGAAAGCCAGTTACAGGCTGCGCTCGGCACGTTCGCACCGCCGCCACCGGGCGCCAGTGCAGCGGGCAATGCACCCTCGGGGAACATCGAAATCACAAGCAATCCTAATCCACCGCACAAGGGCAGCAACGAAGTGCTGGTCACGGTCCGCGACTCCGCAGGTCGTCAGGTGACCGACGCCCAGGTGTCAGTAGTGTTCTTTATGGCAGCAATGCCGGCGATGGGTATGTCGGCGATGCGGGTCGAGGCTAAGGCTACTCCAAAGGAAAACGGGGTATACGCCGCCACCGTTAATCTTCCAAGCGGCGGAACCTGGAACGTGATCGTGACGGCGAACAAGAGCGGCAAGCAGATCGCCAGCCGCCAGTTTTCGATGTCAGCCAGCGGTGGAATGTAAGTAGGTGACACCATGATCGCAAAAACCATCGACTGGTGTAACAACAACCGCTTCCTGGTTTTCCTCTTCCTCGTCGGAGTTGTGTTGGCGGGCGCGTGGTCCTTGGATCGAATTTCCCTCGACGCCTTGCCGGACATCTCCGACGTGGAAGTAATAGTTCACACCCAATGGATGGGCGAGCCTCCGGATGTCATCGAGGACCAGGTTACGTATCCCATCGTTACGACCATGTTGGCCGCGCCGCATGTCAAGGCGGTGCGCGCCCAGACCATGTTCAACGATTCCTACGTGTTCGTGGTCTTCCAGGATGGTACTGACCTCTACTGGGCGCGTAGCCGCGTGCTCGAATACATGCAACAGCTCGGAGGGCTACTGCCGCCCGGCGTCCATCCGGTCATTGGTCCTGACGCGACCGGCGCCGGCTGGGTTTATGAATACGTCCTGCTCGACAAGGGCCATAACCTGAGTCTGGCCGACCTCGACACACTGCAGGACTGGTTTGTCCGTTATCAGCTCGAAACCGTGCCGGGGGTCGCCGAAGTCGCAAGTATCGGCGGATTCGTCAGGCAATACCAGGTCAAGCTCGATCCCAATCGGCTGTTTGCCCTGCACATCCCGCTCGAGACCGTCGTCGACAAGATTCGTGACAGCAACAATGAGGTCGGCGGACGCGTGCTCGAGATGACCGGCGCCGACTACCTCATCCGCGGCGTGGGTTACATCAAAACTCTCAGCGACCTGGAGAACGTGCCGGTTGCCAGCCAAAATGGCACGCCTGTCCTGGTTCGCGATCTTGGGGTGGTGAGTTTCGGCCCCGACCTGCGCGAAGGAGTGGCCGAATGGAACGGGGAAGGAGAGACCGTCGGCGGCATCGTCGTGATGCGCTATGGTGAGAATGCCCTCACCGTCATCAACGGGATCAAAGCGAAGATCGCCGAGATAAAGAAGAGCCTCCCCGCAGGGGTAGAAATCGTCTCAGGGTACGATCGCTCCGGCCTGATCAATGCGTCCATCGACACCCTCAAGCGCGACCTGATTGCAGAGGCGATCATCGTCAGCTTCGTGATCATCCTATTCCTGTTTCACTTCCGTTCTGCGCTTATCCCGATCCTAAGCATCCCCATCGCACTGATGGCGTCGTTCATACCTATGTACTACCTCCAGGTAAGCTCCAACATCATGTCGCTGGGCGGCTTTGCGCTGGCTATCGGTGTGCTGATCGACGCATCGATCGTGATGGTCGAGAACGCCTACCGTCACCTGGCCGAGCGGAACAGAGGCGGCCGTGACATCGAGTCGGATGAGCATAAGCAGGTCGTGATCGGCGCAGCGAAACAGGTCGGCCGGCCGCTTTTCTACTCCCTCGTAATCATCATTGTATCGTTCCTGCCGGTATTTCTGCTCGAGGCGCAGGAGGGAAGGATGTTCAGTCCGCTGGCCTACACCAAAACCTTCGCGATCACCTTCTCGTCACTGCTGGCGATTACGATCGTGCCAATCCTGATGGTTTTCCTGGTGCGGGCAAAGCGCTACCGCCTGGAGACTGAAAACCCGGTAGCGCACTTCTTTCAATGGCTATACATGCCGATCATCCGCTTCTGCCTGCGTCACCGAGTTATAACGATCGCTGTCGGCGTGCTTTTTCTCGCCGTGACGTTTCCACTGGCCTTTCGAATTGGCAGCCAATTTATGCCGCCCCTGTTCGAAGGCTCGATGCTCTACATGCCGACCGCTTTGCCGGGAATCTCAATTACCTCGGCCAGCCATCTGTTGCAGGAACAGGACCAAATATTGAGATCCTTCCCTGAGGTTGAAACCGTCTTCGGCACCATCGGGCGCTCGAACAGCGCTACGGATAATGCGCCGCTCGATATGTACGACACAACCATAATGTTGAAGCCGCGCGAGAAGTGGCCCGCCGGAATGACGTATGACCGCCTGGTGCAGGAGATGGACGCAAAACTCCAGTTTCCCGGTCTTTCCAATACCTGGACAATGCCGGTTGAGAACCGGCTCGACATGGAGCTTACCGGCATTAAGACGCCAGTCGGCCTCAAGATCCAGGGACCCGACCTCGACGAGATCCAGAAAATCGGCTCTGAGATCGACGAGATTCTAGGCAGTGTTGCGGGCACCCGTGCGGTGTTTGCGGAGCGAGTCGCGCAGGGATTCTATGTGAACATCAACGTCAACCGAGCGGTGGCGGCACGCTATGACCTCACCGTGGGCGACGTGCAGCGCCTGGTCACTTCCGGAATAGGCGGCGAAAACATCGCGGTTACGGTACAGGGCCGCGATCGCTTTCCGATCAACGTCCGCTACCTGCGCGATTATCGCGATGACCTCGAAGCCTTGCGCCAGATGTTGATCATGACGCCCAGCGGCGCGCAAATTCCGCTCGGCGAGGTCGCCGACATTACCCTGAGCCAGGGCCCCTCCATGGTGCGTGACGAGGAAGCTCAACTTACGGCTTATGTCTTCGTCGACCTCGCGACCAGCGACTATGGCGGCTACGTGAGCCGGGCGCAAAAGACGCTGGACGCCAAGCTTCACATGCCGCCAGGCTATAGTCTCAAATGGTCCGGCGAATACGAGTTCGAACTGCGGGCCAGGAAGCGGTTGACGCTGATTTTGCCGGTCGTATTTGTCGCGATTTTTGTACTCCTGTACATGCTGTTCAACTCGATCCCGGAAACGCTGATTCTGCTCTTCCCGTGCGCCTTCGCGCTCACCGGCGGACTACTCCTTCAGTACTTGATGGGCTTCAATTTCAGCGTCGCAGTGGCGGTCGGCTACATCGACCTGTTCGGGATCGCGGTCGAGACCGGTGTGGTGATGATCATCTTCCTCGACGAGGCGTTGGATCTACGACTTGCCAAAGGGTCAGTGGACCATCCCGAGATCGAGGCTGCCACGATAGAAGGCGCGGTCCATCGGCTGCGGCCCAAGCTGATGACGGTGTTTGTCGTGATACTGAGCCTGGCGCCCATTTTTCTCGAAAGCGGCATCGGCAACGACGTAATGGAACCGATCGCAGTGCCGATAGTCGGGGGTATGGTCACCTCTTCGATCGCCGTGCTGATCCTGCTGCCGGTGCTCTTTGCGATCATGAAAGAACGTGCGCTCCGCAAAGGCACCCTCAGGCCATCAACGGTAGGAGCGCTTCAAACCACAGACGAATAGAACACCCTCAGCAGCTCTCCCGAGCCTCCGAGATGGTGAACGAGTATGGCGGCCCGATCGTGCAAGGCAGTCCTTAGCGTCCTATCCATGGTAGAGATGCACTTTAATGAAATCGATACGGGCGGATGCTCGATGAATTTGGGCGAAGTTAAATTATTTCAGGAAGTCAAGCAGGAGTTTGACTTCTCGCTCAGGTTGCTGGATTCGGGAAGCGCACATATTTGAGGTTTGCGTTTATTGAATTCATCGCGAACCCAGTATCCTTCCGGCACCTGCGCCGAGCTCGTAGCCCACTGCGATCTCCGATCCGGCAAACACGGATCCTAGCGCACCCTCGCATCAAAGGCGAGCCTTGCTATGCCGATCCCGACTGAGACGGCGAGCACGTCGAGGCCCACGGCGAGCGCGACTGCGAGGATTTTCGCAAGCGAAATTAGATCACGGTGAATGTCCAACCGAACCCGCGAACGGTCGGTCGAAGCGGAACGAATACCCGATGCCGAAATAATGATCGACCGAACTGCTGTTGAGACCGAAGCCGAAGTGAAAGTCGAGCTGCTGTGTCTTGGTAAACCGCCAGGCGCCGCCGGTATCGATGACCTGAGTGGGTCGCTGATGGTCGTAGTCTCCGACGTATTCCAGGAATATGTCGGTGGAGGGATCGAATGCCCTCTCTAGGGAGAGAGTTGGTTCAAAGGTTGGGTTTCGTCTCGACTCGCTCGGAAACCAGGTCAGCGTGAACATGCCGACCGCTTCCCACCCTTTTGCAATTTCGTGAGACCATGGAAACTGTATATAAGGTTCATACCCATGGCCCGAGATCCTGCCTGAACCGTTTGGAAAGCCGAGGCCGCCAGTGGCCGACAATTCGAAACCGAACGGAACCGGAAGCTGAAGTTTGAAGGAGGAGACGACGAGGTCGGCAAACCCGGAGCTCTCCGGGCCGTTAATCGAAAAAAAGTAATTCGGCACGTCGATGAGAAATTCAGTACAGGGGGCAATGCCGAGTCGAAGTCTGGTGTTGGTTCCATCGAGGGCGTTCGAACCATGGCTGACGGCCCAGTCCACACCGTTCTCCGCCTGCAGGCTTCCGTACGGGACGACCAGGCTGGAATTGGTGACATCGGGGCGGTCGGTGACAATCTCGTCGGTGCTGGTCGGGCAAGAATTGCCGGCCGCAACACTGGAGGGGCGGGTTAGAAGCGCAGCCAAGAGAAGCGCGAACCAAAGCGCCGAACTTCGAGGTTTTGCGAGCGATCGTCTCGACCTTCCCGGCCTTTAATGGCCGAGACATCGATGGAACGAGACTCGGCCAGGGTTTATCCTGGTCCGAAGGTCTCGTTCGCCTCGCGATTGAGGTGGGGGACCGAACCCGAAGGCTGGTATGTCGATCTCCCCTACGCCATTTGACGCCGGCGTGAACTACTCCTCTTTGGAGTGTCCCCAGCTAACCGAGTCGCCAGCTTCCTGTCAATCTCCAAACCGTGACTTCTTGAAAGCTCCGTGGCGATTCGCGTTTCTCAAAGCAAGTCGCTCGCGAAGACATGCCGAGAGGCGTATAACGACAATCATGCCGCATGGAGGAACGCTCGGGTTTCGACTGTTCTCTATGGCGCGCGTGCTTCGCACAGCCCTCTCGTATTTGCTGGCGGCCTTCCTGCTTCTGGGTGGAACCGTAATTACGCCAGACACTGTGCTGTGCGTGGGACCCGGCAACCACTGTCATCTCGAGACGGCAGTCGGTGCGAGTTGCAGCGAAGGCCCCGTAGCGGATCCTTCAACGCCTCGACCGCGCGACGGCTGCCCCAAAGGCAGCAGAGACCTGCGGCTGAGCGTGGACACCCACCGCAGCGATAACGCCATTGGTACCGCGACCTTCACCCTACGGCTGACAGTAGCTATCGGTGTGATAGAGCCCTCCCGAATCTCAAACGAACGATCGCATCCCGGGCGATCTTTGCGAGTGCAAGACTCACCACATCTCACCGTCATTCTGCGCTGCTGATCGGAGCAGCCTTCCAGCCTGATGCCGCGGTAGCGCTGGCTACCGTGACATCGCCTTTTGGTCTGCACCTGCAGACCGCCGTGCTTGGAGTGGTCCGGCGCCGCATGCGAGCGCGCCGACCTTCTCTTGATGGAAGGTGAGCCGGATGAACATGGGGGAATTCCCTATTCTCAAGGTCCTAAAGGCGAAGCCTCTTGCGTCTGCGGTGATTCTTGTGACGGTACTCCCGCTACTCCGGACTACAGGTGCATATGCCCACGGCATTGTCGGCAACCGCGTCTTCCTGAGTCCCATAGTCGGCAACGACGCATTTCCCGACAATGCTCTCGATCTCACCATGCGCCGGAGTGATTACGAATTTTCGCTACTATTAGCATTCGAAAAACAGTTGAGCGACAATTCAAGCCTCTTGTTCGCTGGTGGCTGGTACCGAGTAACGCCCAGAGCCCGTCAGCGCAGGGTGGAAGGCTTCGGAGACCTGACCATTTATTACCGCCACGCCCTTTACATATCAGTTCAACACGAACTGGAGCTCACATTCAGCCCCTTTCTGGTGGTGCCTACTGGCACACGGCGGATCGCCGATCAGGGTTATACGCATCTGGGCGGAGAAATGCTGCTCGGCAAGGGATTGGGTGATCGCCGGATTCGCCGTCGCTTAAGTATCTGCGCCCCTTTGCGCTACAGGCAGAAGCGGGGTACGCCGGTAGAATTCAGGGGCAGCCGAACACCGACATTGTCGGCAATCTTGAGCTTGAATATTCGGTCGGGTATCTCAATCACTTCGTCGACCGGCTCAACGTTGGCCGTCCATTAGTCGAGCTCGTACCCTACGTTCAGTTCAACTATGCGCAGTCCTTCATCGCGTCTCGTCTCACCACCAAGCCGGACTTTGGGCTGACGCCCGGCGTCGCGTACTTGGGCGAATACTGCGAGTTGAGCGTTGGCGCGCAAGTCGCGCTCAACGGGGCCGCACCGAGTGGAGACCAGGTCGCGGTAATCGGGCTGGCAGAAATATTCTATGATAACATCCTCCCGGCGCTGGGTTGGAAGCCGTTCTAACCTGTTCGCAGTTAGCATGCGGCCAGCCTGAGCGCATCACTTTGTAATCGCGTGAAACAGATATCCCACGGGAAACAGCGCGAGACCAAGAACAGCACTGGTTAGATCGAGATAGTGACCAACGCTATGCTCGCTCCCCCAGTGCATCCAAGGAAACAGCTGAAGCGCTTCGGACACATGAGCGAGTACGACCATCACCAGGCATCCCGCGCCGAGTAGCTGTAGTAAGGAGCTCAGAGTCTTTCCTCTGAGGAACAAAACTACCGAGGCAGAAAGCAGCACGGAGGTCGGTACCAATGCGACCAATGCTTTGAGTAGGGTGATGTTCATACTCGTGAGCGTGCGCCCTCGAACCTGCCGTAGCGAAGAGCCAAGCTCGGGAGCACGAGCAGATTGAGTGCGGTCGACGTGAGCAAGCCGCCCAGGATGATGATGGCCATCGGCCCTTCGATCTCGCGGCCAGGTCTCTCGCTGCCAAGTGCCAGAGGCAAGACGCCGAGCGCGGTGACGGCGGCGGTCATCAGGATCGGCAGCAGCCGTTCGGACGCTCCGCGCAAGACCGCCTCGCGTCCCCAGGTCACGCCCTCGTTCGTGGTCAGATGATCGAAATGGGAAATCATCATGATCGAGTTGCGCATGGTGATTCCAAAGAGCGTGACGAAGCCGACGATCGACCCGAGCGAGAGATATCCGCCCGTGAGCCACGCCGCCAGCACGCCGCCTACCAGGGCGAACGGCACATTGACCAGCACGAGGGACAGATTCCTGAGATTTCCGAAGGCGAGATATAGCAGGACGAAAATCGGGACCGCAGCGATAATCGAATTGAGGAGAATTTGCCTGAGCGCAACCGCCCGGGCCTCCGCCGCGCCGCTGAACTCGATATACGTACCAGCTGGGAGCTTGAGAGCAGCAATCTTTTTCTGAGCTTCC
>Ga0185299_10005245_pt1 | contig 14839 bp, 15 predicted proteins | sample PaiPotPPA55metaG_FD_128002 | JGI IMG/M metagenome (GOLD analysis project Ga0185299, IMG submission 128002) | Iron sulfur acid spring bacterial and archeal communities from Banff, Canada, to study Microbial Dark Matter (Phase II) - Paint Pots PPA... ...
CACCGGCAACCTCGATTCGGCAACCGGAAACGAGATCATGGCCTTGTTCGACCGCCTGCACGCCGAGGGAAACACCATCGTCCTGGTCACCCACGAGCACGACATCGCCGAGTACGCTCATCGCATCGTCAACATCAAGGACGGAGTAGTTGAGCGCGACGAGCGGAAGAAGTAAGTTCCCCCTCACGCATTGTCATCCCGAGCAGCATTGTCATCCCGAGCGGAAGCGAGGGATCTTGGTGTTTGCCTGCGGCGGCGGGCACACGGATAGTGCAGGCAAGAACCAAGATCCCTCGCTTCGCTCGGGTGACATTCATAGAAGGCCGGGATGACAACTCGCAAGCGGAACATCCGTGCTAACTCCAACGGGTGACCAGTTTCACTGCGCCGGGCGCCGTCGCTTCCTCCACACTCTTCAACGCTGCCACCCCCACCTGGTCGCGCCCGCGGTGTTTGGCCTCATACAGGGCGGCGTCTGCCGCCGCCATCAATTCCTTGGGCGACAATCCATGCTCGGGGAACACTGCGACGCCGATCGAAACTGTGAGCATCCCCATCGATCTGCCCTGGTGCAGGACGGTAAGTTCCTTCATCTTCAAACGCAAACGCTCGGCTCGCGCACACGTAGCTTCCAGGTTCGCTGTCGGCAGAATCACGACAAATTCCTCTCCGCCGAAGCGGCAGACGAAATCCTCTGCCCGGATTCCCCGGGCCAGAGCGGCCCCGGTTTCGCGCAGGACCGCATCGCCCGCGTCGTGTCCATAGGTGTCGTTGAAGGTCTTGAAATGGTCGAGATCGATCATGAGGACTCCCAGAGACTGCGCCGCTCTGGCCGCGCGGCGCACTTCGCGTTCCAGCACCTCCTCCAGATAACGCCGGTTATAGAGGCCGGTCAGCTCATCCCTCACCGACTGGGTTCGCAATGCGTCCCGCAGTCTGATGTTGGCGATCGACAATCCCACTTGCGCCGCAAAAGTTGTCTTGAACGAGAGTTCCGAGGTGTTCAGTTGCGGCGCCTCGTCCGTAGCCTGAAGGTGCAGGATGCCGAGCGTTTCACCCTGGGCCAGGATCGGAATGCACAAGTACGTATTCTTCACCCCCGCCGCGTGAGCGCAAGGCGCGGTCAAATCCCCCGCCGTTACCAGATGCGGATGACCCGTACGCAGGGCCCGGCACTCGCTGGGCTCAAACTCTATCGCCGGAAGCTGGCATTCGGCCCACGAGCCGATTACTTCGGCCAGGCTTCGCGAAGCATTCAGCAGCGCCATCGCTCCCCGGGCGGCGGGAAATATCTTGGGAGCGAAGCCCATGGAGGTCGCGAATACTTCGTCGAGACTGACGCAACTCTGCAGCAGTTCGCCCATCTTCGCCAGCAGGGTCGCCCGCTCTGAACGCATTCGGAGTTCTTCCATCATTCGCTCATTGTGCCGATCGAATTCTTTGCGGGAGGAGTCCTTCGCCAGAATCTCCTCCTGCAGCCGGTTGTTGGTGTCGGCCAGTTGCATGGTCCGCTCCAGAATCTGCTCTTCCAGAATCTGCTGGTTTCGCTTTTGATCCTCGATGTCGGCGCACGTGCCAAACCATTTGACGATCTCACCGGCGGAGTTACGGATAGGATTGGCGCGGCACAAAAACCAGCGGTAGGTTCCATCTCTTCCGCGCAGTCGATACTCCACTTCGTAAGGTTCACGGGCACGTCGTGCACTTTCCCACTTCTCTAGGCAAACCGCCAAGTCATCGGGATGGACGATCACTGTCCATCCCGTACCCCGCAATTGCTCAAACTTCATGCCTGTGTAATCGAAACACTTCTGGTTGAAGTAGTCGTCCGCGCCATCGACGTCGGCGGTCCAGATGATCTCAGGAGTCGATTCCGCCATGGTCTGGAAATACAACTCGCGTTGCCGGGCTCCACCGCTCAGCCAGACAGCTCGCACCCAGGCCCGCGCCGCGGTCAAGCGTCCCGCTAGATCCAACGCAACATAGGATCCAAACATCGCCAGCACGATGGAGAGCGCCACCAGCCTGTAATCGTGGCTGCCGTTCAGTGGGGTGACTGCATTCATCTTCTATTTCTTGTTCTAACTTTGAAATCCTTTAGCACCGAACTGCGCTTCAATTCACAGGCCGTGCGAGACCGGCCAGCGCGCGGATTCTGCCGGCCAACACTTCTGCTGAGGTCCCCACACTGCATATCGGCGGGATTCCCTGTCCCTTTATGAGAAGAAGCTAATTTAACCGTAGGGCGGGAGTCGTACAGAAGTGATCAGCGGTCAGTGGTCGGTAGTCAGCAAAACCCGGGTCACAGCAAGGTCCAGATTTTACTGGCCACTGACCACTAGCCACCGACCACTTCTGTACAGAGGCTCTGATGAATTGAAAGAGATTATGAAGACCGGGCATTCGAAAGACTACGGCGTTATCCGTGTGGATCCAGATTTTACTGGCCACTGACCACTAGCCACCGACCACTTCTTACGGCGTTGTGCCGGTAGGTCGCGATGCAGTGGTGTCCGTTGCAGTCGGTGTTCCGGCGATGAAGAAGTTGTGATCGTAGAGATTGCGGTACATCACCCCGGCAATCTCGGCCGCCTTTGGACCAAACGTCGGACGCCCGCCCTGCAGGAAAACTACGACCACGATGCGTCCGCGGCTGGTGTTCGCATAGGAGGCGAACCAGCCAAAGCGGGTCCCGGCGTGGGAACAGGTTCCGGTCTTGCCCAGTATCTCTTCCTCATTGAAGTTGAGCCCGAGACGTCGCGCCGTGCCATAGTGCACGGCCCCCGCCATGCCATCGGAGAGTTCCGGGATCAGCGGAGCGATATCAAGTTGCCGCTTGACGCGCGGCTGGAAATTGGCGATCTCTTCGGCCGTCGCCGGATGCTGCAAGTAGTAAAGCGTGCCCCCGTTGGCGATGGCGGAAACCATTGCGCCCAACTGCAACGGGGTCATCGAAATCCCTTCGCCGAACGAGCACATCTTACCCACGCCGCCCAGCTTCTGTGGAATCACTTCTTCGGGATAAGTCCCCAACTGTTCGCCCGGAATATCGTAGCCAGCCAGCTCGCCCAAACCATATTGATGAGCGTAATAAGCGACCTTTTCGAAGCCCAGCTTGCGTCCCAGAGCCTCGAAGTAGGCGTTGTTCGAGTGCGCCAGAGCTTCCGTGAGGTTCATCTGGCTGCGGCCCCCGAGCGGAACCTCGGTGTCCTTCGACACCAGGCCTTCGTTCAGAGCGGCCAGAGCCACAGAAAGTTTGATGGTCGAGCAAGGTTGCGCGCCGCTCGAGAGCGCCAGCTTCTGGTTGACCATGGCCAGCACGCGTCCGCTGGTGGGCTCAATCGCGACCACTGTGCCATTCATATTGCCCAGGGCGTCGATGGCGGCCTGGCGGACAACCGGGTCTTCGCCTGCCGCGACGTCGCCGCCCGTGATACCTTCGGCGAACGAACTTGCAAAAAAGCGCTCGTGATATCGGTGTAAAGACCTGCTGACCGAGGCTCGGGTGACCGTTGTGCTGTGGCTGCCTGTGCCGTGTACCCCTGCGTGGCGGACGGCAGTGCTGCGGCTGCTCGCCAGATGATGCATGCGGCGCCTGGTCCGCTGGCTCTCACTCAGCTTCGTGGATTTCGATTTGGGTGGATTCAGCGGGCGTGGGTTGACGTGCGCCGCCCACATGCCGGGCGCAAGCAAAAGTCCTCCCACCATCACTACCAGACGAAGACGGCGCGTTCCGAACTTCGACATCTTGATTCGTTCCCCTGCTTGCCCCGATTTCCTAACTACTCCGGTGCACGAAGCCTGCCAGTGGCCAGCCCTGACCGAAAGCTTCGCCCATCCTCGCGATACTACTGGAGTTACACCGTTTCACGCAATCACAAAGTTTCTGGTGCAGGAAACACTAGTTCTAATCTAACCCATTATGGGACAAGTACTTAAATGGGAATTACCTAGGTGCGACAGCCTCCAGTAACGGTTACCTCGTTACTGAAAAGATACGGCACTGTACTGCAAAGTTTTTCCTCTTTAGCAGTGGTCAGTGCCCAGGGTTCAGTGGTCAGCAAAACAAAATCAAAATGAAGGACGCGAAAGGGTTTTCACTGAACACCGACCACTGACCACTGACCACCGCTCTCACATCACTTCACCGCGCTTGCGCAGAAAGGCGGGGACATCCAGGTCGTCCTGCTCGAAGTTCGCCACCATCGCGCTGCGCATGGTGTCGAGCGAAATCACTTCTCCGCCGGCATGAGCCAACGCCACGGGAGAGGATTCGGCCATCCTCGGCTCGTCCACCAAGTCTTGCTTCGCCTCGCGATATGGTTCCGGAAATGGTGGCGGCGTGGGTGCCGGTCCTACAGGATCGGGAAAATCCATATTAGAGAGACCCATCGCTTCGTCGTGCGATGCCGCAAACGAGTGATGCGCTTCGGCCAGCCGCTGGTTTGCGCGGCCGATTCCAGTCCGGCTCACTTCGCGGAAACCGGTGGCGATCACCGTGATCTTCACCGAGTCCTTCATCTTCTCGTCCATCACGGCGCCGAAAATAATGTTGGCGTCGTCATGCGCCGCGCTCTGGATGATGGTGCAGGCCTGCTGCACCTCGGCCAGCTTCAGCGAAGCCGAGCCCGTGATGTTGATCAGAATGCCGCGCGCTCCGTCGATCGCACCGGCCTCGAGCAGCGGCGACGCAATGGCCCGCCGCGCCGCTTCCGTGGTGCGATTCTGGCCGCTCGCTGTCGCCGTGCCCATGACCGCATAACCCATGCGCGCCATGATCGTCTTCACGTCGGCGAAGTCGCGGTTGATGATGCCGGGAATCGTAATAATGTCGGAAATCCCCTGCACACCCTGCCGCAGAATGTCATCGGCAACGCGGAACGATTCGAAGAATCCCGCATTCTCCGCGACGGCCAGCAACTTTTCGTTTGGGATCACGATGGTCGTGTCCACCGATTCCATCAGCTCGGCGACCCCCTTCTCCGCCTGCGTCATGCGCCGCTTCCCTTCAAAGGAAAACGGCTTGGTGACCACGGCGACGGTGAGCGCTCCCATCTCGCAGGCCAGCGACGCGATAATTGGAGCCGCGCCCGTGCCCGTGCCGCCGCCCAGCCCCGTGGTCACGAACACCATGTCGGCGCCCTCGAGCGCTTCGATAATTTTGTCCGAGTCCTCGAGAGCGGCCTTGCGCCCCACTTCCGGATTCGCGCCCGCGCCCAACCCGTTGGTGAGCTTCACGCCCAGTTGCAGCTTCACCGGCGCGCGCGACAGGCGCAGCGCCTGCAAGTCCGTGTTGGCGACGATGAACTCGATGCCCTCCAAGCCGGCATCGATCATGCGGTTAACCGCGTTGCCACCGCCGCCACCCACGCCGATGACCTTGATCTTGGCATCGTTGAGAGGCTCTTCGTTGAAGCTGATGCGAATGCTCGAATCTTTTTTCATGTTCTCCACCTCGCTGTAATTTCGTGTCCGCCGTGTACCGACTGTACAGAAGTGGTCAGTGGCCAGGGGTCAGTGGCCAATAAAATCTGTGCCGCGTCGTACACCGGGTCTTACTGACCACCGACCACTGACAACTGACCACTGCTTTTTGCTGACCACCGACCACTGACCACTGACCACTGCTTTATCCCACCAACATCGCCTTCAATCTCGATCCCCACCGATCCCCCTGAAACCCTCGCGCCACCCGCGCCCTTTGTCCGTAGTGCACCATGCCGAGCACGGTGGCATACTCCGGCTCAGCCAAAGTCGCAGGCATTTTTGCCAGAGGCGTTGGCCACGATAACCGCACCGGACGCCGCAATACCGACTCCGCCACATCAAAGATTCCCGGCAGCCGCGACCCTCCGCCGCTCAGCACGATGCCCGCCAGGCAGGCATCGAACATGCCGCTCTGCCTCAGAGTTTCGCGCATCATCTCGAAGAGTTCGCGCGCGCGGGGCTCGAGAATCTCCGCCACCAGCCGTTGCGGCAGCAGACGCGAAGGCCGATCGCCCACGGACGGGACCTCCACTTCATTCCCCTCCGGAATCAACGTGACGATCGCGTTGCCGTGCGCCTTCTTGATTTTCTCTGCCTCGGCCAGCGGCGTGCACATCCCGACCGATAAATCGCTGGTGAAGTGGTCGCCGCCGACCGGAATCACTCCCGTGAAAACCACCGCTCCCTGCAAAAAAATGACCAGCTCTGTCGATCCGGCTCCGATGTCAGCCAGGCAAACTCCCATCTCGCGTTCGTCGGCGCGCAGCACGGAATCGGCCGCCGCCAGCGGCTCAAACACCGTGTCATCCACATGGACGCCGGCGCGATTCACCGCCGTAATCACGTTCTGCGCCGCGCTCGCCGCCACCGTCACCAGATGGACGCGCACCTCCAGCCGCGCCGCCATCATGCCCAGCGGATCATGTACGCCCGCCTGCTCGTCGAGAATGAACTCCTGCGGCAGAAGATGCAGCACCTCGCGATCGGCCGGAAGGGGAATCGCCCGCGCCCGCTCCACCGCCTGCTTGATCTCATCGCGCCCAATCTCCCTCGGACGAGTGCCGAGGCTGATGCCGCCGTGGCTGTTCACGCCGCGCACGTGCGCTCCGCCGATGCCGACGACTGCGTGCTCGACCGCCGCGCCCGCCATATCTTCGGCCGCTTCCACAGCTTTTTGAATGGCCGCGACCGCTTTGTCCAATTCCACGATCACGCCCTTGCGCGACCCGCGCGACTCGGCCACGCCGTGCCCGCGATGACGCAAGCCATTGTCGGTGACCTCCACCATGAGCGCACACGTTTTCGCGCTGCCCACGTCAATTGCCGTCAGAAAGCTTCCCTGCTGATTCGCCATTCTTTATAAGTTCCCCAAGTAAGTTCTTCAATGAATTCCTTGCACCGCGATGAAGTCGATTCTCACTACCGTGGCCCCTGACTCTGAGTCTTAGCTACTGCAGGACTCGGCTTCTGACCGCCGCTAGTCACAGAGGATCTCTTCGCCGCGATGGATGTCGCAGGTTTAGCCGTCGCTGGCTTCTTCTTCCAACCCGCAGATGCCTTCCCCGTCCTCGCTGCGGTCTTCTTGACTTTCGGTTTCGGGCCGGGCTTCTTGATTCCGCCGACAGCAGACTTCGGATCCAGTTTCTTCTCGGTCAATTCGAATGCGGGCTTAGGCACGGAACGATCGTGTGGTGGCAAGCGAGTTACCAGCGCCGCCGGCTTCACTCCCGCCGCTGCCGCCGCCTTCGCCGCCGCCGGACTCAACATCGTCTGCTTCGCCGTTCGCTGAATCTCGGGATTCACGATGATCTGGTTGTCGTAGCGCAGATCGACCGACTCCAGCTTCTGAAATTGCTGCCGCCAGCCCTGCGCATGCGTCACATAAATCTTGTAGCGCCGCAGATAATCCGACGATCCCAGATGCACCAGCACATCGCCCGCCGGATCGTTCACCCGCACCTTCACGTCTTCCAGATCGGAAAGATCCACCTCGCTCAGGTCCTGCGAATAACGCGCCCCACCCAAATCCAGTTCCCTCACCATCTCCGCATAAGCTTTCATCCGCGGCGCCCGCGTCGAAAGCGGCTCGCCCGGATTCATTCCCAGAATCACAGGGAAGGAATATTTATGCTTGGGCGTCAACTCCATCAAAGTTCCACCCGCGTCGATCAACGACATGCGCGGCCCCACGCGCGCGAATGCCACCGGCGTGCGTTCGTGAATTTCAACCTTCAGCCGGTTGGGAACAAACCGCATCACGCTGGCCGATTCCACCCACGGAATCTGCTCCAGTTGTGCCTTCTGCTGCGCCAGGGGAATAAAAAAGATGTTGCGCCCAATGTCGGCGCCCATCACTTCCATGATCTGCGGTTTGGTCACACTCTGCGTGCCCGTGACTTCAATGTTGTCGCTCGATTCCACGCGGAAGCGCCACGAATGCTCGCCATAGTGATACAGCCAGGCTGCGGCTAATCCCGCGGCGCAGACCACGCCGGCCGCCACGGCAGACCACAGCAGACCATTTGCAGTTTTCCTGGGAAGAGTACTTCGGCGGGCGGAGACGCGCTTTTGTGCGCGCAGAAACGGAGATTCCTCATCCATATCCAGGTCGACCAGACGCGCATCGTCCATCTCCAGATCATGCTCATGGAGACTCGCGCGCGCTGCCGAAGCGCTGGGTGGATACAACTCCTCCTGCAAGATGGTGGAACCAGACTTCCGCGCCATCAGTAGGGTCAGTTGTCGCTGTGGAATCGCTGAGCCTTCAAACTATAGCTTCATTTCGCGATTTGAGATAGACAAAATGTTGGTTCTTTTTCACAAGCAGGAACCGGAATGGACATCAGGCGCAGAGTCCGTGTCTTGAACGACGCCACGTCCCGCTCTCATTCCAAGCGTCTTCGCGATAGCAGGGCCGCCGTCTCCCACTGCGCCTCGAGGCGGGTAATGCGACGGTCGTGGCCGCATATTTCCTGGGCCAGTTCTTTGAGTGTGTCGCCGGCGCGACGGACGTCATCGGCCTGTTTCCTCGCTTCCTCGATTGCCCCGACGGTCTGGGCAAGAAGGCTCATGCGCGCTCCACCGATCTTGAGCGGCGGCGGTGCATTCGGCTCGCATCTCTTCCAACGCCGGTGGCTTCCGGCCGCCCCACCTCTTTGCGCAACTGAGCCGCTAGTTCGGCAACGACCTGTTCCTCTTCACTGGGCTTCTCTTCGCAAGGCCTGCGGGCGCAGCGCGTACGCACTATTTCCGCCACGCTGACTCCTGCGTTCCTCGCCTCTCTGCGAAGCCAATCCCGGAACGCGGGCGTGGGCAGCACCTGCAATCGCAGCCGTTTTCATCGCTTCCTCCCTCTTACGCATGAGCATACACATGCTCATATTTTGATCTCACACCCCGATGCGCCCTTAGCGATCCATCGTTTCGGATCTACCTAAAACATGAGTAAATAACACTTGACAATATGTAAAGCGTACTTTACTTTACTCAAAGAGGTACTTTCATGACCGCCAATCGAACGTTCTCTTCCCGCTTCACCCGCCCGGTATTTCTCTGGGCGGTTGCCGCCGCACTAACCGAGGTCCTGGTGACATGGCTCGTCGTTCACGGGCACGTTCCGCGTTGGTTGGGACTGTTGCCGGTTGTGCCCTACATGTTGTTCTTCGCGGCAATGGTACGCAGCGTCCTCAAGATGGACGAGATGCAAAAGCGCATCTGCCTGGAGTCGGCATCCGTTGCGTTCTTGTTGACTCTCATCATCACGGCTTTTTTCGGCGGCATCGAGCAAGCCGGAGTCGGCCGCCCGCCGTGGGAGGAGGTAGGAAGCTTCATGATGCTCTTGTGGGCGTGCTCCTACGCGGTTTCAGCCTGGAGGTACCGATGAACCGGCAAAGCATTGCTTATCTGCCGGTGGGGGCGCAATGAAAAACCGCCTTCGAGTTCTCCGGGCAGAACGCGAGTGGTCCCAGGCTGACCTGGCCGTTCGGCTCAAGGTATCGCGCCAAACCGTGAATGCGATTGAAACCGGGAAGTACGACCCGAGTCTGCCTCTGGCGTTCAATATCGCGCGGCTCTTCGAACAACCCATCGAAGCGATCTTTGAACCCGGCGGTGACAAGTAAGTAAGCACGAAAAAAGCGGACGCGGCAGTTTCACCGCGTCCGCGCTTCCAGGAGGAGAGAACTCTTAAACCGGCCCCGCACCCTTCATCTCGACATCCACCAGCGGAGCCGGAATTTTCACCACCGGCACTTGCACGCGGGGAACATTCACATTGACGCGCACCCGCGGACAAACCACCCCAGGACTCGTTATCGAATGAAACGCAACCGGAGCCAGGCGAATGCGGGCGACTTGCGCTTCGATCCGCGCCCGATTAGCCTCCAATCGTGCCAAGGCCTCTTCTTGCCGGGCCGACATCGCCTCAAAGTGCGCCATCCCGCTCTGCGTCCGAGCAATCTTGCTCTGGAACCGGGCCACGGCGGTAGACAATCTGCAGGAAGAAGCCTGGCTGCGCGCAGCGACCAGGTTGGCCCTTTCGAGGACCCGGTCCACCCGCTCGTAGGCCAGATCCGCCAACACCCCCGACCGATCGGCAACCCGTGAGACCACGCTATCCACAGCCCGATGCGCCCAAGCCGCTCCGCCGTCCTGATAAACCCCGTTCAATCCCAGCGCCAGCACCCCAGCCATCAGCCATCCCCAACCCTGTGTAGTTCTCATCGCCATATCTCCCACTTGGCAAAATAGACGGGCACCACCCAAATCGGTTAGCAATGAAGATACGCAGCCGCCAGGAAATTAGTTCCGTGGCGTTGCGGTCCCACGCGACGGTAGCGCCGCCGTCTCGGCAGCCAAGACGCGGCGCAACGCGACTTATAGAATGTTGGCGATGAGACAAATCATCGTGCTCACCGTCATCGGGGCGCTGTCCTGGTTTCAGTGTGGCTCATTGGGTCCAGAGTGGCGCTGTCGAGGCAGGACTCTACCTATCGGACGGCTTTTGACCAATTTCAGCGTGACCTGCCTATCGGCACGCCTAGAACGGAGGTTAAGAAGTATCTCGACTCGCGAAACATCCACTACTATGTGGCCAAACAGGGCGGAAACTGGGTAGAGGCGTATGAAATTAAGATCTGTGAAGATCCTGGTGGCCTCGTTTGTGAACGTTGGGCTGTTTACGTCGCATTAGAGTTCAGCTCGGCGGATGTGCTAAGGCAGGAATCACATCACGAAGAGTGGGACGTGCTTATAATCGAACGGCCACCGGCTGATTGCAGACCTCGTCCGCGAAACGCCTCCCGCCATTCTCATTCCAAGCGCCGGCGCGACAGCAGCGCGGCGGTCTCCCACTGCGCCTCCAGGCGGGTGATCCGGCGGTCGTGCTCGCGCAACTCCACCGCCACATCTTTAAGTTCCTGCGATGTTCGGCGCAATTCGTCTGAGAGTTTCAAGGCCGATTGCACAGCGGCAACCGCCTTGCTGAACCCGCTCATGCCCGATCCTCCGCCGAATCTGTTTTGCGGCGTGCTCGCAGGTCGCTAAGAATCGCCCGCGTTTCGTGCAGGTTACGCCGCACCTCGGCTCGCGTTGCGGTCACTTCTTTGCGAAGAAGCTCGGTCAGCTTCGCCAACGCGGCCTCTTCGTCGCCCACCCGTTGCTCACAGCGCGTGCGCACCAGTTCCCCCACGCTGATTCCGGCCTTGCTGGCTTCTTTGCGCAGCCAATCCCGGAAGGCGGGTGTTGTCAGAACCTGCAATCTGGCTGTTTTCATTAGCATCATCCTTCTAAATGCACATGAGCATAAACATGCTCATGTGCTCTATTCTGCCGAGTCCGCGCCTACATTCCGAAAATCAGCCTGCTCCGGCGGCTTGCGCCTTCAACTTCTCCAGAAGCATCGGCCCCAATTGTGAAACACTACCCGCCCCCAGCGTAAGAATCATGTCCCCATCGTCCGCCGCAGCAGCAGCCGAACTAACCGCATCCGCGAAAGAACTCACATACTGGGCGCTGCGCCCACCCTTCTCCTGAATCGTCCGCGCCAGCCCTTCCCCGCTGATCCCCTCAATTGCCTTCTCGCTAGCCGCGTAAATATCGAGCACAAACAGCGAATCCGCGTCGGCAAACGCTGTGGTGAAGCCCTCCATCAGATCGCGCGTGCGCGTGTACCGGTGCGGCTGGAATACGACATGAACCTTGCGAAACCCGCACGACCGTGCCGCCGCCAGCGTCGCCCGAATCTCCGTAGGATGGTGCCCATAATCGTCAATCACGCTCACGCCCGCAGCCCGCCCGCGCAACTGAAACCGCCGGTCCACTCCGCGGAACTGGTCAAGCCCAGCGCGAATCGCCTCCACGCCAACGTCCAGCCCCACTCCCACCGCGATCGCCGCCGTTGCATTCAGGATGTTGTGCACTCCAGGCACATGCAACGTGAACTCGCCCAGGTCTTTCTTGCGGTAACTCACGCGGAACCGGCTCAACGGCTGGCCACTCTGGACACTTACGCGCGCGGAATCTTTTTCGAGCTTGATCAGAAAGGCCGACCCACGCTTCGTCCCATAGGTCACGGTGCGCCGCTGCGCCTGTGGCAGCAACCGGCGCAGCATGGGATCGTCATTGCACACCACCACCATCCCATAAAACGGCACGCGGTCCATGAACTCCAGGAACGTTTTCTTCACATCGCGCATGTTGCGGTAACAATCCATGTGCTCGCGGTCGATGTTGGTCACGACCGATAGAATTGGAGACAATTTCAAAAAAGACCGGTCACTCTCATCCGCCTCAGCCACCAGATACTGTGACTTCCCCAGCCGCGCATTCGACCCCATCGCATCGACGCGCCCGCCCACCACCACGGTCGGATCAAGCCCGCCCCCGGCCAGCACCGCCGCCACCATCGAAGTCGTAGTCGTCTTGCCATGCATCCCCGCGACCGCGATGCCATACTTTAACCGCATCAACTCCGCCAGCATCTCCGCCCGCTGAATCACAGGCACGTGGAGCTTGTGAGCTTCGAGTACCTCAGGATTCTCCGCTGCAATCGCCGAGCTAGTCACCACCACTTCGGCTCCGGTGATATTCTCCGCGCGATGTCCTTCAAACACGGCAGCGCCCAATCCAGCCAGCCGCAGCGTAACGGCAGAGCTCTTCAGGTCAGATCCTGAAACTCGATAGCCAAGATTCAGCAACACCTCGGCAATCCCGCTCATACCGATCCCGCCAATGCCCACGAAATGAATCTGCTGAATCTTGGCAAACATGTGGATGAACCGAACGCGACTCTGTCATTCTAGCGGAGTAGGTGCTTCGCGAATACGAAGCGCTTACGCAGTCAAAGGATCTCTTTCACTGGAGGTAACCGCAGAGTTGCCAAGAATGCCCCGCACTGGGAGCCCGGACAGACCGTTGTTGTGTCCTCAGTCCGCGGGCATAGGTGCCGGACGCGGCACCGTGCGACGCACTTTCGTCTGGACTTTCGCCAGGGCAACTGCTTCTGCCGGCGCTTCCAGCCACCTGCGCACTTCGGGCAGAGCTTGCCGCATGGCTGCTTCTCCAGCGCTTATCAGTTCGCCGGCGCGTTTGAAGTCGTCGTAAGCGAAGCCGGTCACGTCGGGCTGGACGATCACGTCGGCCGCGTCTTTCCACAGGCTGGACATCGCGTCCTGGGTGATGGCGAACGATTGTCCGATCACATCGAAGAGATGGCGGGGCGCTCCACCTTTCGCCCACGTACCCTTCAGATGCACGGCCAGCACGCGATCGGCGCCCATTTCCCGCAGCGGGCGCGTGGGCACGGGATGCGAGAGCATGCCATCGACCAGGTACCGGCCGCGAATCTCGACCGGCAGAAACATCCCGGGATAGGCACAACTGGCGCGCACCGGGTCGATGATCGAACCGGAATGAAACACCACGCCTTCGCCAGTGTTGAAATCGGTGGCGGCGACGCCGAGTGGAATGCGCAACTCCTCAAACGTTTTCACTTTCAGCGTTCGCGCAAGGAACGATACCATCCGGTCGTTGGAGGCGAAGCCATAACGCGAAACCGTCCAGCGCGCGAAGGTGGTGAAACGGCAGGAGTACGCGACTTTCTCGAGGTCCTCAATGGAGAGTCCGCCGCAGTAGGATGCGCCAATCAGCGCACCCACGCTGGTACCGGTGATGATGCGTACCGGAATCCCTTCTTCTTCGAGAACTTTCAGGACTCCGATGTGCGCCATGCCCCGGGCGAAACCGCCACCGAGCGCAACCCCGATCGCGGGTAGGTGCGTCTCAGCAGGTTCGCCCTTCTGCGAAAGTTCCCGTCCAAAGGCCTGCACCGATCGAATGATCTTGCCCAGACTTTTCACCGGAACCTCACGTTCCCAACTTCCCGGGAACCCCAACAAGCTCTTAGGATGCCACGATCTCAGGCAAAGATGCAGGGCACTTCCGTGCCATAGGTTGATACGCTCGTAATCCAGCCGAGTTACCAGGGCGTAACCCCTCTCCGGTGGGGGTGACTAACTCCCGTAATCCTGCTAAGTTGCGGAACTATGGTGCGGGAGATTTCTGCCGGTGGAGTGGTAATCCGGAAGCGCGAGGGAGTGTGGTGGATAGCCACCATTGAGCCGCCCACGGAAGCCGCGCGGGCGGCGGCGCGGAGAGCCAAATCTGGCCGGTCTAAACTTGGCCGGTCTGGCGCAGCCGGCTCCCGGCACTCCACTGGAAGGCGAAGACGAGTGTTGGCCCTTCCCAAGGGCCTGGTAGATTCGGGCGAGAAGCCTCTCGATACCGCAGTTCGCGAAGTGTACGAGGAGACCGGGGTGACGGCCGATCCAGTCGCCAAACTCGGCGACAGCAAGTACATCTATACGCGCACGTGGGGCGACGGGCGGCGGGTTTTCAAGATTGTCAGCTTCTACCTGATGCGCTACCGCTCGGGCCGCATCAACGATATTGCTCCCGCAATGCGAATTGAAGTCGCTCGTGCGCGCTGGGTGCGGCTGGAAGACGCTCCGACGCTGCTCGGCTATGGGGGCGAGAAACAAATGGCCCGGCGCGCATTGGGGTATGTAAAGGCGCACGCCGAACTTTAATGGGCGGCTGAGGAGTTCCCCGTCGCGCTCGTCAGCACTTCGAAGAACCAGGCGCGCCAGCGATTTTCCAGCTTGTGATTGTGGACACTGGCAAGAATGACTGGGCGGTAGATAAACTGCCTTGGGCAGGGATTGCCGATTGTCAATTTCCAATTGCCGATTAAAAATCCGATTTTCGTGGTCTTCAATTGCCAATCGGAAATCGGAACTTGGCAATAGGTAGTGCTCCGCCGATGTTTCCGGTCGTTAGAGTTTCTATCGAGGCT
>Ga0185299_10005246_pt1 | contig 14838 bp, 7 predicted proteins | sample PaiPotPPA55metaG_FD_128002 | JGI IMG/M metagenome (GOLD analysis project Ga0185299, IMG submission 128002) | Iron sulfur acid spring bacterial and archeal communities from Banff, Canada, to study Microbial Dark Matter (Phase II) - Paint Pots PPA... ...
AAGCCCGTGTTGTGCGCGGCGTTCGCATCGGGAGCGATCGTCATTGGGAATGAAGTCGAAATCCAGATCAGATTTTTTCTCCCCGGGTAACCGCTGACGTGGCGCGCAATCGCCCGCAACGCATTCAATGTCATTTCCACTCGCATGTCAGTGTCAGCGGCAAAGGTTTCTTTCTCGAAGCGGCGAATGGCTGCCATCTGCAACTCTCCACCCGCAGGGCCGGAAGGCGCCGCTGCCGGAGCGCCGCCACGACCGGGGGCAGAAGATACTGTTCCGCTCGGTGGCGCTTCATCGTCGCCCCCGAACATTTCGAGGGTTTGGTTCGACATGCTGTAGGGATCATTGTGCGGATCGATTGCTTGGCCGCCATTATCCAGATTTGTGTTCAGCACTTTTTGGGCGGCATCGCGCAATAGCGCGGGGTCCTTCGTAAAACTTTGCAGCAGCACCAGGTCGTGCCCCAGAAGAAACACCGCCACCGGAGTGTCAGCTGGAATCGAGGCCAACATCTTCACCATTTGCTGACGCGCCTGGGTGCCAGAATCCGCTTCTGTGTTCAGTCCGTCAAGCAACAGAATCGTGGGCGGAACGGTCAAGCGGGTCGTGACCAGGTTGCTGTAAACCCCGGCGGGCATCTTTTGCTGGGTGTTCCGTTTACTCGATGCCAGAATTGCGGCGCGATTCACTTGTAGAAAGCCCGCAATTTTTTGCTCGTGCTCACCCTTCTTGGAAACGACTTGTTCAAAGATCTGAAAGTCTTTCGCCGTCAGATCCGGGACAGTGTGCCCATGCTTGTCTTTCGCCACCACATCTACTGTGACCATTCTCGTGGTCACGCGGAATACCGGGGCGGACTGCGTCCCCGTTCCCGGTTTGGACTCTTGTCCTAAGAGGAAACTACCCATCAAGAAGCAAGCCAAGCCGAGGCACGGACGAATAAGAGGACGGATAAATGATTTGGTTCTCACACAGAATCCTTTTTCCAGAGTAGATTCGCTATGTTAAAGGACACTCGCCAAATTTGCTTGTAGAAATTTGCTTTAAATCCATTCTGGCCCAAGCCTTCGACCGGCGATCGGGCGACCGCCTTCTCGCCAAAGCGTAGGATTAAGTACCCGTTTCAAGCTCCGCACGTCCCCTACTTGGATAACGCCTTCGGAGCTTGGCCGAATTGATGTCATGTATACAGAACATAAGCACTTAACCCTCTTTACTAATTGTTTCAGATTAGTTCAGTGACGAACCCACGCCCTATCAATAAATTAAAGACAAATAAAATCTTGACAAACGTTATTCTGCTGTGGGAAAGTGCTCGCGCTTGGAAAAGCTAAAACGTTTTAGCACTTTCCTTGGAAAAGCTAAAACGTTTTAGCACTTTCCAAAGACTTCTTCGTGAGTTGGCTCCCAATATGGCAGGAGGCAAAATGAATTGCTCTACCTCTAAGTGGCAGGCTCCGGGATTCCTGGGCTTGGCAAAACTGGCCGCAGGGCTCTGTATGTTCGTCCTGTTGCTGACGACGCTCTCCAGCGCGCAGTCCACCGGAACAGTGACTGGCACCGTGGCTGATCAGTCCGGCGCCGTCGTGGCGAAGGCAAAGATTAGCGTAAAGAATGAAGGCACGGGCGACGTCCGTGAAACCACCAGTAACGATTCCGGGTATTTTTCTTTCGGTACTGTCAACCCGGGAGCTTACACAGTGAAAGTCACCGCGGCGAACTTCAAATCATTTGAGCGCAAAGGCGTGGTAGTGCGGCCTGGCGACGTACGCGATGTCAGAGATATCGCACTGCAGGTTGGCACCTCGAGTGACGTAATCGAAGTCACTGGTGTTGCGGACGAAATCGCGCCAGTAGATTCCGGCGAGCGCAGCTCGGTGTTGACTTCCAAGCAGATTGATAACCTCTCGTTAGAGGGTCGCGACGCCACGGAGCTCATCCGTACCCTGCCTGGCTTTGCCTCCTTCAACGGCGGCGGGATTCAGAATCAGGGCCAGGACTTCACGGTAATTTCGCCGACGGGCGGCGCAGTTGGACAAGGCTCCGTTGCTGGCGGGCAACCTTACCGCGGCGGCACCGATTTAACGATGGACGGTGCGCACATTCTTGACAACGGTTGCAACTGCGGCGCCACCACAACCGTCAACGGCGACATGGTTTCTGAAGTAAAAGTGCAGACCTCGAACTTCGGCGCGGATAGTGCCAAGGGTCCGGTAGTCGTAAACGTGATTGGAAAGTCGGGAACCACTTCTTGGCACGGCGAAGCCTATGCCTACGCCCGTGACGGCGCTCTCAACTCATTGGATTGGGCGTTCAAGCGCCAGCAAATAACCTCACCAAAGGGTCTCGTTCCCTCGCCAGCGAGTCGCTTCCTATATCCAGGCGCGCAAATCGGTGGCCCAATTCCGGGTACCAATAAGAAGCTGGTCTTCACCACCGCTTTCGAGTACTACTATCAGCACGGCATTCCGCTACAGGGTCCTCCGATCCCTGGTCTATTAACCGACTCAGTCCCGACTCTCAGTATGCGGGCCGGCAACTTCAGTTCGACCGGCATCAACAACTCGGTCGGCTCCACAACCGGCACCGACAACGCCGATCTGTGCAAAGGCTTGGGCTTCCCTGGTGTGTGGTCTCCAACTTGCGCGGACCTGGGATCCGGCTTTACATACAACGCGGGCGGCCTAACCCCGACTGCGGATGTGTCTAATGCACCGATTCCGTCTAGTTTGTTCGACCCCGGCGCTATGGCCATCCTGGCTCAGGTTCCGCTGCCGAACGCGAACCCACTGAATACCGGCGGGTTTAATTATCTGCAGCCCGAAAACCTAGACCAGAACGGCTGGATGTGGCGGACGCGAGCCGATTACAACGCTAGCGAAAACACCAAGTTCTACGGTACTTACCAAGTCCAGAGAGAAACCGATAACGTCCCGGTGCACTTGTGGTGGCAGCCGGCCAACTCCATTCCGTTCCCCGGCGGCATGTCTTCGAAGGACAACTCGCAGACGATTTCCGGCCACTTCGTAAAAATCATCAGTCCGACGTTGACCAACGAGGTTTCTACGGGAATCGGTTACATCAACTATCCACTCACCAAGAACAGCAAGACGGCTTGGGACGCAACTGCTAATAACTACCAGTACAACAACCTGTACGGAAATCCATCGGGCGGAACCTACAGCAACAAACAGTCCAATATGATGCCGCAGATTGGAAACGGCTACTGGCTCTCTGGTGTGCCGCAGATGATCCAGCCTGACATCTTCCAAAATGGCGGGCACTTCTTGTGGCAAAAGTGGAACTATTCACTCGAGGATAACCTCACCAAGTCCTACAAGACTCACACGGTTAAGACCGGCTTCTATTGGGAGAAAACGGTCAACAATCAGGGTGCGTTCACCGACTTGAATGGCAACTTCCAACCGTCGCAAAGTGGGCCGTTCGGTAGCTGCGATTTCCTCCCCGGCTCGACTTCGGCGCCAGGCACAGGGATTAGGTGCGGCTCCAACAATCCAGTTGCTAACCTTCTTCTGGGTGTTGGTGGCTACGACCAAGTCAACAAGAGTGCGCTGGATAACGTGTGGTATCCCACCTACTCCGGATATGTCCAGGATGACTGGAAGGCGTCAAAGCGCCTAACTCTGAATCTTGGGCTTCGGCTTGACCACCTAGGTGCGTGGCGCTCCCCGAACGCTGGCGGCGTTGCCACCTACCTCGGAACCTTCAACAACACCTTCGAGAACAGTCTCTCCGGTGTTCCTGGCTTTAGTTGGCACGGAGTTGATCCCAGCTTACCGCTGACTGGGCGGGACGTGCCAGTGATTACTTGGCAGCCTCGGCTGGGCTTGGCGTACGACTTGCGCGGTAACGGTAAGACCGTGCTCCGCGGAGGCTGGGGAGAGTACGGCTATCGCGACCAATACAACGATTACCAGGGCCCCTCAGATTTGGCTCAGGGATCTAGAACTTTCGGCTCTCCGGATCCGTACCAATTGTCTTGGGTCAGCCAGCTCGGCGTTTCGGGTGGTGCGGCTGGAGCTCCGGGCGCAGGTACCGGCATTGACCTCGCCGACCACCATCAGCCGCTGTCTACCAACTACAACTTCACCATTTCGCAACAGTTGCCCTTTAGCTCATTGATCGAGGTCGGTTACGTCGGGAGCCAGACTAACTACGGAACCATTGAAGGAAATACGAACAACCTAGATGCTCGCAACGTGAACGTTATTCAGTCAGGTGCGCTGTTCGGTGTGAACTGGTCCGGTCCTGGTACTGCTTGTACCAGCCCGCTCTCTTCAACTAACGCACATTGCAACTTTGGTAGCAATGGTATTCCGTTGGCTGCCTTCCCACTGGCGTCGATCTACAACAACGCGAACGTCCAGGTTGAACGCCACTTGGCAAAGACCGACTACAACTCATTGCAGGCTAGCTGGCTGCGGCAAAAGGGAAGATTCACCTACAACTTCAACTACACTTGGCAGAAGACGCTTGGAACACAGGGTACGGCCCAGTTGAACGGGTTGGCTCCTGATGCTCTCAATCTGTCCCATGATTACGGCGTGCTCAGCATTGACCGCTCACACGTGTTCAACTTTACCTACACGTTGGAGACGGGTAACCCGTTAAAGGGCGCCGCAGGGTACGTGACTAACGGGTGGCATTTGTCGGGCATCACGACCTGGCAAAGCGGCCCCGACATCACAACCTTGGGCAGTACGAACCTGGGACTTGGCGGAAACGGCCCGGCCACCCCCTCCGGTGGGTACTATGGCATCAGCGCGGTCAACTATCTGGGTACTAACAACTCGCAGATTCAGCCGATTGTGAAATGCAATCCAACAGCCGGCCTGAAAGCGCACCAGTACTTCAACGCGTCCTGCTTCAGCGTCGGACCTCCAGGACAAAACGGCAACTGGCAGTTGCCTTATATCCACGGGCCGGCATACTTCAACAGCGATTTGGCGTTGTTCAAGACGTTCAAGGTCACGGAGCGTCAAAACGTTGAGTTCCGCATCTCTGGCTTTAACTTCCTGAATCACCCGCTGGATTCGTTCCAGAACAACGGTGACAACACTATCGGCTTCAACTACGAAGGGACGTTTAACGGCGCCCCCTGCGGCCACGGCGCACCAATGGTCGCCTGCCCACTCGGTAGCGGAGCCTATGTACTGACCAGCACGACCTCTCAGACAGGACCTGGCGGCCCGGTTCACTCCGGATACGCCAGCACCCGGTTTGGTCGTCGCGTACTCGAACTGTCAGCGAAGTATCGCTTCTAACTTAGCCGGGGCACTGGTTCAGCGCTCCGCAATATCTAAGATCGGCTGGCCTAATCGGCCAGCCGATTTTTTTGGTGTGCCGAGCATGTTCGACAGTTTGAGGGTGAAAGTCCCTTTGACAACCTGATGGAGGTGAAGTCATAGCGAAGCGCAAGGGTGAAATAACACTCGCCGCGAGGCGGGGCCTGAAAGAAGCGTGGAGCAAAGACGCGAGCCGATAAACAAGAACCGGATACGAGGCCTACGGTGGCGGGCGAGCGAGCCAATGATTGCGAAGCCCATATCCATCAAGCTCACTGGTGGTAAATCCGGCGGCTGTGCGTTGAAGGCGATCGAACTTACCTCGGGAGATCTGCGGCATGTCACACAACGTGACTGAGGGTGAAGCGATTCATCCTGACCGTGTCGCAGAAGTCAGCAGAGGGCAAAGTAGGTCATGCAGTCGGCGAGGATATTGAGGCACTCCAATGCCGAAAGGCGGAGAAACAGATAGGCCAAGCCGGGAACGATGATCGAAGGCCCGAACGGTACCCCGTAAGGGGAATAAAGGGAAAGGCAAGTAAGCAGCGCGATCTCAGGGACGACAGACGGCAGAAAAGCCAATATTGTTTGGCCTTCCGGCGGCAAGCAGGGGTGAAGCCCCGAGGTGCGTCCAGGAAGGGACCGAATCGCCTCCTGGCGACGCACTACGCAGAAAGCCTGGCTATACACACCTAGCTCAATCCGCCGAACCGCCGTATGCGGACCCGCATGTACGGTGGTGCGGGAGGTTGTGTCAAGAAGACGCGAAGGGGTCATGCTGTACGAAAGATGAAGGTGGGCCCTTCGGAGCCACCCTGTAGGGGGAGACTTCAAACAGCCGTGAGCTGCTTCAGTCAAAAGCTGCGGTGGTGAACGTCACGGTCAAAAGGCGTGACCTCAGATCACGTCATGTGGGGATTAGAGAGACGAATGCAAATGAACCTCCGACTACGCATCGAAACACCACTCGGACGACATCAGAACCGGAACTGCCTGCCAGGGCCGGGAGGAGCACGGAAGCAACCTACTTACTGGCCGTGCGATGTCCGGTGTACAGGGGGCGTGACTCTAGTCTGGGCTTTCGTACGGAACTTGAGAACCTGACTTGCGATGGTAAGGGAAAAGGCACAAGCGGACGTCCTGTGAGGCCGAAAGTACTAATGCGCAAGCCAGGGGCGGACTGCTCCGTAGGAGCGTTGATCCGGGGTAATTCCCGAGGAGCAAAGGGAGCAGGTCACCCGTACTGATGCGAGTCAACGGGCAACCGGAGGAACTCGATATCGGTGGAAGACGGCAGTCTTCCGTGGGTGGCACGAGCCGGATAAGCTGAGAGGTTTAAGTCCGGTTCAGTGAGAGGCTCGGGGTGAAATTCCCCGGGCCTACTCGGCAGAGGACAGGCGACTGTTCCCCCTATCCCGATTAGCGAGTTAAAAAGCGAAAAGCTTGCAAGCCCCTCAGTGAAGTGCAGCAAAATCTCGCACGGCTAAGATTCGTTATAGTAATCGTATGGCGCTTGGGAAAAGAATATTGGCATTCGTGGTCCTTGCGGCGACTATCACTGCTGGCGGTTCGCCCACTGCCCAGGTAGAGCCTAGGAAAGCGTCTTCTGCTCCGGTAACGAAATACTCCCCGGTCTTTGATGATCTCGCCAAGCGAGCAGACCAAGCCTGGCAAGCCAATCGCTTCGAAGAAGCCGCCAAACTGTACCGCCGCACTGTGGATATCCGCCGAGCCTGGCCGTTGGGCTGGACCCGCCTCGCAGGCTCGCTCTATCAGTTGCAGCGCTATGCTGAGGCTCGAGACGCCTCTCGCCAAACCACTATTCTTACTCCCAAGAGCGGGGCGTCGTGGGCCTACTTGGGTCTCTGCGAATACGAACTGCGCGACTATCGCTGGGCATTTGACGACCTCTCCAAGGCAGAAAAATTGGGCCTCGGTGAAAACCGCGATCTGACCGCCCAGGTGAAATACCGTCTAGCAATCTTGTGGGACACCGCTGGTCAGTTCGAGCAGGGACTGAGAGAAATCCTCTGGTTCCCGCAACAGAATTTAGGCAGCCCCGAGATCCTTCAAGCGATGGGCTTAAGTGTTGTGCGACTCCCTTCCTTTCCCTACGAGCTGCCTGCAGAAAAACAGGAAATGGTGTTGCTCGCCGGTCAGGCCAGTTTCGCTGCTAATGCCCAGAATATGGATCTCGCCCACAAATTTTACGAAGAACTCGCCACCAAATATCCAAACGAACCAAACGTCCACTTCGCCTACGGTCAGTTCCTGTCCCACCTCGACCTCGATGCAGCGTTAAAGGAATACGAGAAGGAGATTGAGATCACTCCTTCTAACGCTGTCGCTCGTGCAGAAGCCGCATTTCTCTATCTTAAGATGGGACAGCCCGACAAGGCCCTCGAGGGTGCACAAGAAGCGGCCAAGATTGCGCCGCAGAATCCTGCGACGCACAACTTAGTTGGCCGGGCCTTGGTAGAGTTGAATCGGACTTCGGAGGCCATTCCTGAGCTTGCGTTGGCGACCCGTCTGGCGCCGCAGAATTCCAGCTTCCATCTGAACCTGGCCCGAGCCTACCAGAAGGACGGCCAAACGGCGCTCGCAGCGAAGGAAATCGCTGCCTTCAACGAAATCGAAAGCAAACGCGCTCAGCAGCAGCCAGCGCAGCCCACGCCAGCTCCTCCCCCGGCTAACAAGCAATAAAACCGCCCGATTCCGAATGCCTGGCAGGAGTGAAAAGCTTGCGCTCGGCGTTGACGACGCCGACCAACAAAATCAATGCTTCGCGGGCAAGCCAGTTGCGAGACGCTTCTCGGTGATGGCACTTGCGATCAGTTTGCCGGCGGCAGTGCACTCGGCTCATCGACTCTCACCACCCGGTCTCCCTCGACGTCCTTTAACTCCTGTCTTATCCCACTCGGCCAAAGAATCTCGATCTCGCGCACCTTGGCAGACGATGGCCCCAACCCAAAATGCACACGGCTATCGCTGGAAGATGAGTAGCCGACGCTGGTAGTCACATGGTTGTACTGCTTCGCTCCATCCTGACCAACGATCTTGACCCGCGCGCCAATGCCCATGCGATTGCTCTTGATACCCCGGAGCTGCAGTTCGATCCAGTGGTTCTGGTTCTGGGTGACGTTGTGAAACACCTCAAGCTGGCCGTTGAGCGCGGTGACCACTACGTCAATACGGCCGTCGTTGTCGAGATCTCCAAAAGCCGCTCCGCGATGCACTGCAGGGATTTGGAAATCCGGTCCCACGCTCGCACTCACGTCCTCGAACTTGCCGTTGCCAAGATTTCTTAGAATGGAGTTCGGCTGCGGATACGGCCAGGACATGATCTGTTCCGAATTGTCGAGCACGTGGCCGCGGGCCACGAACAGATCTTTCCAGCCGTCATTGTCGAGATCGTAAATCCCATTTCCCCAGCCTGACATCTTCATGGTTGCCCAGCCGACGCCACTCCGCGCGGTCGCGTCGTCAAATGCCATGCCTCCCGTGTAAAGCAGCAATGGAAAGCTTTCCTTCTCCAGCGCGGTGTACCAGATATCGGGAGTGCCGTCGTTGTCCACGTCGCGGAAGTCAACGCCCATCGAAGAGAGCGGCTTGCCATCTGCAGACAGGGCCACATTGGCCAGTTCTCCGATTTCCTCAAACTTCTTGCCGCCCAGATTGTGAAACAGAAAGTTCGGACTCTTATCGTTGGCAACAAAAATATCCGGATAGCCGTCTCCGTCAAAATCGGCGATCGTAACTCCCATGCCCTTGCCAAGATGCTCGGCAATCCCGGTTTCCACAGAGACATCGGTAAAGGTCCCATCGCCATCATTCCGGTACAGCGTGTTTGGCAAGGGCTTGTACCATTTGGGATCGCAGTAGGAGCGCAGCTTGCCCGCCAGACACACAGGATCATGGTTCACGTCCCACTCCACATAGTTGGTGACAAAAAGATCGAGAAACCCGTCGTTGTTGTAATCCACCCAGGCGGCCGATACCGACCACATTTTCTTGCCTTTGTACATTCCGCCGCCCACCCCGGCTTTGGCGGTGACGTCGGTGAAAGTCCCGTTTCCGTTGTTGTGAAAAAGTTGATTGCCGGTGACGCTCGCCAGATAAACATCCGGCCAGCCGTCGTTATCGTAGTCGCCGACAGCAACGCCCATGCCGTAACCAGCGCCCCCCAGGCCCGCTTTGTCTGTCACGTCGGTGAAAGTCAAATCATGGTTGTTGCGATACAGGCGGTTTGTGTACTGCGGACCGTTCTTTTCGAGCGAGGGAATGGCGGCGCCGTTGACCACGTAGATGTCCAGGTAGCCGTCACCGTCATAGTCCAGAAGCGCCACCCCCCCAACCATGGTTTCCGGCTGGTTTTTATTAGGTGTCGGAGAACTGTTGGTAACAAAATTGATTCCCGCGCGCTTGGCAATTTCTTCAAAACGAATTGTGCTTGGTGGAGCTGGGTTGGTGGTTTGAGGCGAGCACACAGCCGCCGCCAATACCGTTAGAGCCGGAACCAGCGCCGCAGTTCGCAAGCCAATGCCTTTCAGAACCAGCCGCTGGATCACTTTGACAACTCCTGCACCAGAGACAACAATGAAATGCGGGGCTGACGTGGTTCGGACGGATCAAAGGTAATTGTAAACGGATTTTGCGGCTAATATCCCAGGCGGCGGAAGCGAAGTTGCGGGTCAAGGCGGGGCTGTTCGCCGCGATCGTAACCTCACTCGTCTGCGGACAAAGTCCCGGCCCTACTGCTTCTCCCGATCCACTCCAGCAGCACTACTCCGCAGCCTCAGCGTACCTGTCGCGTGGTGACCAGCAGCACGCCGCATCCGAGTATCAAGCCTTCCTGGCTGTGGCCCTGCACCGGGTGGCTAACGCCAATGCCCAGATCGGAGAGGCGCGGCGAGCCACAGAACTCTTTACTCAGGCATTGGAATTTGACAATCGCGACGCCGCCCTGCTGGATGACTTCGCATCACTGCGTTTCGATCATGATCAGCTTCCCGAGGCAGAGTCGCTGCTCAATTCGGCGCTTGTGCTGAACCCGGACGACATCCGCTCGCATTTCCTGTTGGGCCGCGTCCTCTTCAATGAAGAAAAGTACCTTGCCGCGCAGCCCCATCTCGAACTGGCCTGGACCCAGGGACACGCCCGCGATGCCTGGTATCTTCTCGGCCTCACCGATCTAAAGCTGCAGCAACTTGCTGTGGCGCGGGAGTTGTTCAAGAAAACTCTACTTACGCTCGGGGACAAAGCATCGACTCACGTTCGCCTGGGCCGTGCCTACTACACCGGCGACTATCCCGATGAGGCGGTCATCGAGTTCAAAAAAGCCATATCGCTAGCTCCGCGGGCACTCGGCCAGCATTACTACCTGGGACTCGCATATCTTGGCCACAATCCGGAAGCAGGGTTTGCCCGGGCCGAGCCCGAGTTTCGTACCGAGCTTGCCTTGGCTCCGTCCGATTTCCCCAGCCACTACATGCTTGGATATGTCGCGCTCAAGCAATCCCGCATGCCGGAGGCAGAAAGGGAAATAACTCGGGCTCTCTCCCTGAAACCCGACGATCCAGCGGCCCTTCTGCTCGCGGCTGAATTATTCTCGGCTACAGCCCGCGATGCCGAGGCCGAGCCGCTTTTGCGCAAGGCAATTTCTTCCCTGGGTATTTCTACGCCGCCCAAGTACGATGCCATTCGGGCCCATTACATGCTGGGCCGCATGCTGCAGCGTACATCTCGCAGGGATGAAGCTGCGAAGGAATTGGCCCTCTCCGAGGACCTGCGCAAACAACTCCGAGCCGCATCGGGCAGTACCCCGAAAGACCGGCTAGCTCAAGGTCTGCAGCGGAGTCAGCAGGCGGAAGAGACGGCGAGACCTGTCACCGCGGAGGAGCGGGCCCAGGCGGCTGCCTTCCTTCGTCAACTCAGCCCTGCCATGGCCGACGCTTTCAACAATCTGGGTGCGATCGCCGCCAACCAGCGCCAGTGTCCGGCATGCGTTACGTACTTCCAAAGGTCGGGCGAATGGGACCCTTCGCAGGAAGGGCTCGACCGCAATCTGGGGAAAGCGGCCTTCCTCTGCAACCAGTATGAACAGGCCGTGCCGCCTCTTTCGCGTTATCTCGAGCAGCATGCTGCTGACGTGAATGTCAGGTCAGAGCTAGGGCTAAGCCTTTTTCGGTTGGGAGAATATAAGAAGGTGATTCAAGTGCTCGGGCCGATCCAATCTTCTATTCAGTCGAACCCCGAGCTCTCAGGCGCATACGCAACGTCACTGACTGAGGCGAAGGAGGAATAGGTTCTCAGTGCGCAGCATTTTCCTTTGGACACTCAGTCGCCTCAAACGGACGTTTGCCGCGAATCCCTGAGCCTTCCTCGATGGTGTAGATAAAATCTGCCGCCAGACCGTGCAGCGTGTCTTTCTGTCCGCTAGGCCAAGAAATCTCCGTGGTGCTGATCGTTGTGTTGTCAGCAAGTCCGAAATGCAATCTGAGATCGTTCTGCGAAAGATAGCTGCCCCCGCCACGGACTTCGTTCAATTGTGTCAACTCTCCGGAGGTGACGGTGACTCGCGCGCCGATCGCTGCCTTGTTACTTTTGCTACCGATCAGCTTGAATAAAACCGCATGGTTTGGAGTCTCACTGCAATTCAACAGTAGTGTCGGGGGCTCGCCCACATTCAACATCAAGACGTCCACCTTCCCGTCATTATTGATGTCGCCAAAAGCCACGCCCCGCCTGGATTTCAGCGGCATCTTGTCCAGTCCCGAAAGGTGGGTGATGTCCTGAAATGTCCGGTTCCGATTGTTGCGAAACAGAAACAGCGGCTGGCGATAGGGAACTCCCATCCGCACTCGGTCCATTTGCGGATACACGTGCCCATTAACCTCGAAAATATCGAGCCATCCATTATTCACAAAATCAACAAACCCCGTTCCCCATCCGACGTAAGGCTCGGTCGGTTGCGCCACTCCCGAAGACACGCTGATGTCGTCGAATCCCTGGGCGCCGCGATTCCAGTACAACGCGTCGGGCTGCTGAGTGAAGTTCGTGACAAATAAATCCAGCTTGCCGTCGTGATCAATGTCGCCGAAATCCACGCCCATCGATCCCTGCTCATGCCCATCGCCGCTCACTGCAGTCCCGGATGAAAGGCTGACGTCTTCAAACGTGCCGTCGTGTTTGTTCCGATACAGGTAGTTGGTGCCGGCGTCGTTGGCTACGTAGAGGTCGGGCCATCCGTCGTTGTCGTAGTCTCCCCAGATGCCCTGCATACCGAAATAGAGATTGGAGTCCTCCACGCCAGCCTTTTTGGAAACGTCTTCAAATGTCCCATCGCCGCGATTGTGAAACAGGAAGTCAGTTTCCCCAGGAAGACCCCACGGCCCGCACTGCACCCGGATGCCCATAAACGTGCAGTATTTGTCATTGCTGCCAAACTCGGGAAGGTGGTTGATATCCACATGCACATATCTGGGCACGAACAGGTCAACATGCCCATCGCGATCGAAGTCACCCCACGCCGCTCCGGTGGGAAATCCATCTACGTTGACCCCGGCCCTCTCCGTGACATCTTCGAATTTGCAGTTACCGAGGTTGCGAAATAGGACCGAGCCTCCAAATCCGGTGACGTAAATATCTTGCCAGCCATCGTTGTCAAAGTCCGCGACCGCGACTCCCATTCCCCAACCCTTTCGGTTCAGGCCCGCTTCGGCAGTGATGTCCTTGAATTTCAAGCCCGGTTCCTGGTGGTAGAGCGTGATCATCGGATCGCCGCCCTTGCGATAGCGGTCCACCGATGATCCGTTCACGGTGATGATGTCGAGCTTCCCATCGTTGTCGCAATCAATAAAGCCAACTCCGCCACTGACCGACTCGATGATGTATTTCTCTTCGGGCGATGAGAGGTGTGACACCGTGAGCCCGGCGGCCCGGGAGATGTCAGCAAAGCGCGGCAGGGTCGATGGGCGCTCCGGAGCAGGTTTCGTTTGGGTGCGGGCCGTCTGCGGCACAAACGCAGCAATAGTACTAATAATAAGGAGCGCAAGAAGACTGGGTCGCATGAGACGGATTCATTGTAAATAAAACGACCCCTCGGGAGGTGAACCACAGCCTGGAAGCCGAATTCTTGGATAATTCCTCTCTGCAGTGTTTCCCGTAGCAATCTAAAGCGTTTTAGATGTTGACAAATCGATTTTGCAAGCGTATCAAGTTGCTTGCGTCGAGGGGCAGAAACGGAGACACCACGATGTCCCTTGTTGAATTCCTCCGCTCGGGTTTCCGAGCTGGGGTCCGCCACACCTGCCTGCGAGCCATACTTGTCCTATTGCTTGTGTGCGGTTCAAGCATTTCGTCACAGGTTATCTGAAGCCGGCGATGACGAGCGCTGGGCTCACGACGAAAATCGCTGTACCGGAACCGTCCGTGTGGGGCGGCCCATCCTACTTTGACAGCAACTGGGGATTTCCTATCCTGCAGAATCAACCGCAAATGGACGCCGATGTGGACATCCTGGCAACCCACGACTACGGCGCGAACTCTAGTCTGGCGTCCCCATCGCAGGCGGTCCTCCAGTACAACAAGCCGATTTGGCAGACAGAGGTTTATAGCGGGCACAGCTACAACGGAAGCATCTCCGAGGCGCTGAGTTGGGCCGACTCGATCCATGGCGCGCTGAGCACGGGCAATTTTAGTGCTTGGTTCTACTGGTGGATGGATCCCTACAACGATAACCAGGCCTTGATTGCCTACAACAATTCGACCTGGACCTTCCAGATTCCGAAACGCGTGTACGCGATCGGGAACTTCAGTCGCTTCATGCGGCCCGGGTCAGTGGTACTGACCTCCAGTTCCAGCAGTTCCAACATCGAAGCCACCGCGGTGATGCCAACCAGCGGAAATGTGACGCTGGCGCTGGCGAATACGTCCAAATCATCCATCACCGTGACGGTGAGCCTTTCGAACTTGGCCACGCCTCCGTCCAGCGTGACTCCATTTCGCACTTCCTCGACCGAGAATCAGGCGCCGCTTACCCCGATTCCGGTCAGCGGAGGATCATTCACCATAACTATTCCAGCGAGTTCGATTGTTACGCTGGTGGGATAAGGAATTCCGGTCCTCGGTGTGGCGCACTTAGAAATGACATTCGGTGCGCCACTCTCTTCAGCGGCGCAACCAGAGTCACGTGGTGCGGCGGGCGGTGGATTCCCGGACCACCAGTTCCGGTTGCACCACGGTCTCCTCGGGGATGGTTTCCCCCTGGATGCGTTGCAATAGAGTGGTTGCAGCAATTGCGCCCATCTGTCTAAGCGGCTGGCGTATGGTGGTGAGGCGCGGCGAGATGAAGGCGGCGATTTGGATATCGTCAATACCGACGACCGATATGTTACTCGGCACCGACAGACCAATATCCTGGATGGCCCGTATGGCGCCGACTGCCGAGCCGTCGTTGAAAGCCAGAAGGGCAGTGAAATCGCGCGACTTCTCCATCAGCATCGTCGCGGCGTCATATCCGCGCTGCATCATGGAT
>Ga0185299_10005247_pt1 | contig 14837 bp, 10 predicted proteins | sample PaiPotPPA55metaG_FD_128002 | JGI IMG/M metagenome (GOLD analysis project Ga0185299, IMG submission 128002) | Iron sulfur acid spring bacterial and archeal communities from Banff, Canada, to study Microbial Dark Matter (Phase II) - Paint Pots PPA... ...
TCCCGCAAGGAAGATCAGCCACATGTCTCCCAATCTGGCAAGGTATTTACTTGGGATGGCCGCCTCGACAATCGCGCCGAGTTCATCGCTCTAATGAGTGACAGACTTGAAACCGATTCGCCGGATGTTTCGGTGGTGGCGTCGGCCTGCGAACGCTGGGGCACGCGGTGCTTCCCGCAGCTACTGGGCGACTGGGCTCTTTCCATTTGGGACCCGAGCGACCGGTCGCTTACCCTTGCGAAAGATCCGATCGGTACCCGCCATCTCTATTATTCGGTCGATCGCAGCCAAGTCGCGTGGTGCACCATCCTGGATCCGTTAGTACTGTTCACGGGAAAGACGTTCGCGCTCGACGAAGAATATATTGCCGGCTGGTTCTCATTTTTCCCGGCGGCCCATCTATCTCCCTATATCGGAATCGACTCGGTCCCGCCATCCAGTTTCGTCCGTTTGCAGCCGCGCAAGCGAACGATCATCAAGTATTGGAATTTTGATCCGGGGAAGAGAATCTGTTACCGCACAGATGCAGAATATGAAGAACACTTCCGCACCATCTTCGGACAAGCTGTCCACCGGCGCCTGCGTTCCGATTCGCCCATCCTCGCCGAATTGAGCGGTGGGATGGATTCCTCCTCCATCGTGTGCATGGCGGACACGATCATGGCCCAAGGGGCCGCCGAAACTCCGCGGCTCGATACAATTTCCTTTTACAACGACTTAGAACCCAATTGGAACGAGCGCCCCTATTTCACGAAAGTGGAAGAACAACGCGGCCGCGTCGGCTGCCACATCGATGTCGGCGCACAAGAATCACTCAGTTTCGAATTCGAGAGCGACCGCTTTGCCGCGACACCAGGCTCTGGCGGCGGACGGCGCACCGAAGCCAGTCGGCAATTCGCCACATGCATCGCATCACAAGGAAATCGCGTCGTGCTGTCCGGCATCGGCGGTGATGAAGTCACTGGCGGCGTGCCAACACCGACGCCGGAACTGATGGACTTGCTGGCAAGAGCACAATTCCGGTCGCTGGCGCGACAGCTGAGCGTCTGGGCGCTCGACAAGAGGAAACCCTGGTTCCAGCTGTTGTTCGAAGCCGCGCGGGGATTTTTTCCTACTGCTCTGGTAGGCGTGCCTAAGCAAATCCGGCCCGTAGTCTGGCTGCATCCCGGATTTATCAACCGTCAGCGAGACGCGCTCACGGGCTATCCTCGCAGGGCGATCTGCTTTGGTCCGCTCCCGAGCTTTCAGGAGAACGTGTCCACGCTGGATATGTTGCGAGGACAAATGGCGTGCTTGGCTCTGTCCTCAAATCCGCCCTATGAGAAGCGCTACCCCTACCTAGATCGCGACCTTTTGGAATTCCTGTATGCGGTCCCGCGGGACCAACTCGTGCGCCCAGGTCAGCGTCGCTCCCTGATGCGCCGCGCACTCAACGGCATTGTTCCAGACCAACTCTTGAACAGAAAGAGGAAGGCGTTTGTTGTGCGCTTACCGCTGGCAACGATGTCGGCCGATTGGGCCAGCCTAATCGAGACGAGTAAGCAGATGACACTAAGCTCTCTGGGAATCATTGACGCAAAGGCCTTCTCTGAGGCAGTACAAAGAACTCGTAACGGCCAAGAAGCAAATATAGCGGCCATGATGCGAACCCTGCACATCGAACACTGGCTGAGAGGCCTTGGAATCCGTGACAAATTGATATGGAGTTCGCCGTCACGTCGTTCCGATGTGCTCGGCGAACACAAAATGGATTCTGCGCCGCTGGCTTGGCGTGGGAAGAGTTCAGCTAGCTAGCTGCGCAAGTCAACGCCAAAAAGAAAGGGGGTGAGAACAATGAAATATGAAAAGCCTGAAATCGTCACTGTGGGTACTGCTGCATCCGTGATCCAAGGAAACCCGAAGGCTGGCGGGATGTTAGATTTTAACTTCCCCAACGAACCCGATCACACGGTAACCATAGCCGCGTACGAAGCCGACGAATAACCAACAAGCGAAACGCCAGTACTATGGCTAATCGCGGTGGGCGCTCCCGGCTGCGGCCGGGAGCGCTTCTCTTGATTGAACGGCGGAAGCTGCCGAAGTAATCCGTCATGGTCTCCTCAATTTGCGAGCGAGTCCTTTTTCGCACGCGCTCCGCAAGAAATTTCGAGAAGGAAGTCGGCTTCAATGCTCGCGCGTTCCAGCGCAAAGAGATACGCATCACGGTTCTCCGCCTGGATGACTCCAAAATAACATAGGCGCTCCGATTGGTAACAGTTCGTGCACTGGAGTGCGGATTATCAGAGGAGCCGTTTGACAGTTTGTCTTTGCTGGAACCGTATAGGGCGTGGCGTATGACAGTGAAGTTGTTCCGATGCCTGGCGCGGCCCCCTCGAAGTGCCAGCGCTAAGTATCAGTCTTGAATATATAAATCCACCGTTGGAGCGTCTTCTCTTTCCGGGCGTCCCAGATTGGGTACGCATTTCCGTGTGAAATCTTTCACGGAGGAGTTCATCGGCATTGCTTTCATGACTCGACCGAGTGATCACACTTCGTTCGTCCCATCGCTAGAACTACAAAGCAGAGCGCAAGGAACGTCAGTGCTGGGAGCAACGGGTACTGCGAAGCGGCAAGCCTCGTTGTCATTTGCGATCCCGGAACACCTATTCCGAAATCATCCCAATCGTCCCGAGCCAGGTCTCCACCAACTGAGGCCATCCGGTTATCGGAAACTTCGTGCGCCGCAGCCCGAAGGCATGCCCGCCCTGCGCGTACAAATGCATCTCCACGGGAACCCCAGCCTTCTTCAGCGCAATGTAGTACGCCAGCGAGTCGTTTACGTTGTCCACGTGGTCATCCTCCGCCTGCAGCAAAAACGTAGGTGGCGTCTGTCGGGTGACAGGAATATCGGGATTCAATCCAAATTGTTTATCGGCCAGCGTCTCATGCTCCGGCTTTCGAATCACAAACTTTCTGGCGCCTTGGTTAGCATCCCATTCCGCCGCGGAAAGCGACAGATGCCCCGGATAAATAGCCACCGCAAAATCCGGGCGGCAACTCTCATTGTCGGCGGCATCTACAGCCGGGTACAAACGCCTGTCAAAGTGCGTGCTCATCGCCGCCGACAGATGCCCGCCGGACGAAAACCCAAGCACACCAATCTTGTGTGGATCGATGCGCCACTCCGCCGCGTGCAAGCGCACCAGCCCCACCGTCCTCTGCGCATCTTCCAACGCCATCGATGATTCCGGATACGGTCCTGATTTCGGATACGGCCCCACATCCGTCACACGGTATTTCAACAGCACACACGTGATCCCCTTGGGCGTCAGCCAATCACAGACCTCGGTGCCTTCCAGATCGATGGCCAGACCCTGATAGCCCCCACCAGGGAAGACGACAACCGCAGCGCCCGTATTCTTTCCATTTGGCGAATAGACCGTCATCGTAGGCTGCGACACGTTGCTCACCCCCACCGCTGGCCTGCCGGCAACCAGGAACTCCTTCCCGGTCGTCTTAGCGACCTCTGGCCCCGCGACAGGTCGCGGATCAGGCACCCGCCCTGGCCATATCGGCACTTGCGTATGTCCCGGCGACGGCTGCCAAGTAGTCTGCTGCGCACTCGCACCGCCAAACGCAAACACAACACAGACAGCAAAGAGCAAATTCTTCATAACCATCCTCGCAAAAGCAGAATAACAGCAAGACGAACTCTCGTCTTGAAGATAGGTCCTGAGAAACGCTCTTGTTTGATTACTTTGGCCAAATTCTCGGTGGTCGGCAATCCGGAAAACGGGGTTTGCGACTATCAAGTCCAGTTGAACGACCATACTGCCCGCGGCTCGGGAGGCCGCCGGTATGGTAAATCGAAAGGTGTCGAAACGCCCAAAGGCTAAAGCAATACTTCGGCTGCCCGACTTGGAGCAGTCGAAAAATACGGTCTTCACTCGCTCGCAGCAGCCAGCTCTCATCGATGGCTGTTAGCGGGAGCACGAACTCAACTCCTAAGCAGGCGTTTATAGGATCGAAAAAAAAATACTAATCAGATTGAACAATTTGCTTCCAGTCAATTCCGAAACGGCCCAGGTATTTTCGCAGACGGTCCGCGTCGTTGATGCTTGTCTTACGAGTTCGCGACGCACCGAACAGTTGACGACCGGGTTCGGACATTTGATTCGTTCAATTCCGATACCCAGCCCGAGCCACCAGACCGCCAGGTTGAACAAAGCCAGCCTCCGGTTAGCGCATTTATTAGGGGTAAAATGGCCGTTCCGCAACGTGAGCTACTTTTAGTCAATCTCGATATCAGCGATCTGGTTAGAAGAGCACGATTCAAATTCGGCCATCCATTGGGTTAATTTCGTATACTTTCTCTGTGTCATATGAATTACTGGGGCGCGCGCTAATGGCATCTGACAATGTTCAATCGGCGAGCACTACGGCACCGGATATGCAGCGGCAGGTTAGTGCGCGGTTTGGCGTGCTTCCGAACTTCTTCCGGCTCTCGCCCGAGACCCCCGAGATCACCGAAAAACTCTGGGGATTTGCCAAAGCAGCCTATCTCGATAACCCTCTACCCTCTGTCTTTAAGGAACGACTTTTCGTCCATCTTTCTCGTTTTTGCGCAGTCCGCTACTGCATCGCTCGCCACACCGGTTTCTTGATTGGACTAGGTCGGCCGGCCGGCGATAAGGATGCCCACGCTGAAAGCGTTGCGGATGTAGTCAAAATGCTGCGGCGGCCCCTTCCACGCGGGCCTGAACTAAAGTCATGCCTTTCGTTTTGCTCGAAATGCCCCGGGCCTCTTGTTGAAATGCCAACAGCCGATACGCAGATGGAAGGTGGGCTTTTTTCTATTGCCAGTCATGTATTCTTGCAGACGGCGGACGCCCCGCAATGCCTTGCTGAACTGGAACGATTGCTAGGCACCGTTCGACTTCAATATCTTCTCCTTTTCTTGGCGTTCGTTCGGGCGGCGCACTATTGGACCAGCGTGCATCCTGAAATCCAGTTCGAGGATGACATCAAACAACTTCTTGCGAGGCATGAAGCGCTAGCTCGTTGCATTCTCGACGATTCGGAAGCCAGCACGGACAAGATTACTCAATCAATTTTGGATGAGCTTCCCGCATTGCGTCTGAAAGCCGATAAGGCCGTCGGCTTGCTTGCCGCAATCGTAGATTCTTCCGATGATGCGATTGTCAGCAAAACCTTAGAGGGTATTATCACCAGCTGGAATGCAGGTGCCGAGCGACTTTTTGGATACACAGCCAAAGAAGCCGTAGGTCAGCCTATCGCGATGATCATTCCCCAAGATCGCCGGGACGAGGAAACAACAATCCTTGCGCGAATCAGACAAGGCGAGCGGATCGATCATTTCGATACCATTCGCCTGCGAAAAGACGGCACCAAGCTTGAGATATCGCTGTCAATTTCCCCAGTCAGAGACGCCGCGGGAAAAATCATCGGTGCGTCGAAAATAGCGCGTGATATCAGCGGGCGTAAGCGGGTCGAGCGCGAATTGCATGAAAGCGAACAACGCTTTCGCACGCTTGCTGATGCGCTCGATACTCAAGTGCAGTTTCGAACTCAAGAGCTGCGCAGGCGAAATGCTGAAATCCTTCAGCAGTCGGATCAGCTTCGGGACCTTTCAGGAAGATTGATGTTTGTCCAGGACGAGGAGCGTCGGCGCATTGCCCGTGAGCTGCACGACAGCGCTGGCCAGAATCTGGCTGCACTGGGGATGAGCCTTGCGCGGATCGAAGATGATGCGAAGCGCGACCCTGCGCGGCTATCCGAAAGCATCAAAGGTGCCCAGGATTTAATTCAGGATCTTATCCAAGAGGTACGCACGACGTCTTATCTTTTGCACCCACCAATGCTCGACGAAAACGGACTGTCGTCTGCGCTTCGCTGGTACATAGACGGTCTGGCGGAGCGCAGCAGCCTCAGTGTTGAGCTGAATATTTCCGACAACCTCGAAAGGCTTGCTCCGGACGTAGAACTCGCCATATTTCGTCTCGTGCAAGAATGCCTCACAAACATCCACCGCCATTCAGGAAGCAAAACTGCGGTAATCCGTATCGCTCGTGAGCCTGACAAGATTTATGCGGAAGTTCAGGATCACGGTAAGGGAATTTCGCAAGAACGATTAGCAGAGGTTCAATCCCAAGGAGTCGGCGTTGGAATTAGGGGAATGCGGGAGCGCGTGCGCCAGTCTCATGGCGAGTTGATTCTTGATTCCAATGCTTTGGGTACGAAGGTGACAGCTATTTTTCCGGCCAAGACAACAACGGCGAAGGACCAAGGAACGATTTCACCAGACCGCATCGTTTGATTTCCTCGCCATAACCATCAAGTTCGTGAAATGCCAGGTTTTCCGGGCGTCATTCATAGCTCGCGCTCCGCATGGTCAACTCCCAATGAGTCGTGCGAGCTCAACCGGTCGAGGCAATACTCTTTTAAGCGCCTCCCTGTAGAGAAGCGCAATGTCTAGCGGTATGAACGATCCTTAAATGCTTAAAGCCCGCGGGTGTGGACTTCAAGCAGGTGTTGCGTCTACCCATTGAGACCGCCCGGCTAAGCAGGAAGTTGGCCGCCGCTGCCGGGGCGATACTGGTGGGGCAGAGGCTTTGGCAACAGCTATCCGGTCGCAGTGCGTATTACCAATATTACAGATAAAATTCTGCCACTTGCGTAGATTCGACCGCAGACGGCATATCCTAGATAGTCTTTTGGAACCTCTGACCGAGAACGGTACTGAAGTACTACTGCTTGACCCGCCGGCTGGCCACAGAATGGACCAGTTTCCGAGAAACAATTCCATCCTTGCGTGAGACTGGTGGGAAAGGGAGAAGTGTTCAATGAGAGGTTCCTGGAAAAGTGTTTCAGTATTCATGCTAATTGCCGTGATTGCATTCGGAATGATCGCGCCGAGCTTACAAGCAGGGCCGGCTGCCAGGGGCAGTTTCAAGTTGACGTTCGATGCGAAATGGGGAAAAACGACACTTCGAGCAGGCGACTATACGTTTTCCGTCGACCACATCACTTCGAACGGAATGATCTTCGTCTATCGAGGAAGCCAGGCTGTGGGGCTCGTGCATGCGCAGGTATTTAACGACTACGAAAGTCAGAGCAAGAACCCCGAATTGGTTTGCATTCGCCACGATGGAAACGTTACGGTCCGGGCGTTGAGGCTGCCCCACGTCGGCACGTTCTATTTTTCTCTGCCGAAGCAGTTAACTGTGCTTGTGGCGCAGCAGCCGGAGCTGATCGAAACCGTCTCGGTCGGAGTGAGCGCGGACTGACGCCCTTCATGCGATCCGCACCTCAGGTTGTCTAACACTTGCGGGCCGGACGAGGGCAAACGGGCTGCAAAGGGCGCCCGCCTGAGAGTCCGGCTTTTCTGTTCCGGTTCGTTCGACTTCACGGCCACCCCTGCGTAGGATGTAAAACGAAGGAGCCCGGTGAATCGGCGCGGCCTTGCCAGCGCCTGTCGTTACGCTATGCATTTGACCTCATTCTCACGCAGGATCCGAATACCCCTCGCCACCGCGTTCTGTTCTCTAGTCTCGATATCCCCGGCCGTGCCGCGGCAACAAGCGCCCAATGGAATTACCGGACAATCAATTAAGGCTACCTCGGTTGCGGTAAATGTATATGTGATCGCCGAAGGACGTCATGGCCGATTGATCCGGGACCTGAACAAGGATAACTTCGAACTAAGCGAAGATGCGACTCCACAGAAAATCGATTTCTTCTCGCAGGAGACAAACGTGGTCTTAAGCTTGGGGGTCGCCATTGACACAAGCGTCAGCCAGGCCCACTTGTTGGGCGTCCAACAGGAGGCGGCAAAAACATTTCTACGCTCCGTTCTGCGCGGCGGCGATCAGGCTTTTGTGATGAGCTTCGACACAGATGTAAAGTTGCTGAGAGATTTTACGAACGCGCCAAGCGAACTGGCGCGGGCAATCGATTCGGCGGAAATCAATGAAACGGGAAGAAGCATCCTGCGGGAAGATGCGACGAGTCCCGCAGGAGGTACGCGACTATATGATGCGGTCTTTCTGGCTTCCGATGAATTGATGAGGGCACGCTTGGGACGCAAAGTGCTGGTGCTGGTAACCGACGGCGAGGACCAGGGCAGCAAGACTAACTTGCAAAAATCAATCGAATCGGCTCAGAGTGCTGACGTCATGGTGTACTCAATTGTCGTAAGCGATCCGGAGTTTTACTCCTTGATGGGCGGGACCTACCACGGAGACACGAGCGTTCGCAAACTCGCTCGCGAAACGGGAGGTCGCACCATTCGCGTGAGATCCATCGAGCAGATTGGACCGGCTTTCGAGCAGATCGCGCGTGAGCTTCGCTCGCAATATCTGTTGGTCTATTCTCCGTCAAATCTTCGCCATGACCGTTCGTTTCGACGGATTCAGGTGAAGGTCCGTGGGCACAATTACCTGGTCCGGACTCGAAGTGGGTATTATGACCACAGCGACGAGCGCACGGAAACGAAACGTCTCACTCGATGAAGCGGAATCCCGAGGCGCTCTCGGTTTGCGTGGTCGTATCAGCCCTATCCCGGGATCGGACCTCCCCTGCGGTTACGTGCAGGTCATTGCGAACTGCCGGGGTACAAGTGGTTCCGCTGGTGCCTTTAGTTTCTTTGCGGTTAGGAACGTCGAGACATGTAGGACCTCGTCGAGTGAGCTGCGGAAAAACTATGGTCGGACGGCAATGCCGGCATAATCGGAATGCCTGAACTGGGGATAAGCCGCGATACCACCGAGAGTCCGGTCAGGGAATCAAAGCTAGAGAACAGCAGTAACCGCGGTACCAGCCGCGGCGAACACAGATGACATTTCCGATCGCGCCAGCGTGAGGAAGCTGTTCACGACGCGAGCATCGAATTGAGTGCCGCTGGCAAGCAATAATCGTCGTTCTGCTTCTTCAAACGCCAGCCCTTGGCGATAGGGTCGCGTGGATACCATCGCATCGAAAGCGTCGATCACAGAAACGATGCGTGATCCAATTGGAATTTCTTCACCCTTCAGTCCGCCGGGATAGCCAGTCCCGTCGTAATTTTCATGGTGATGCAAAATCATCAAACTGGCGCGCTCCATTCCGGGGACTTGGCGCAAGACCGCCCAGCCGTACTCCGGATGTTTCTTCATGATTTCGTATTCTTCGGCGCTCAGCTTGGCGGGCTTGTTTAAGATGGCATCCGAGACGCCGATTTTCCCTATATCGTGCAAGAGCGCTGCAACTTCGATATCGCCCAGAGAGTCGCAATCCAGACCAAATTCTCCGGCAACGTGGAGGGCCCATTCCGCCAGGCGCGTGCTGTGAACGCCTGTATTTAAATCCTTCAAATCCAGGAGCTGATTGAAGGCGCAGATCAGAGAGCTGCGCAGCGCGCTTAGTTGCTCTTCAATGAACTTTACGCGCAGAGTTGGAGCAGCCCAGTGGTGCGGGAGACTTGGTGCAGCACCAGCAGAGTGCGCCTTGATCTCTGCCGGTCTCTCGATTCGAGCCATCGGCTCACAGTTGCCCGCTCGCACAATCTCTTCCATTCCTGTAGAACCCCCTATTGAAGCAAACCCTGGATCGGGCTTATGGAAGACAGAGTGCCGTAGACATCTAGGCGTCCATTACCCATGTTGAAGCCAATCCACTTTGCGTGGGAAATCGTCCAAGCCGCTTGATTTTCGCCGAATTTGGGCTGCATGTTTACGATTAGAGACGCAGTTCCGGCGACCATGGGCGAGCTGAACGACGTTCCCCAACCTGCGGCATAAGTGGCGAAAGGATAGGTGGTGATGACACCTTCTCCGGGCGCTGCCACCCACACGATCTGGTTCCCATAATTCGAAAAACTCGAGCGTTGGTCTTGATTATTCGTGGAGGCAACTCCCATGACATATTGCATTCCAGCGGGATAAACCATTTCTTGTGCACCATCATTGCCGGAGGAGGCCACGCAGATCACATTGTGATTGTTGGCATAGTTGATGGCGTTTTTCAATTCCGTTGAACTTGTGGTCAAATCAAAACTCATGTTAATGACATTCGCATTGTTCTGCACCGCGTAGTAAATGCCGGCCAGAATATTCGAAAGCGATCCACTTCCGTCCGCGCTAAACGCTTTCACCGGCAGAAGTTTTGCAGTCGGCGCGACCAAGTGAATGATACCTATCACCATCGTGCCGTGGCCGAAAGCCGCGTACTGGGGACCGTCCAACATAGCAGCGGTGTGCTGGTCCAGCATCGCTGCCGTGTGTTGATTCACATCAGCGGCTGCGCAGGTTGGGCAGGGAGGGGGAGCAGCGATCGAAACGTCCGTTAACTCCGAGCCGCCGGGCTGGTTGCGCGTGAAATCGTATCCCCGAAGCAAGACGCCCTGAAGCGCCGGATGGTTGAGGTCTACGCCAGTATCAATGTCGGCGACGATTCCCGCACCGGCGACGTTGAAGACACTGTGAGCCTGCGCCACACGAATGATTTGAGCGGCAGGCTGATTCACGTATCCGTGGATGACGGTGTTCCCATAATAATTAACGGGGCTCGAATCCCATAGCCCTTGCGGGGCAGTGGAGGACGTGGTTTGCCCGTTTTTATTTGGCGGAATCGTTAGGGTCTGGTCAGGTTCAGCGTCCAGAATTCCGTTTACCAGTCGCAGGACTCCCGCAAGGAGTTGCGGAAGCAGTCCCTGCGCCGGCCGCACCAGAAAAACTTGGTTGGCGTTCCCATCTAGATTGCCGACTACTGTGCAGCCATTAGAAAGGCAAGCAGTTTGCAACCCGGCAAGACCGAGGTTTGTTCGAACGATGACTCCCGGCTGCGGACCGAGGCCGTTGGACAAGATTTGCAAGACGGTCGGGAGCAGGCCTGTCAAAAGGCCCTGCGCTGAAGCCGGCTGGCCCCAAAGTCCTACGACCAGAAGAACTGAAAGTCCGATTAGACGCCTCATGGTTGCGACTGCTCCTTTTGCGTGCTGGCTAGTAGCCTGTTTGCTTTTGAGACTGTCACCCTTCAAGTCTGGTTCAGGCGATGTATCTCAGCAATGGTACAGACGGCTACTTCTGGTACTGCTCGCATCAACCTTTCGTTCTAGTACCTTTCTTCTTAGGCTTTGACTCGTTCCTAACTCTACTAACATCAGCTGGATGCAGAGATCTGTCACCTTCACCGAAAGTGGGGTCAACCAACGGAAGGCTTATTTCTCTCATGCTTGGCAAACTCACCTTCAATTGGAGAGCCCCTTCCATGTCACACTCAATCTGGAATTCACCGAACTGGCTGGTTACCGATTCGGCCACGACTTTTCGTCCTTTTAATAAGGCTACCGGTATATAACCTAAGCGATCGTCTGGGTCAGTGGAGTTGAGGACCTGCCCGATAAGTACGATCTTTTCCGAATCGATTTGGGGCTCAATTCGAATATCAATCCGGTAGTTCTCGGCTCCATAAAGCAATTGCCTTGAACCACTTCCGGCTGATCGCACTCCAGCCAGTACAGGGCCGCGAAAGCTGTCGAAAAGCAATGTGACGATTTCAGATTTCGCATTACGCGTCCGAGCAATCCGTTGGTTGGCGAAGGCCGCGTTCGCCGTTCGAACAGCGCCCCCGGACGGTCGATACGCAGACTCGCGTTGGGCAACTTGATGCAAACGCCGCCACAGATTCAGTTCTTTCGAGCACTTCGAACAACCGGTTTCTAGATGGCTTTGCATTTCTGTCTTTTCATCCTCGTGAATCACGTTCCGCGCAAAATCAACCCACTTTTCCAGCGAATAGTGTCGCATCCCGCTCCCCCCCGATTTGATCTCGTGGCCCCGCGCCCTGATAAAGGCCCCGGCGCTACTAGCACCACCAACTCATAAGGGTGAGTACCTGTGCAAAAAATATAGGGGGGTATTAAAAAAACTTGTCCGACGTCAGACCGGGGGAAACCTTGCCAATTAGGGTAAATGGGGCCCAGTGGTAGGGGTGCGGATAGCGTTCGCGCAATTCGATCATTGCGCCCTGTAAGGCGGAAGCCTTGCTATTCCCGCCCCGTAAACGCCGGTAGAAACAGGCCATAAAATCCGCGGTGCTCTGGTCGTGAGCGTCCCACAGGCTCAAGAGCAGAGCATGTGCACCTGCAAAGAATAGTCCACGCATCAAGCCTAGCAATTCGTCTCCGGGAGCGACAACGTTCAGTCCAGTGGCACACCCACTGAGTGTCACCAATTCGGCGTTTAGCTTGAGTTGGTAGAGATCATAGAGGTTCAGATAGGCATCGCCGAGCCGAATCCCAGAGAACATGGGATTATCCTGTCGAAATCTGCCATGCGTGGCGATATGAATCAGCCGGCTGTGCAGACCCTTTTGGCGCAAGACGCGTTCGTTGGCGGCAGGACCTACAATCAATTCTGCGTCCGGCAATATTTCTGCCACCGCACGCACTTCCTGCAGAATCATCGGGGCTTGCGTGTCCGGAACTCCCAGGACCAGAGGCGGGCCGATAGCGTGCATCGGTTTTTCCCGGCAGTGAGCAAAAACGCTGGCGCTGGGCGCATAAGAAATCGTGAAGGAATCGATCAGATACCCGGTGTCGTCCAACAAAGCGTGAAAAGGAAGATAATGCAGCACGCCGTGTGGCACGATAATCAAGTGTCGAGCGGATATGTCAGGACGAAGGGGAGCCAACACTTCTTCGTAAAGCTGACGCAGATGCACTTGCACCACGCTGAGCATGGATTTCCCAAATGTCTGGGTGTATTCCGCTCCCAATTTGAATTTCGAAATCTGGAAATGCAGCATACGCAGCAAGTTGACCGCGCGCGAAACGGGCGTTATCGGCACGATTTTCAGTCCTTCGTGGGTCAACACCGCAGCAATGAACTGATCCTTAAGACAGAAATACTCCACCAGCGCAGTCTGCAGAGGTAGACACGCACGGATGTTTTCCAGAGAACTTATCGCTGGCCCTTGGTTAGGGTTTTCCTCCGACTGCGGCATTTCTCGCAGCACATGCAAGAGTTCGTTCTCATGCGCCAATGCCTGTTTCTGAAGCTTTTCAATCCGATCGGGAGACGGATCTTCCGCGCGCAACTGCTCGATTTCGATGCGGCGGTAATACCAGTTGAGTTCCTCGCGCATCTCCCGGATGTGGCGCACCAGTTCGCTCTGGCCGGCGTCGGGTGGCCGAATCGCCGGTCCAGACCGCTTCAGGAGTTCCGCCAGGCTACGGGACTTCGCCAGTTCGATATAACCGAAAGATTCCTCTGCCGCGTTCGGCCTCTCCGCGATCAAGCATAGTTCGACCAGACTTTCGTAAACCTCCAGGCGATTTTTCATGAATGCGATCTTTAGTTCTTCGCCGCGCAGGCTGCCGCGTAACGTCTCCAGAAACCCCCGCGCCTTCTGGCAGGAATCGTAAGCGTTTGGAAGATCTCCGGAAACCTGTTGAATCTGACTCATCAGAAAATGGGCCTGGTAGTGAAGTACGGGAGCCTCTAGACGCGCGAGCCTCTCGATCGCCCGGGAAGACTCCGCCTGTGCGGCCGCCAATTCCCCGGTTCTCAGAGATAATCGCGCAAGCAACAAATGACAAAGGACGGCCTTGTTCGGCAGAAAAGAGCTGTCGAAGAACTGGGCCGCGTTGGAGCAGAGCCGTCGAGCCTCGAACAGTCTCCCTTCATTGTAAAGAACGACAGCTTGGTACAGATCCATCAGCCAGGGCCACACCAGGTTTTTTTCGGTGACAAACTTCGCGCGTGCTCGCGCAAACAAATCCAGCGCGCCCAGCGCTTTCCCCAGTTGGCTCAATGCCATCGCTTCATAGGCCTGGCATTTTGCTTCTTCGTATCCCATCCCTAGCTTCTGAAAACGCAAATAGCCGTCATGAGCCGATTCCTTCGCTTCCGTGCTGAGATTCAATTCCAGATATATTTCCGCCAGGTCGAGGTAGCACAGCGCCTGGACGTGGGCATCCCCATTTTTCTCGCACTCCTCACGTGTCGCTCGCAGCATCTCGATCGCCCGGCTGTATTCACCCCGAAGGTAATAGAGGTATGCGATGTTGTAGTCGCTCTGCGTTACGAGTAGCGTCATGCTATGGACGAGGCACATTTCTCTCGCACGCTGGTAAGTCGCGAGCGCCCGTGGGAAATCGTTAAGCGTGATCAGGCAGACCGCCATGTTATACAGCGCGACGGCTAGGCCCTCGGAATCGCGAAAAGGCAGCAGCATCTCGTAGGCACGCTCATAGCAAGCCAGGCCTTCCTCGAAACGGTCCTGCCGGTGATAAATGTTGCCAACATTGATTTCGACATGCGCCCAGCGTTTCTCGTCATTTAATTGCCGGAAGATTTTCTTGGCATCTTCCGCGGCGCCAAAAGCTTGGTCGTATTTCCCCAGTAGAATCAGAGGCTGAATCGAGGGAATCAGGGTGCGGGCTTCTTCCTCGGGATTGTGGATTTCCCGAAAAATACGCAAAGCCTCGCCGTGGAACTCCAGCGCCTCTGGATTGTCTCCGAGCATGTACAGGGCGTTTGCCTTAGATCGCAAACTTCTACCCAAAGTCTCTTTGTTTCGCAGTCGACGCGCGATGGCCACACTGGCTTCCGCGAGAAAGAGCGCTTCGTGGGGGTTTTCGCGCAACTTGGTGCGCACCACTTCGTTGAGTTGCCGGACCACGCTGTCGTCAAACAGCCGCGGGTGCGCGGAGATGAATTTTTTACGACTGGACTCCGTCTTAAGATCTGCCAGTTCGCGGAGCGACCGCGCGGAGAGAGGCTCTCCCTTTTTCTTCGCTTTCACGAGAAACCTGCTTCGAGCAACCGCTTCCGCAGTCGTTCAAGGCAACGCTGCCG
>Ga0185299_10005252_pt1 | contig 14829 bp, 12 predicted proteins | sample PaiPotPPA55metaG_FD_128002 | JGI IMG/M metagenome (GOLD analysis project Ga0185299, IMG submission 128002) | Iron sulfur acid spring bacterial and archeal communities from Banff, Canada, to study Microbial Dark Matter (Phase II) - Paint Pots PPA... ...
TTCGGAAGGCGGGAATTCCTTACTTCCGGATTTACGATCTCCGATCGACGTATGCGACTCGCTTGAGTGCCGGGGGCGTGGCCGATGAATGGGTCACCCAACTCCTGCGCCAGGGCGACGCGAAGGTGTTCAAGAAGTACTCACAGATGAAGCTGCAGATGAAACGCGAAGCTCTCGCTAAGCTGAATCGCAAAGCAAACGACAAGGGGAGTTCTGGCACAGGAGAGGCCGCGTGACAGGGTTTTGGCACAGTTTTGGCACAGTTGGAGCTCAAATGGAGAGTTCTGAGGTTGGAACGTTCGGGGAAGTCCTTTGTTTTCAGAGAAGTTCTGGAGCCACCCGCCGGGATCGAACCGGCGACCTGCTGATTACGAATCAGCCGCTCTACCAACTGAGCTAGGGTGGCCCGTTCTTTTGATTAGCTTACGAGCGATGCCGATAGAAAGTTGGATTCAACTGAATTCAATTGGCCCTCCCCGATCGGCTCCCGGTTTTGATCTTAGCAGATGGCCGGGCGATTCGACGCGGTCCTGGATGCCCGGCAGCACGCTATATTGAGAACCGCGATAGTCCATCTCAACTACCCTTTAGGGTGCGATCGACAGCAGAGATTGATGCGCTGGCCACTGTCGCGATTGGCGTCGCCTCTATCAACTAAACTCGAGTTGCTCGTTCTTTATTCTATACGCGGCGCGCGCGATCGCATTCGCGTGGTAGAAAAGATTTATGGCATTCGTGAAAGTCGGTTCGCTCACTGCGCTGCCGCCTGGCTCGGTGATGGAAGTCACGCTCGGAGAAGATTCCTACGCGATCTGCAATGCGGGTGGCGAACTGCACGCGCTGGCGGGAATTTGCCCGCATGCCGGCGGACCGATTGGCCAGGGCAACCTGCAAGATCACCTGGTCGTGTGCCCATGGCACGAGTGGGCGTACGATTGCCGTACCGGTGAAAACGATTACGATCCCGATGTCAAGCTGGATCGCTTCGTAGTGAAAGCCGAAGGCGACGACATCCTGCTGGACCCTCAAACGCGTGCCTGAGCTTCCAGAAGTCGAAACCGTCGTGCGGACCCTCGCACCCAGGCTTACCGGGCGGCGCATCGTCAAGGCGCGTTTCTTTTCGCACCACGTCGTTCGCCAGAAATTTCCGGAACTCGCCCGGCGAGTACGCAATCAGCCTGTGAAATCGGTGTACAGGCACGGAAAATTCATCGTGCTGGAACTGGACAATGGCGTCCTGTCGATTCATCTGGGCATGACCGGCAAGCTGCTGCTTGATTCCAAACCAACCGCCTACGCTCGCGCGATCTTCGAACTCGATCGAGGGCTGCTGGTCTACGACGACATTCGGCATTTCGGCCGCATTGAGTGGAGTGCGCGCTTGCCCGAAAGGGCCGGGGCGCTGGGACCGGATGCCCTCGACATCCCGCTCGAGGATTTCCTGAAGCTGCTGAAGAAACATCACGCGCGGATCAAGCCGCTGCTGCTCAATCAAAGATTCCTGCGCGGGATGGGCAATATTTACACTGATGAAGCGCTGTTCGAAGCACGCATTCACCCGCGCGCGATCGCGTCTAGCCTCAGCAAGGAACGAGCCACGCGGCTGCACAGGGCTATGATCGATATCCTCTCCACTGCCATTCGCCTCAAAGGGTCGTCTATCTCAGACTACGTCGATGCCGACGGCGAAAAGGGCAGCTTCCAACTACAGCATCAGGTTTACGGGCATGCCGGAGAGCCGTGTCCTACCTGCGGGTCGGCGATCCGCCGGATCGTGGTGGGACAGCGTGGGACGCACTACTGTCCGAAGTGCCAGCGTAGCTGAGAATCTGATCCGCCACCTCGACCACCGGCTTCATCTCGGCGACATCGTGAACGCGCACGATGTGTGCGCCCCCCAGGATGGCCGCCGTCACTGCCGCCGCGGTCGCGCATTGCAGCAGAGAATCGGCCGGTGCTTCCGCTGTTTGCGGCAGAAAGGACTTGCGGGATGGGCCCACCATAATCGCAAACTCCAGAGCAGCGAACTCGTCCAGCCGCGCCAGAATCTCGGCATTTTGCTCTCTGCGCTTTCCGAACCCAAGGCCTGGGTCGATCGCGATCCGCGCGCGCTCCACGCCCGACCGCACGGCGCGATGCACCGCCGCGTCCAGATCGTGCCGGATAGCCCCGATAACATCTTTCAGGGGCGGAAGCTTGGCCCAAGTCTCCGGAGTTCCGCGCATGTGGTTTATGATCAGCCCGGCGTTGTGGTTTGCCGCCACGCGCGCGAGTTGCGCATCGAAGGTGAGCCCGGAGGGATCGTTAATGATCTCGGCGCCGTGCTCCAGAGCTTTTTCCGCCACTGCGGATTTATAGGTATCCACGGAGATTGGGACTGCGAGTTTTCCGTGCAGCCGCTTCAATACCGGGACCAGACGCCGTAGCTCCTCGGCTTCTGAAACGCGTTCGGCGCCGGGACGCGTGGACTCCGCGCCGATATCGATGATGTCCGCGCCCTGCTCCTCTAATTCGACAGCGCGGGCGAAAGCAAGATCCGGCTCGAGATACTTGCCGCCGTCGGAAAAGGAATCGGGTGTGACGTTGAGCACGCCCATGATCAAGGTACGCTCGCCGGTGAGCAACTCGCGATCCCGAAGCTTCCAGACAAAGTGGCGTCTATTCATATCGGAGCCGTTTATTCATGTCGAAGCCATCTATTCATATCGCAAAGCCACGATAGGATCCAGGTTCGCGGCGCGATTTGCGGGATAGTAGCCGAAAAAGACGCCCACCGCGAGCGAGATCCCGACGCCGAGCGCGACCCATAGCAAGGACAGCGTAGCCGGAATGGATGGAATCAGGTGGCGAATCGTAAATGCGATGATCGCTCCGAGCACAATCCCGATGGCGCCCCCGGTGCACGAAAGCGTGGTGGCCTCCATGAGAAATTGAAGACGGATGTCGGCGCGGCGCGCTCCAATGGCCTTCCGCACGCCGATCTCGCTGGTTCGCTCTGTCACCGAGATTAGCATGATGTTCATGACGCCGATGCCGCCCACCAGCAGGCCCACGGAGCTGATGATTCCGGTGAGGATGACCAAAGCTCCCGTTAGCTGGTTCCACAAACTGGTGATGAAATCTGGTGAGATGAGCTCGAAATCGTCCGGAGCATTGAAAGGAACCCGCCGGCGCCGCCGCAATGCTTCGGTCACTTCATCCTTGGCCTTCTGAATGTCGCCGTCTTTGGGCACTGTAAATGCGATTGCGATCTCTTTGGAGTCGGGATAGTTCTTGTGGAAGTTGCTCAGGGGAATCATAGCGAACTGGTTCACGCCGCCGGCGCTGAAGAAGCCCGAATCCTTTTCGAAAATCCCAATCACTTCATAGAGTTCACCATTCAGATGAACCATCTTCCCGATCGGATCGATATAAGGAAAAAGTGAGTCGGAGATGTCTGTTCCTAACACCACGACGTTGCGGGCGTGGTCTTCATCGTAGCGCGATATGAAGCGTCCCTGGTCGACCGTGTAGGCTGGGATCGATTCGGACAATTCCGGCTCCGCGCCACGCAAAAAAATCCTCTCTACCCGTTGGCCCCCATAGCTGATCACATTGCTTTGTCCGAAAAAGAACGCGCGCGTGCCGAAAGTGCTGGCGGTCGCGATGTCAGGGCAAGACGCACGCAAATAAGCCGCGTCCGAGTAATCGAGGTACTTCCGGACCCGGATCTTCAGCGGCATGTGATTCGGATCGGTGCCCGCGGGCAGCCGGCTGATAAAGTACGTGCGCGAGCCCAGCGATTCCACCTTGTCTTGGACGAAACGATTCAGCCCGTCGATGATCGACGCCACCGAGATGACCGATGTCACGCCGATCACGATGCCCAGGATCGTGAGTCCGGAGCGTATTTTGTGGGAGCGCAGCGTGTCCAGCGCCACCAGCAAATTCTCGACAGCTTCGTGCCGGGTCATGTCGGTTCACTCGCTTCGCAGCGCGACTACAGGATCCAGCCTGGCAGCCCGTGTGGCCGGATATATTCCGAAGAACAATCCGATGATAGAGCTGAGCAACAGCCCCAGAATGGCCACCCATGCCTGCACCGAGGCCGGAAACGATGTGAATGAGCGCAGAGCTAAAGCGCAGAGAAATCCGATGCTGATGCCAATCGCGCCGCCCATCAGGCACTGGATGACACTTTCGGAAAGAAACTGCCGCAGAATATCCTGCTGCGTCGCACCCATGGCCCGGCGAATGCCGATTTCTTTGGTCCGCTCCGTCACGCTCACCAGCATGACGTTCATGATGACGATGCCGCCCACCACGGCGGAGATCGAACTGACCATGATAAATACCGCAAAGAACGCGGAGCTGATCTGCTGCCACAGCGAAATGTAGCTATCCTTGGTGCCGATGAAAAAATCCTCCTCCGCACCCGGCAGGATATGGCGGCGCGTCCGCAGAACCAGGCGAGCTTCGTCCTGCGCATTTTCGAACGCAACGCCCGATCCGGTCTTGGCTTGGATGGTGATGCTGGAGCGGTTTCCGCGCTTGCGAAGATACGTGTTCATCGGTACGATAGCGAAGTTGTCTTGGTCCTGGCCGAGCACCGATCCGATTCGATCCATCGTCCCCACCACGGTGAACTCGTCATTATCGATCTTGATGACCTGGCCCACCGGCTGCACACCCGCGAAAAGCTGCTCCGCAACGTCGTCGCCGATCAGGCACACGTAGGCCGCGCGCTGATTCTCGCTGTCGGTAAAGTAGCGGCCGGCGCGGACCGTGCGCGAATCGATGTCCGCCATGCTGGCGGTGTGACCGATAAAACTGATGTCAGTCAGCTCCTTGTTGCGATATTGAGTCCGTGCGGTGCCGCTCACCGATGCACCCACCGCTGTGCAATCCGGGCAACCTTCCGCGATAGCGCGCATATCGTCCATATAAAGGTTCTTGAACTTCAGCGCCTTAATAACCAGGTTGAAATCGGTGACCACGAAAGGCGTCTTGGCGATTTGGAAGACGTCAGTGCCGAGCCGCGCGATTTTCTGCTCGACGTAAACGTTCGCCCCTTGCACCAGCGTCATCACCGTGATTAGCGTGGCGACGCCCATGGTGAGCCCGATGGTGGTAAGGACGGCGCGCAGCTTATGCTGGCGCAGCGCGTCGAAGCTCTGGCTCAGGTTATCGGAAAGGGCCAGCATTTCATACCTGCACGCGCTTCCATTTCTTACCGACACGGAAGACGGTTAGCCCCTTGGGGAGCGCAATCGTCAATTTGGTGTATTTTTCACCGTTGATTTCCACAGCGCCGGCTTTGATTTTACGCTCGGCGTCGGTGCGGGAATCCGTCAGGTCAAGGGACACAAGAATCTTCGGCAGGTTATTTCCGACCGCGTCCGGCAGGTTGGCGGTCTCGATGTCGGCAGGTTCCTGACCCCCTCTTACCTCACTATCGAAATCGGCCTGCGCCTGTTCGGCCGCCTCCGCCGAATGGAAGTCCGTGACGATCTCGCGCGCCAGCCGCATCTTCACCTGCATCGGCTCTTCAGACCTCATGGCTGCAATCTCGGGCAAACTCTTATCGGTGAGCAGCTCCCAGTAGCGCCACATCAGCGCGTCGCTGATCCGCATCACTTTCCGGAACATCACCTTCGCCGGCTCGGTGATCCCGATGTAGTTCCCCTTCGATTTCGACATCTTTTCGACGCCGTCCGTACCTTCGAGCAGCGGCACGGTGGCGACGATCTGCGGCGGCTGGCTTGAGTCGCGCTGGATCTCGCGGCCCACCAACAGGTTGAATTTTTGATCCGTACCGCCCATCTCGACGTCGCATTCTAAAGCCACAGAATCGTAGGCCTGGACGAGCGGGTATAGCAGCTCGTGCACCGAAATCGGAATGCCATCCTTGTAGCGCTTGCTGAATTCGTCTCTTTCGAGGATGCGCGCTATGGTGTATTTGGAGCACAGCCGGACCACTTCTTCGAATCGCATCGGCCCCAGCCACTCGCTGTTGAAGCGCACCTCAGTCTTTTGTGGATCGAGAATCTTAAAAACCTGTGCCTTGTACGTCTCGGCGTTGCGATTGATCTCGTCGCGCGTCATCGGCGGGCGCGCCGTATTGCGGCCCGTCGGGTCACCGATGATACCCGTCATGTCGCCGATCAAGAAGATGACAGTGTGCCCGAGGTCCTGAAAATGCTTCATCTTTCGCAGCAGGACAGTGTGACCGAGATGCAGATCGGGCGCCGTGGGATCGAAGCCTGCCTTCACCCGCAGTGGCCGGCCCGTCTTTTCGGACTGAATCAGGCGCTCGCGCAATTCGTCTTCCCGGATCAGTTCCGCGAGGCCTTTTTTCACGTAGGCAAGCTGTTCGTCGATGGTCACCGTATCTTCATTAAAGCGCAGCGATCCACTGCGCCGTCAGGGCCGGAGCTTCCATAGGAATGAAGTGCGAATGCTCCGTGACGAGATCAGTGGCATGCGCGAAATTCGAGGCCAGGTCGGGCGCGGTGGGCGACGAGCCCATGAAGTTGGCCGGATCGAGCTGTTTCCCCGATCGAATTACATGGACCGGGATCTGAATACTTTCGACCTCCGGGTAAATGTTCGATTCGGGAGCTGGGCTGTTCTCATAAATACCGGCCTCAATCTGAGGCGGGCAGGCCAACACAAAGCCATCGCCGTCGGGCACGAGCCCGAAATCGCAGTAGTCTCGCAACACGTTCGGATCCCAGGCCTCAAACGGCGGCCGTTTTTCGAAGCGCTCGTACATCTCTTGCGGAGACGTCCAGCGGTTGCGACGCTTGGCGACATATTGCGCCTGCGTCCACGGTCCGACATACTCGTTGCGTTTCCGAATCACCGGATCAAGCAACAGCAACGAGGAAAACGTACCCGGACGCAGCGCGGCCGCCAGCGTTACGGAATGGCCACCCATGGAATGGCCGACACCAACGGCGTCTGACAAATTTAGCTGCGCCGCGATCGCCGCGACGTCCTCACCGAAGTTTCTCCAGCGGTATGGTGGCGCCGGTTTGCTACTGCGGCCATGTCCGCGAGCATCGATGGCATAGCAGTGACTCCGGGGAAGCTGGGTAATAATTTGATTCCAGCAGCGCCCGTGAAATCCAGTCGCATGGCAAAAGAAGACTGTGGGCTTATCGCCGGGCCATTCCCACAGGGCGATCTCAACTCCATTAACGATCAAGCGATGTTCAGCGGGCATTTCCAATAAGTCTATCCATCCTCATTATTGTCAGCTGGTCTCTCTGATCAATGGATGAATATCGAGAGCGGTTGGTTCTGATAAAGGATGCGATCTACGCTACCGTTTCACTCGCCAACCGATTCGCTGTAAGGCGGCTAGAACGCGCTTCGCCTTAGTGGCGGACCACTTGCTCATCGGTTATAGTGAAAGAAACGCTTAGGGCCGAGGATGGCAACTCGCCGCGTTATTCGATCCGCGGTCACTTCTATCGCGAGGCGTTATAGCCGAGCTCGTTCTGTGGCCGGCTGGCAGTCACTACTCCCCGTAGGCTTTTTCTCTTAATACCCTCAACAATTTGCTGGCCTCAGCACTGTGGCCGTCCCCGATACGCGTGTTACATCCAAAGTGGAAGGAAATATCAAATGGAAGATTCATCACCCTCCACCCGTGACATTCGCCGTGATCAGACCGGCCAGACCACTTGCCAACGCTGGCTTCGTTTTTTCAAATCGCAACATTCGGCTCACCAAGCGACCACGGGATGCGTCAACGACCTTCGCCTTCGCCCCGCAACCCGGCTTCGCTTTTTCAAATCATACGTTCGGCGCACGGATGGTCTCACGATGCGTCAAATCCCGCGCCACCCTCCGAGCTTGGGTTCGTTTTGTCGAATGACTACACTTGGACACCTGACTGTGAGCCCCTTAACGCCATCGACTATGCTATGATCTATTGTGCCGACGAGAATTCTGGGCGTAATTCCAGCCCGGTTCGCCTCCTCTCGTTTTCCAGGAAAAGCGCTAGCCCCGCTCGCCGGTAAGCCCGTCTTGCAGCATGTGTATGAGCGCGCCAGCCAGGCACGCTATCTCTCGAAACTGATTATCGCTACCGACGACGACCGCATCGCCAAGGCCGCGCGTTCGTTTGGCGCGCAGGTTCAAATGACTCGGTCCGATCATCTGTCGGGAACGGATCGCGTCGCCGAGGTAGCATCCTCTGAACACGCGCATGTGATCGTCAATATCCAGGGCGATGAGCCGCTGATCGATCCAGGCGCCATTGACGCCGCGGCGCTGGCGCTGCTCGATGATCCTGATCTGCCCATGGCGACGCTCAAGAAACGCATCGAAATTCCGAGCGAGGTGGATAATCCGAACGTAGTGAAGGTTGTCTCAAACCTGGCGGGTGACGCCGTCTATTTTTCGCGATGCGCCATCCCTTACATACGTGACGCTGGACCTTACGTGCGTGACGGCAGCCACAGCGGTATCGTTCACTTCAAGCACATTGGTCTTTATGTTTACCGGCGTGAGTTCCTGCTCGCCTATTCCGGGCTTCCGGTGGGTCCCCTCGAGCAGGCGGAGCGGCTGGAGCAGTTGCGGGCGATCGAAAACGGTTATCGCATCCGCGTGGTGGAAACCGAATACGAGTCTCTCGGCGTGGACACGCCCGAAGACCTCGAGCGCATCGCCGCGCTCTTTGAGCCTTCTTTAAAATAGCGAGGGAGAAGAATGCCAACGGCCAAGTACATATTCGTGACGGGGGGCGTGGTCTCGTCTCTCGGTAAAGGCATCGCGGCCGCTTCGATCGGCTGTCTGCTGGAGAGCCGCGGGTTGCGCGTGACGCTGCAGAAATTCGATCCGTATCTCAACGTCGATCCCGGCACCATGAGCCCCTTCCAGCACGGCGAAGTCTACGTCACCGACGACGGCGCCGAAACGGATCTCGATCTGGGCCACTACGAGCGCTTCACTCACGCCAAACTCACGCAAAGCAATAATCTCACCTCCGGCCGCATTTACGAACAGATCATCCATCGGGAGCGGCGCGGCGACTATCTCGGAAAAACCGTGCAGGTTATCCCGCACGTGACCAACGAAATTAAGGCGGCGGCGCGCAGGGTGGCGCCCGATGTGGATGTCGTAATCGTCGAGATTGGCGGCACCGTGGGCGACATCGAATCGTTGCCGTTCCTCGAAGCGATCCGCCAGTTGCGCCATGAGCTAGGGCGCGACAATACCGCGTTCGTTCACGTGACTCTGGTGCCCTGGATCGCGGCCGCGCAGGAGCTGAAAACCAAACCCACCCAGCACAGTGTCAAGGAACTGCGCGCCATCGGTATCCAGCCCGACATGCTGTTGTGCAGGTCGGAACGGCAGCTTCCCCACGACATGAAGGAAAAGATCGCGCTCTTTTGCGACGTCGATGTGGAAGCGGTCATCACGGCCAGCGATGTGCACTCGGTTTACGAAGTGCCTCTCGTTTTCGCCGAACAGGGTGTGGACGAAATCATTCTTCGGCTGCTCCGCATGGACGCTAAGCCCCGCGACCTCAGCCGCTGGACCGGCATGCTGGAGCGCATGCAGAATCCCGAAGATCAGGTGGATATCGCTCTGGTTGGCAAGTACATCGAGTACGAAGATTCCTACAAGAGTCTCAAAGAAGCGCTGCTGCACGGAGGTTTGGCGCACCGTCTCAAGGTCAATATTCATTGGATCGAATCCGAGAACATGCAGTGGCCGGATTGCGCTCACGATCTGGAAAAGTTCGATGGCATCCTGGTGCCCGGCGGATTCGGCAAGCGCGGCGTCGAGGGAATGATTACGGCCATCCGCTACGCTCGCGAAAATAAGGTCCCGTATTTCGGCATCTGCCTGGGAATGCAAACCGCGGTGATCGAGTTCGCCCGCAACGTTTGCGGCTTGGAGCATGCCAATTCTACCGAGATCGATCCGGCGGCGCCTGATCGTGTCATCTATAAACTGCGGGAATTGAGGGGCGTCGATGAACTAGGCGGCACCATGCGTTTGGGCGCTTATCCATGCTTACTCACCGAAGGCAGCTTCGCGCGGGAAGCTTACGGCGAGCCCGAGATCAGCGAACGGCACCGCCATCGCTACGAGTTCAATCGGGAGTACGAGCAGATTCTCAGCACGGGAGGTTTGCGCATTGCCGGCCAGACCCCCGATGGTGTGTACGTGGAGATCTGCGAGATCCCCGACCATCCCTGGTTCCTGGGTTGCCAGTTCCATCCCGAATTCAAGTCTAAGCCGCTCGAACCGCATCCTCTGTTCGCAGCCTTCATCGGCGCCGCTTACAAGAACCGCAAGAATCGCGCCCGGCCGGGACAGCGCGCGCGATCGGGACAGTTCACGCACGCCGATTGAGCGGGCCTTCCTTGAGTGCGTTGCCTCCAATTGGACGCGGCCAGCCGCTGGTGCTGATCGCGGGACCTTGCGTCATCGAGAGCGAGGAACACGTTCACTTTCTAGCCGCGGAAATCCGCAGAATCGTTGGGCAATTCATTTTCAAAGCTTCCTTCGACAAAGCGAACCGCAGCAGCATCGCCTCCTATCGCGGGCCGGGCCTGAAGGAAGGTGTTCGTATCCTGGCCGGCCTGCGGCGCGAAGGCTACACAGTACTGACCGACATTCACGAGCCTTCGCAAGCCGAACCCGCCGCGGAGGGCGCCGACATCCTGCAGATCCCTGCCTTTCTTTGCCGGCAGACCGATCTGCTGATCGCAGCGGGCCGAACCGGCCGGGCCGTTAATATCAAGAAGGGTCAGTTCGTTTCGCCCAACGACATTCGGCATGCCGCGGCAAAAGTCGCCTCTACCGGAAACAACAACATCCTGCTCACCGAGCGGGGCACATCGTTTGGCTACAACAACCTGGTGGTCGATATGCGAGGGCTCGAAATCATGCGCGAGTTTGGCTGGCCCGTGATTTTCGACGCCACGCACAGCGTGCAAACGCCGGGCGGGATGGGCCACGCATCCGGCGGTGAGCCGCAGTTTATTCCTACCCTCGCCCGCGCGGCCGTCGCCGCCGGAGTCGACGGTGTCTTTCTCGAGGTGCACGAGGCGCCTGAACGGGCTTTATCTGACGGCCCCAATGCGTTGCGCCTGGAACTGCTTGGCCCACTGTGGGAGAAATTACAAGCTATCCATAGGCTAATTACCTAGTTCAAGGTAAGTTTTGTAAAGCATTTTAAGGCCTGGTAACCCATCTAGGACTGCAACCCGTCGAGTACTTGCAGCGTGGCGCCCTAACCGAAACAAACAAGCCACATAGGGTGTTGTAGTAGGCAGGGTTTGCCGAATAGTAAGTGAGCGTGGCGGATTTAACTCCTATCTTACGCCTTCCCCGGTAGGAAGACGGAATGTTCGAAAATTCATACGCGCGAAAAATGGGCCTCTCTATCCGACGAATTGTGCTTGCACTCTATATCGCGACCTACAGCTTTGCCCAAACCCAAGTAAACGTCCTGACGGGAAACTACGACAATCAACGCACGAACGCCAATCTGCAGGAGACGATTCTCACTCCTGCCAATGTTAATTCCAACAGCTTCGGGATGATCGGTACTTTTCCGGTTGACGGACAGATCTATGCACAGCCGTTGTACGCAGCGGGAATTCAGATTCCCGGCCAAGGCACGAGCAACGTGGTTTACGTCGCCACCATGCACAACAGCGTCTATGCGATCAAAGCCGATACGCCGCAATCAACCGTGCCGCTATGGCACGTGAATCTCGGGCCGTCGGTTTCTTCCTCGCTTCTCAACTTCAGCGATATTCTCCCGGAGACTGGGATTCTGAGTACACCGGTGATCGATCTTTCGAAGCAAGCCATCTACGTGGTGGCGGACACGTTCGTAAATGGAGGCCCCGTCTTTCAAATTCATGCGCTCTCTCTCTCAGATGGGCATGAGATGTTTTCCGGCCCAGTGGCGATTTCTGCTACGGTCGAAGGAAACGGCGCCGCAAGTTACTTCGGTACGATCCAGCTCGATCCTATGATGCATCTGCAGAGGCCCGCTCTAGCGCTCTCCAAAGGAATTGTCTACGTGAGCTTCGGTTCGCATGCGGACGGGGGGGCCTACCACGGTTGGATTCTCGGCTATAATTCATCGAACCTAAAATCCCAAGTGTTGGTGATAAACCTGTCGCCGAACGGAGCTGGCGCGGCGGTCTGGCAATCGGGCCGGGGCCCCGCGATCGACCAAAATGGGAATTTGTACATCGCCTCCGGCAACGGCGATTTCGATGGTTCCTCAAACTTTGGGGAGTCGGTAATCAAACTATCCTCCGATCTAAGAGTGCTGGATTATTACACACCAAATGAGTGGGCGGATCTGAATGAGAACGATTGGGATCTCGGTTCCACTGGCGTCATCCTGATTCCGGGCACCAATTCGGTCGTCACCGGTGCGAAGTCTGGTCTTCTCTATCTGATTAACGGCGCCATGGGACACCTCGGCCCCGACAATACCGGCACCGTACATAGCGTTCAGGTTAACCAATGGGGGATGTTTGATTTCGCGCTCTGGAATAACTCCAGTGGCCCCATCGTGTATGAGTACGAGCCTTACGGCGCCTTGCAGGCCTTCCGGATCGTAAATGGAACAATTCAGGCAACAGCGCTTTCTCAAAACTATCCGGCCACACCATCGCAATATGCGGGCATCGCCGTTACTGCCAATGGCGGGGCGAATGGAACAGGAATTGTTTGGGAAACCACCGGCGACTACAGCAGCCGTCTGGTACCGGGTACTCTGCATGCGTTGGATGCGTCGGATATATCCAATGAACTGTGGAATAGCGACATGGTTCCCGAGCGAGACACGCTCGGCAGGTTCGCAAAGTTTGTTGTGCCTACGGTGGTAAACGGCCGCGTCTACGCACCGACTTTCTCCAATAGTTTGGCAATTTATGGTTTGCTTGCCAGCGGGAGTTCCGGAGGTGGTCCGCCACAAGTCACGGCGGTAGCGAACGGCGCCAGTTTTCTTGCCGAAGCCGTCTCACCGGGCGAGGTGTTAGCAGTCTTTGGAGCCAATCTCGGACCTGCGCAGCTTACTAACATGCAAATGACTGCTGGTGGACAAGTGACCAGCACGTTGGCTAATACACAAATCTTCTTCGACGGGGTCTCCGCGCCGATGCTGTATACTTCTGCCAACCAGATCGGCGCCATCGTGCCGTTTGGCACGGCCGGGCCGACTACTCAGATCGTAGTCTTGTCGCAGGGTCAATCATCCGCGCCCCTGACGATGCCCGTGTTCCCCGCTACTCCGGCGCTCTTTTCGCTGGATGGAACCGGCGGCGGGCCGGGTGCGATTCTCAATCAGGACGGCAGCCTCAACTCAGCTGCTAATCCGGCCGCTCGCGGCTCTGTGGTTGTGCTTTATGGCACGGGCGCGGGTCAAACCAATCCGGCCGGTGACGATCGCATGATATCCGTGGGTTCACCGCTTCCCACACCCGTTCTCCCGCTGTCCATCTTTATAGACGGCCGACCAGCCGAGGTTCTTTATGCTGGTCCAGCTCCGGAAATGGTCCAGGGCGTCATTCAGATCAATGCACGCGTGCCGGCGACCGCTTCGACCGGCCCCACCACCACAGTCATATTCACAGTGGGTAATTATTCCAGCCCGAATACGGTGACTCTTGCAGTAAAGTAGTCTCCAGTGCCTGGCCGGCTTAGTGGGTCATCGAATAAATCAGGTAGTTGATGCCGTACCGATATGCCAGGGCTGTCATTTGCTCCGGATATAGCGGCGAGTCGGCATATTCCCAGGCGTCCCCCACATCCGTGTTGTAATTGACGGCCACTACCATCCGGTTATGGTCGTCATAGATGGCGCGCCACGCCGGGGCCGTGCCCCAGGGCTGTTCCACCACCACCGTTCCTCCAGGGCCTCTTCGCAGATGCCGCGTCCCAGGGATAAACGTGCGGTCTTTTTCCTGGATGTCATAGAGAACATGCATCACCGAATCTGACAGAGCAATATCCGTAATGGGCCGGTCCGGCAGCACCCGCTGCATCGTTTCCCGAAATACTTCCCACTGCTCAGATCCCCAAAAATCATCCACCACCAGAAAGCCGCCTCGTAGCAGATATTCCCGCAGCCGCGCGATCTCCGCGTTGGACAAGCCCCACCAGCCGGTCTGGGTCGCGTAAATCCAGGGATAGTCAAACAGCCGATCGTCGGTGAGGCGCAGGTGCCGCGGGTCTCCGGCCGCAATCCTCGTCAGGCGCTCGACACCCGATGTAAAGTGATCGTCCGCATCGGGCCAATCCACCAGCCACCAGCCTTCTCCGCTTCCATTGCGGGACGCGTAACTCCAGCGCCGGTGATATTGAGGCAGATCGGTGTATTCCAGCCGGATGAAATGAAACTCGGCTTGGGAAGGAAAAGACGGCCGCGAGCCTTCGTCATCCTCCTTAACCCGGAACCGCTGTGCCAGCGCCCCGATGGCAAGCAACAACAGAGCAGCTAGAACGAAAACAACGCGCGCCGAAGCGCTAGTTCTGAGCTGAAGCCCGCGGGTCACTCGTGTTCACAATTGTAGCCCCGGGCGAAGCGGAGTATAAAGGATAAGAGAAGAATCCATGAAATTACTGCTTCTACTCGCTGCGGCAGCGGCGGTTCTCGCAGCACAAGACCGGCCTATCGTGCTGAAGACGTCAACGCTCTTCGACGGCCAGGGCAAAACTCTGCACAACACAATCATCGTGGTGGAAGGATCTAAGATTACGCGACTGGGAGGCACTGCGCCTTCCGGGGCGATCACCTACGATCTGACAGCGATGACGGTTTCCCCCGGCTGGATCGACACGCATTCGCACATCGTG
>Ga0185299_10005253_pt1 | contig 14828 bp, 16 predicted proteins | sample PaiPotPPA55metaG_FD_128002 | JGI IMG/M metagenome (GOLD analysis project Ga0185299, IMG submission 128002) | Iron sulfur acid spring bacterial and archeal communities from Banff, Canada, to study Microbial Dark Matter (Phase II) - Paint Pots PPA... ...
ATGTCACTCAATGCGACCGTGGAGTCGGTGGCCAGTAACGAAGAAGACTGGAAGATCGAGAAAATCACTTACACAGCGGCGTACGGAAACGAACGGGCGATCGCGTATCTGTTCCTTCCGACGAAGGGCAAGCCGCCGTTCCAGACGGTGCTGTTCTATCCCGGTTCAAATGCACTGCAACTCCGAAAGTTCTCGCTGTTCCCGGTGGCATCCTTTGATGCCATCTTGCGAAGCGGGCGCGCGGTGCTGTACCCGGTGTACAAGGGCACGTTTGAGCGGGGCGACGGCATGGAGTCGGACGTGGCGAACACCAGCAGCATGTGGAGAGACCACGTCGTCATGTGGACCAAGGACGCTTCACGGGCGATTGACTATGCGGACACCCGCGCGGACCTGGATCACAACAAGGTGGCGTACTACGGCATTAGTTGGGGCGCGGTGATGGGCGCGATTATTCCCGCGGTAGATCCGCGTATCAAGGTCGCTGTGCTGGCGCTGGGCGGGGTGGACTTCCATCGCTCGCTACCGGAGGTGGACACCATTAATTTTCTGCCACGGGTTAATCAGCCGACGCTGATGCTGAATGGGAAATACGATTTTTTCTTTCCGGTGGAATCGACGCAGGAACCGTTCTATAGGTTGCTGGGGTCGAAGCCAGATCAGAAGAAACACCTGCTTTACGAAGGCGGGCATAGCGTGCCGCGGAATGAACTGATCAGGGGGACACTGAGCTGGTTGGATGAATATTTGGGGCCGGCGCAATGAGTTTATGTGCTGTGAGGAAAGATTTGAGCGATAGCGTAGAAGACATCTACATCGGTTAGGCAGAAATTAGTTCGATACCTGGGGGCGAAGTCGGCGTGGGATTTTTGGAATGAACCCAGAAGCCGTCCTCGGGGTGCGCGGCTAATCGGGGAAAATTCAGGACATACCCGCCACGGCGGGTAAACCCTGAAAATCGAGGGTGGGGCGCCCCTTTTTGTGTTTGCGATGAGGGCGCGCTCGGCGTTACGGCGATTGCTGAATGAGCGAAGAAGTGGCGACGAGACGGTCAGAAGCCGAGGGCTCGTGCTAGCCACATACCGAGTGCTGCGTAAAGGGCTGCCACCCAATCGTCGGCCATGATGCCGAGGCCGCCGGGGAGCGACTCAGCTTGGCGCGCGGGAAACGGCTTCCAGATGTCGAAGAGGCGAAAAAGGATGAAAGCGATCAGCAAATATTTCCAGCCGAGTATTGACTGGTAGGTGATGAAGCCGAACTGTGGCGGCGCCCAGGAATCTGTTGTTCTCCACCATACCGGTAACGCCGAGCCCAACAGGAGTGTGAGGTGCTGGCCGGAGACCTCATCGATGACGACGCGTTGAGGATCTTTTTGTTGCCAGTAGCGGCTCGCTCGGCCGGCACTCCAGAGACCTGCCACGGCGACGGCGACAGCAATGATGCACTGAATGATCAAGAGGAAATCCACCTCTACCCCACGGATGATAATGATCTGGAAAATGTCCAACGACAGGGCCGCCAGTACGTGGTAAACCGACAGTGCGAGAAGCAGGCCGGCCAGAGAGCCGAAAGTTCCCGGGGCCATGAGAATGTAGCCGAGGCCGCACGCGGTGGCGATGAACAGCGCGAAGTACGGCTTGCGTGGGGGGGATTTGGGTGTTGCGTCAGTAACGGACGCGCTTTTGGATGTTTTCTCCATCGGCAGCCTCGAATGGGGCGCTTGGTGTGATAGAGAGTACCTCAGAAATCTGTAGGCATAGCGGTTGCAAACAATGTTAGCCGGAGTTTCTTTTCGGTTGCGGCTTCCCTGCTGATGCGAGTGCGCGGGATTTTTGTCAGTTGGTAAAAAAGCTGGGGTCGAGCTGCGTGGAAATTCTGAGGAAACTGCAGGACCCACCCTAAAGCTCGAGGGCGGCGCACCCTCCGCGTTTTATTGATTTGCGATGGGGAGCGGTGTTTGGACCGACAAATTAGAAGCATTTTGTTTGGTTCCGATTACTTCGGGTCACGGGTGAAGTAATATGCTTCCGTATCTTTGGGATTTATAAGACTGAAAGCTGTGGAGCAGGAGGAATTTTGCTCAAAAATAATTCTATGAATTTGGTGTCAGGAGCAATGGCGGCGATTTTTGCTGCTGCTGCGGGAACACCACAAGTGCCAGAGACGCTGCAACCGCCGGCCAACGAGCAGTTGGTTGTGCAGGTACACGCCAAGGGTGATCAGATTTATTCCTGCAAAGTGGATGGCGCGCAAGCTGGGTGGACGCTGAAGGCTCCAGAGGCGCAACTATTTGACAAAGACGGCGAAGCTTTCGGCAAACATTTCGCAGGGCCGTCGTGGGAAGCGAGCGACGGCAGCCGGGTGGTGGGAAAAGCCGCGGCAAATGTAGCTTCGCCCGACGCGGACTCGATTCCGTGGTTGCTCGTGAAGGTTGTCAGTCATGCAGGAGAAGGCGTGCTGGCGCGCGTTACTTCTATTCAGCGAATTAACACTAAAGGTGGAAAGGCGCCGGCATCCGGGTGTGATGCTGCGCATGCGGGGCAGGAAGTGCGCGTGCCGTACTCGGCTGATTATGTGTTCTTTGCGCCGAAATAAATAAGGTTCGGGTGCGCCGGAACCGACTTCAGGGGCTGAAGCCCAACGAATCAAGAAGCTGATCGTCGCGGCTAAAGCCGCGACCTACAAATCAAACTAGTGCAGAAGAGTGTGATAGATTCGCTGGCCGCGAGGTACAGACAGATGATTCTCTTGGTGCGTTTGGTCACATTAGTGGGCACGGCATTGTTGGCCGCGGCGGCGGTGTGTGCACAGGCGGAGGCGCCTGCGAAGTATGCGATCACAGAAGGTGACTATGTGGCGCACGACTTCAAGTTTAGATCGGGCGAACAGCCGCCGGAGTTGCGGTTGCACTACAGGACGCTGGGGAAACTGGCGCGCGATGCGCAGGGGCGTGCTACAAACGCGGTGCTGATCCTGCACGGAACCGGGGGTTCGGGGCAACAATTCCTGCAACCACAATTCGCGGGAGAATTGTTTGGGCCTGGGCAGCTTTTGGATATCAATCGCTACTTTATTATTCTGCCGGACGGAATTGGTCATGGGAAATCTTCGAAGCCCCGCGATGGAATGCACGCGCATTTCCCCTCGTACGACTACGACGACATGGTGGCTGCTCAGCACCTGCTGGTTACTGAAGGGCTGGGGATACAACATTTGCGGTTGCTCATGGGCACATCGATGGGTTGCATGCACTCGTTTGTTTGGGGCGAAACTTACCCGGACTTTGCGGAGGCTTTGATGCCCATGGCGTGCCTGCCGGTGCAGATTGCCGGGCGCAACCGGGTATGGCGAAAAATGTTGATGGATGCGATTCGCAACGATCCGGCGTGGAGTGGCGGCGAGTACAAGGAGGAGCCGAAGCAGGGCCTACTGACGGCGGAGGACCTGCTGGTAATTGCGGGAAGCGCGCCGCTGGTGATGCAGAAGACGCTGCCCACTCGCGATGCGGCAGATAAGTATGTGGAGGATGTGGAGAAGCGCGCCAATACGCTGGATGCGAACGATTTAATTTACCAGGTGAACGCCTCGCGTAACTATGATCCTTCGCCGCAACTGGAGAAGATCACGGCGGCGGTTATGTGGATTAATTCTGCTGATGATTTCATTAATCCACCCGAGCTTGGGATTGCGGAGAAGGAGAGCAGGCGACTGAAGAACGGGACGTTTGTGTTGATTCCCATCAGCGAGCAGACGCATGGGCATGGGACGCACACCTGGGCTGTCGTGTGGGAGTCCTATTTAAAGCAACTGTTGGATAAGACGGCGCATTGAGGCGGTAGCGCGATTTGTTGGCGGGCGCACGCCGGAAGCGACTTCCGGGGCTGAAGCCCGAAGAATCAAGTAGCTCGGCGTCGCGGCATTAGCGGCTAGTTAGGCGGATGCGGCGGAACTGTTAAAGGACTTGATGCCGGCCGTCTCGTCGTCGAGGACGTCGAAAACGGTGTACAACCTGGTCATTTGCAGCAGGTCCTGGACCTTTTTGGTGAGGTAGACAAGCTTCAGCTCGCCGCCATCATTTCGCACACTGGTGAAGGCGCTGACGAGTACGCCCAAGCCGGCGCTATCGATGTAATCGACATCGGCGAGGTTTAAGAGGATTTTTTTTCGGCCCTTAGAGAGCATCTCACGAACCACATCGCGAATGGCGGCGGATCCTTCGCCGAGTTCAATGCGGCCGTTAACTTGTACGATTTCCACGTCATCTATTAGTCGTGTGACTAACTTCATCTGCAATCTCCCGGGACACGCTCAGCTTGAAGGATGCCGTCGTGAAGTAAAGCGTTATATCTTCATATGGAGCGTACGAAAAACCTTCACATTTGTCATTGTGGGGCCATGTTTGGCCGAAAGGCAATGGCCCAGCGCGGCTGGCCGACGCTGCTAGCAGTTACGAGCGATTACAACATCATCGATTGCAGTGCACCGCGACCGAGGGTGAAAGTATGCGGGGACACCGTCCGATTTCACTCCACAATGATGCGGTCTGCCCACTCCACTAGCGAGACGAAGATCGCTGGATTTCCAAATTTGGCGCCCCATTGATTCAAGTCTGTTTCCGTGACCCCACGGGCCCGGGAGCAGGCTCCTCAAGCAAAGATGGGAATATGTTTGGCGACGACCTTATCGAGTGTTTCGCTTAACGGGGGCCAGCCGACAGGGAGGATGGCGTTCACCATGGACTTGCGCATCAATGATGTGGCTTCAGCGAGCAGAAAGATTTGTACCTGGTGGCCGGCTTCCGCGAGTACGAGGCCGTGCGCAAAAGGAAATGCCGCTCGCGTTGGGTCATCGGGGCCCCAGGCGCTTTTCATCATGATTTTGAGGGGTTTCTTCGATTCCTCGGCTTTGGTGCTCCATGCCAGAAAAGGTAAGGTGGAGAGTTGAGCCAAGAATTTACGTCGCGCCATATTTTTTCTCCTGGTGTCGGATGCGTCCGAGAACGCCGCAACAGTACCTGCAATCGCGCGACGGGCAAAGCAAAAAAAGGGCGCGTGGGAGACTCACACGCGCCTGGCTTTTTTACAGATTAATCTTTCGTGTACCTCAGGGATCACCTCCTTAGTCAACTGGAGTGTCGACTGATTTGATTATAAAATTATTTTTGGTGAGTTCAAGGAATAAGTTGGAGGGCGGCGGGCGTTCCGGGTGGTGATGGGAGATTAACTACAGGAGGGCGCGCATGAAGAAGACGAAGGCTGGCGCTGGTGGATCTAAGGGCAAGGGTGTGCGTGCTTCGGCTAGAGGTAAGCGCATGGCGGGCCAGGGTAAGAAAGTTTCGGCTTCCGGCAAGAGTGCTGCGAAGAACGTGGATGAATACATTGCTCGTGTGCCGGAAGGGGCGCGGAGCAGATTGAGGGAGATGCGCGCGGTAATTCGGTCGGCGGTGCCAGCGGGAGCTGTGGAGATAATCAGCTACGGGATCCCGGCGTTCAAGTTGAGGAAAGTGCTGGTGTGGTTCGCGGCGTTTTCGGGGCACTGCAGCTTGTTCCCTTCTCAGCGTCGGTGATCGAAGAATTTAGGGGATTATCACAAGCCGCAGCCTTGCGCCTGCGCACGGGAACCGTGCGCAAAATTCGTCCGGATGAGAGGTTTTTAGTGACGGCTAAAAGCCGCCGACCTTAAAGAAATGCTGACAATTTTGCGGGGAGACATATTGGCTCTTGTGCTGGGCCAATCGGTGGTAGAATTGGCTCAGGGTGAGAGACAATGCTTCCTCTTCATCTCCAATCTGAGAGTCACGTTCCCCTATACATTCAATTGCGCGATCAACTGCGAGCGCTAGTGCATGCCGGCGATTTACGGCATGGCGACCGCATCCCGGCCAGCCGTGAACTGGCCAATATGCTGGGAGTGCATCGCACGACGGTGGCGAATGCTTATGCCGAGCTGGAGTCCGAGGGGTTGATTCAGGGGCATGTGGGGCGCGGGACGTTTATCAAGAGGAATGGGAACGGGTTGAAGATTACTCCCCCTGCCCCGCCGGTGCTGAATGGCAGCACCGGGATTCGATGGGAGCTGCTGTTTGCGGATGAGCGCGGCGAAGAAGTGCTGAGCCGGTTGACGGCCAGCGCGCCGATGGATGCGTTGTCGTTTGTGATGGCGCGGCCGGCGCAGGAATTTTTTCCTATTGATGAATTGCAGACGTGCGTGAATGCGGTGCTTCGCAATGAAGCGACCGAGGTGTTGAATCTCGGGCCTTCGGATGGATACGCGCCGCTGAAGCTGGCGTTGCTGGAGATGCTGGGACGCGAAGGAATCGCGGCGAAAGATGAAAATTTGCTGATCACCGATGGATGCCAGCAATCGCTGGATTTGATCAGCAAGGCGTTCGTGCGGCCGGGCGACTCCGTGATTATGGAGAATCCGACTTATCCGGGGGCGGTGGCGATTTTTCATGGAGCGCGGGCGCGGTGCCTGGCGGTGCCGGTGAAGACGCACGCGGAACCCAACAGCGAGCTGGGTGTGGACGTGGAGGCGCTGGAAGCAACGCTGGCGGCTAATCGCGTGAAGCTGATTATTCTGACGCCGGATTTTCATAATCCGACGGGGACGTCAATGTCGCTGGCGTCGCGGCGAAAAGTTTTGGAGCTAGCGGCGCGGCACCAGGTGCCCATTGTTGAGGATCATATTTATGGGCGACTGCACTTGCGCGAAGAACGCGTGCCTTCACTGAAACAATTGGACCGGTCGAACCTGGTGATTCATATCGACAGCTTCGCGAAGGTGGCTTTTCCGGGGTTGCGTGTCGGGTGGATTGTGGCGCCGGCGGCCGCGGTGGAGCGGCTGCGACTAGTGAAACAGACTACCGATCTGCACACCGATCAATTGGCGCAAGCGACGCTGGCGGAATTCTTGCGGCGCGGACTTTTTACCAAGCATCTGGCGAAAATGCGGAAGGTTTATTCGGCGCGGCTGGAGGCGCTGGATCAAGCGCTGCGAAAGCATATGCCGGATGGGACGCGATGGACGCGTCCCGAAGGCGGGATGTGTTTGTGGTTGGAGTTGCCTCCTGGGTTTGATGCCAGCGAACTTCTGATTCATGTGCAAGAGCGGGGCGTGCTGTTCGCGCCGGGGCGGTATTTTTATGTGCAGAACCCGCTGCCGAATACGTTGCGATTGGGATTTGCCAGTCTGGACGAGAAACAGATTGCGCGGGGAGTAACGACGCTTGCGGATATGCTGCGCGTGGAAATGCGTAAGAGGCAGCGCGGTGTGCGACGGGCTGAACGCAGCCGTGTGGCGCTGGTCTGATATTGGTTTGGGGAAGGTTCGGGATAATTTGAGCGACACGATTACGTTGGCTCCGAATCCGGAAAATAGATGTTTCGGATGTGGCGGGGCGAATGATGGCGGGATGAAGTTAACGTTTACGCAGGACAATGTCGGGCGACGGATTGTCGGAAGATTTGTTCTGGGGCCGCGGTATCAGGGCGGAGGCGGGATGGGGCATGGCGGGATTATCGCTACCCTGCTGGATGAGGCGATGGGGAAAGTTTGCAGGTTTCGCGAGGCGCGGGCGGTGACGGCGGAGATGTCGATTCAATTTTTGAAGCCGGTACGCGTGGATGAGGAAATTATTGTGGAAGCGCATGAGACGAATTTCGTGGGAAGAAATATTTTTCAGAGTGGCGAGATTCGGAATGCGGCGGGCGATGTATTGGCGCGCGGGACGGCGCGGTTTGTAATTATTGCTCCGAAGCAATAATTTTTCGAGATTCGAGGTTCGAGATTTGAGGATTCAAAGGCGAGATTCAAAAGATTGATGGCCGAGTTTTATGGGACGGCCATCTAACATTTTATGCGGGTGAGAGGAGAAGTTTATGGACGCGAAAAAGGTGAATGGTAGCGCCAACGGAAACGCGGGGGCTAAGGAATGGCGCGTGAAGGTGGGGCTGGCGGAGATGTTGAAGGGTGGCGTGATCATGGACGTCACGACCGCGGATCAAGCGAGGATCGCGGAGAAAGCCGGTGCGTGCGCGGTGATGGCGCTGGAACGAGTGCCCTCGGACATTCGCAAAGAGGGGGGCGTGGCGCGCATGGCGTCCATCAAAGTGATTCGCGAGATTATGGCCACGGTGACGATTCCGGTGATGGCCAAGGTGCGCATCGGGCACTTCGCGGAAGCGGACGTTTTGCAGGCGCTGGAAGTGGACTTTATTGACGAGAGCGAAGTGCTGACTCCCGCGGATGAAGAGAATCACATCTGGAAGCACGATTACCGGGTGCCATTTGTGTGCGGCGCGCGGAATCTTGGTGAGGCGTTGCGGCGCATCGCGGAAGGCGCGGCGATGATTCGCACCAAGGGCGAAGCGGGGTCGGGCAACGTGGTGGAAGCGGTGCGACACATGCGCACCATCGTTGCGCAGATGAAAAAATTGACTACGTTGCGCGACGACGAATTGATGCATGAAGCCAAGGAGTTAGGTGCTCCGCTGGATTTGATTCGGCAAATTGCGAAGACTGGGAAGCTGCCAGTGCCGAATTTTTCTGCTGGCGGAATTGCTACTCCGGCGGACGCGGCGCTGGTTCGGCGGCTGGGCGCTGAAGCGGTGTTCGTGGGTTCGGGGATTTTCAAGTCGAGCGATCCGGAGGCGCGCGCGAAGGCCGTGGTTAAAGCGACCACGCACTTTGACGATCCCAAGGCGGTGCTCGAAGCGCACGAAGAATTAGGCGAGGCGATGAAGGGGCTGGACATTCGACAGATGGAAGAAAAAGACATGATGTCGACGCGCGGGTGGTGAGGCGAGTTGCGACGCGGCGGACGGCAAACATTATCGTGGAGTGGGCGTGAAGATTGGGATTCTGGCGGTTCAGGGTGATTTTGCGGCGCACGCGGCGATGCTTGCGGGCCTGGGCATAGAGACAGTGGAAGTGCGCGCACCCGCTGACATGGAGGGATGCAACGGGCTGATTCTTCCTGGCGGGGAAAGCACTACGCAATTGCAATTTTTGCAAGAAGAAGGGCTCGCTGAAACGATCAAGAAATTTGCGGCCGACGGACATGCGGTGTTTGGAACCTGTGCGGGGGCGATTTTGCTGGCCAGCGACGTGGAGAATCCGAAGCAGGAATCGCTGGGGCTGCTGGATATTACGGTTTTACGCAACGGGTATGGGCGGCAAATTGCGAGCGATGTTTTTTCCGCCAAGTCCACGCTGAAGGATGAACCGCTGGAGATGGTGTTCATTCGGGGGCCGATCCTCGAGCGCACCGGGCCGGGGATTGAAATTCTGGCGAAACATGCGGGAAAACCAGTCATTGTGCAAAAAGGGCGATTGCTGGCTACTACTTTTCATCCTGAGCTGACTTCTGACACTACGGTGCACGAATATTTCTTGAAACTTGCCGCGGAATCCGGCAATGATTCCGGCAAGACGAATGGCGCGAAACCAAGAGCGGCTAAATCGGAGCGCAGCAAACGCGAATTGACGACCGTAAAGTTTTCCACGTGAAGAATCCTGTAGTGGAACCGACTCCAAAGGAAAAATCCCGCCGGAAGAAAGTACTTTTTATCTGCATGGGCAATGCTTGCCGGAGTCCCATGGCGGAATCCATTGCGCGACGTGATGCCGCGGACTTGATTGAAGCATGTAGCGCGGGGCTTTCGCCGCTGGGATTTGTGCCAGTGCTTACGATGCAGACGTTGGCGGCGAACGGTTATTCCATCGAGAGGCTGGACTCCACACCAATCACTCGCGCGGTGTGGGATGCCGCGGACCTGGTGATAAACATGAGCGGCGTGCCTAAAGAGCGCGCGTTTATGGATTACGGAAAAGTGGAAGACTGGGATGTGCAGGATCCCTATGGTGCCGATCCGGTCCTTTATCAGACAATCTATGAAGACATACAGCGGCGGGTTGCGCAGCTGGCGGAGCGTTTGAGAGGCGCGGGCCGGAAAGATGCGCCTGCAAAATTGGCAGGCGGCGGTGTCGTTGGGGATCACGGCAAATAATGCGGCGGGATAAAACCAGCGTATCGCAGGAAGATTATCTGAAATCGATCTGGGAGATGCTTGAAGAAGCCCAGACGCCGATCAGCGCGCGGTTGGCGGAGGATCTGCGGGTTACGCCACCGGCGGTGACGGCGGCGTTAAAGCGCATGACGCGCGATGGGCACGTGCGAGTGGAGCGCAGCGGGCGCATTGACCTGACGCGCAAGGGGCGCGCGGTGGCGGAGCGGCTAGCGCTACGGCACCAACTTGCGGAAATGCTGCTTACCGAAGTGATCGGGCTATCGTGGGCCAAAGCGCATGATGAAGCGGAGCGCATGGAGCACGCTATTTCTCCCGAGGTGGAGGCGCTGCTGCTGAAGCGTTTTGGGAACAAGAAGAGCTGCCCCCATGGGGTTCCCATGCGCGGCGGGATTGCCAAGCTGCGGCAACGCGGCGCGGTGCTGCTGGCTGAATTGCGCGCTACGGAGTCTGGAGAAATTGTTTGCGTTTATGAGAAGGATCGGCAATTCCTCGAATTTCTGGAGGGCTTGCATTTGCGGCCTGCGACCAGGGTGGATGTTTTGAAGCGTGAGTATGACGAAACCATGACGCTGCGCGCCAACAACAAGAAACTGCACCTTGGTAAGCCTGCCACTACGCGCATCTGGGTTCGACGGCTGCCTGCCTGATTCTCCCGCCTGGCCCTGACGGCCCCTTGCAAAATTTATCTCGGCACACTAGCTTAGTCGCAATTTACGCAGCGCTGTCGGTCCTCGATGCGACAGTGGAACAGGAGATGTGCATGGCTATCGCAAACAATTATTTACTGGATCGCTCTGGCCAACGTTCGCGGGCTCGTTTGTTGTTATGCGTGGCGTTTGCGCTGGGTGTCGTGCTGCTGACATTCGTGGTTGCGCGCGCGCAGCAACAATCCAATGACGATCCGACGTTCCGCAAATTGACGGATGACTATTGCGCGGCGTGGAGTACGGGAAACATTGATAATGCAGGGAAATTCTACGCACAAGACAGTAATTTGATTTTTTACGATGTGACACCATTCTCCTATCACGGTTGGAAAGAGTATGTTCCTGGGGTACACAAAGCATTATTGGATAACGCTGCGGAAGTAAAACTAACCGCCGGAAAAGATCTGAGAGTTACGCAGCGCGGCAATGTGGCATGGACGACTGTGCCGATGCACTTCTACGAGAAGACCAAAGACGGCAAAGTGATGGAAGCGGAGCTGCGGTAGACGGGCATTTGGGAAAAGCGCGGCTCCAACTGGCTGCTGGTGCATGAACATGTGTCTGTGCCGATGGCTGGGATTAAGATTGTGAATGGCGATGCAGGAGTAGCACGATTGACAAACTGAATGTTTGAGGCGCTTCGCTACTACTGGGTCATCGCGCGCGGATATCGGCTGAATCCGTGGAACAGTCCGTACATTCGGTGGAGATTTGAAACTTTTTTTGGGCCCGAGGCGGCGCCGCTGGATGCGTGGAAATTTTTCACGCTGTCCTGGAAATATCGAGCGCAGATGGAAGAGTTCATCGAGTGGGTGGGACAGCGCCGTCGAGAGCAACGCGCTCATCGGTAGTTAATTGGCGGGGCGTAACCATTGGGCGTGCGTGAACTAGGCTGGGCGTGAACAAGGGCTGACGCAGCGCTATAATCATTGCTTGGGGGGCGCCATGAAAGAGTTAGCCATCCTCCAGGATACCGAACAACTTCACGAAGCAAGTTGGTGGGAAGCAGAGCCGGGCGGCCGGGTACACTGCTACCTTTGTCCGCGTCATTGCCACCTACATGCGGGGCAGGCGGGGTTTTGCTTTATTCGCGTGAATCGCGGGGGCAAACTTTACAGCCTCGGCTATGGCTCGCCTGCCGCGCTGCAAATCGATCCCATCGAAAAAAAACCGTTGAGCCATTTTTTGCCGGGCAGTCGGGTGTTCAGCATGGGCACCGCGGGCTGCAACATGGGGTGTTTTTTCTGCCAGAACTGGGACATTTCCAAATCGCGGCAGGACCAAGTGCGTTCGCAGCGCGTCGCGCCTGAAGATGTGCCGCTGCTGGCGACAGAGTATGGGTGCGAATCGATTGCTTTTACCTATAACGAACCGACGATATGGGGCGAGTACGTTATCGACATTTGCAGGGCGGCGAAGGATCACGGGCTGAAAACCGTGATGGTTTCGAATGGGTACATCACGCGTGAAGCGTTTCACGACATTTACGATCACGTCGATGCCGCTAATATTGATCTTAAAGCGTTCACAGAAAATTTTTATGGAAGGATTACGCTGACGCATCTGCAGCCGGTGCTGGATACGCTGCAGTGGCTGAAGAATGAGACGTCGGTGTGGTTCGAACTGACGAATTTGTTGATTCCAACGCTGAATGATGGCGCGGAGGAAATTGGCAAGTTGTCTGAATGGGTGATGCAGCACCTGGGACCGAATGTGCCGCTGCATTTCACGGCTTTTCATCCGGATTTCAAGCTGCGGGATAAGCCGGCTACTCCGCCGGAGACTTTGCATCGCGCCCGAAAAATCGCCCTTGAGGCGGGGCTAAATTATGTATACGAAGGCAATATTTTTAGTGATGGCGCGAATACGCATTGTCCGAGCTGCGGCGAACTGTTGATACGGCGGTCTTGGCATAACGTTTTGGAAAATAATTTGAAGAATGGCGGGTGCCCGAGTTGCGGATTGGCGATTCCGGGCGTCTGGCAACGCCGGAGGGCGGCTGGCTCATTCGGATCTGCTGCGAGGTCTGTTGCGCAACGCTACGGTCATATTAATCTGTAGTAAGTGTCGGTCTCAACAAACACTTGGACTGAAACTCCAAGACCCACCCTTGAAAATCGAGGGTGGGGCACCCCCCGAGTTTGTTTAGTTTTCATATTAATGACATTCATATAATTCTGTGAGTTTGTTAGTTTGGCGATGCTCGATAGATTTAGTTCTGTGGGGGGGCGGTTTTTTGGCCAGGGGTGAGGTGGCGGGCGCAGAGGATGGTAAAGTCGGAGGGGTCGCACTGATAAATGTTGATGAAGGGTGGGTCGGAGGAGCGGACGATGTAGTTCCCTGCTTCCATTTCCTGGGCATCGGGGGCCCAGTAGGCGATGAGTGGACTTCCGGAATTGACGTGGACGTGGAACTGGCCGGAGGAAGGTTCGTAGTTGGAATAGGTGAAGCAGTGGGCTATGCAGGCGCGGTCGATGATGTGCTGAACAAACTCGATACGCGAATCCTCCGCAGACGACAGGGTGGGAATGACTCGCGTGCCGAAGGGGAGGGCGGAGGTGAGGGATTCGGCGTGTGCTTCGAGACGGTTTAGAGTGGCGGTATCGCGGTAAAGCAGCGTGAAGAAAAATATTGAGCAAACAACTGTGGCGAGCACAGCGGCCTTGTTCGATCTCAGGGTGCTAAGGGCGCAGAGGGCAAAAATGGCGGAGACGACGGTTAGCCGGGAGACCAGCAAACCGATCCACGCCGGGTGAGCGGCGCTGCGCAGGTTCTGCGGGAGAAGGGATGTGACGCAGAAAGCCACGAGATATAGCTCGGCGGAGAGAAAAAAGGGACTTGAGAAGATTGGCGCTTCGCCGCGCTGAAAATATTCGCTTGCAAGCCAGAAAATAAAAATTGCGAGGAGAGCGTAGGCGATGAAACGGTAGCGAGCGTCGTACAGGACAAACTGGTCCAGGCCGTTGAAAAGGTAAAAGGGCCTTTCCGTCCAGCTGAATTCAAAGTCGGTGCGATTTTCGAGATACCAATGACCGGCAAAGAAAATTGCGATTGTGGCAGCGGGGAGAATGAGTCTCCGGGGCCAGCGGATTTTTTTTCTGACGGCGATGTACGTGAGCATCCCCGCGAACCACAAGGGGCCGATGGGATGGGCCAAGGTCGCGAGCGCAAATAAAAGAATTGCTGCGAGCCAGTCCCAACGCTGGGGCTGCTTCCATAAAATAGCCAGGCCGAAACAGGCGAAGCCCATGGACAAGTAATAATTAAAAAAGCCCATGTTGAAGGTGTAACCGTACGCGAGCATGGCGATGCAGGGCGTCAGGAGCCACGGCGGGCGCTCGCTGACAGCTGCGATGAAAGAAAATACTCCCCAGAAAAAAATCAGTACAGAGATGGCTACGAGGATTTTGGGGCCGGCTGCGAAGCCGAAGAGCTTGACGGAATATAAAAGAAGAAGGTCGAACAAGATGTTGTACCACTGTGGCGCGAGGTAAAGTCCGGGGGCTCTTCCCTGCTGGACCAGCGTGGCGAGCCAGGCGTTGAAGGTGTGACTGGGGAGGTCGCCGGCCTCGACGTGGCGATGCCAGAAACACGGAATGATGACTACGGCGGAGATCGCGGATATCAAGAGGATGTGTGTGCGCGCGAATTGCAGACCGCGTGAGAGAGCGTTGTTTTTTTCGGTCATAACCTGGCAAAGAAAATGTTACGTGACATGATGCACGGTTTAGGCGCGATTTGGTTGGAAAAGTCGGGACTTTTTGGTGAGGGGTCTAGACGCGAGGCTTCAGAAGAGAGCTCGCATGGAAGATCGACGACAGATTATTTCACTGCAGCAAAAAAATGACAGCTGAATTATTTAGAGGGCTGGCTTTCGCCCAGGCGTTTCAGGCGGTCGCGGAGACGGCGCTGCAATGGCGGGGGGGTGTTGGGGTTGAAAGCTACGAGATACCATAAGGGCTGGCTGCGGTCTTTGCTGAGCCACGTTAATGTGGGGGCGTCGGCGTTGGGATGACGCGCAACATTTTCGCGGATGGCGGCGTAGGGATGTTTGGCTAGTTTGTTCAGAGTTTTCGAATTGGCGCGGGGG
>Ga0185299_10005254_pt1 | contig 14824 bp, 7 predicted proteins | sample PaiPotPPA55metaG_FD_128002 | JGI IMG/M metagenome (GOLD analysis project Ga0185299, IMG submission 128002) | Iron sulfur acid spring bacterial and archeal communities from Banff, Canada, to study Microbial Dark Matter (Phase II) - Paint Pots PPA... ...
CTAGTCAGTACCTCCTCCTTTACCACCTGTACGTACCAGTCCTCGCGATGACTCGCATACTTGGTGACATTCCGCTCTTCTGTGACTTTGTCCCAGTCAAGGGAGGGGTCTCCGCAAAGGATTCGCATTTGGTGCTTTCCACGCCGTTTAATGTTAGTTTCGCGGACCGCCTCGTAGAACCTCGCGACTACGGGGGACTGAGGGCCAATCAAGCCAACAAGTATTGCGCCACGCCTTCTGAACCTCCTCCAACGGAATATCTTCGCCGCCCACATACTGATCGACCGATTTCTGGTATAGGGAGTTGCCCATTTCCAATACAATGTCGTCAACCCGGTCGGCAAATTCAGGGCTAGCCACCAGGGAATTGAACCAGTCGTATTCCTGCTTGTTTGAGTGAATCTCGGCGATCATGACAATATTGTGAGTTTCGAAGGCGCGCAACACAGCGGCGGTGGCGCTTTCCGGCTTAGGATTGTCTTGCGCACCAAGGATTGCGCTCTGAACGAGAGAGACGGTGGCAACCAGCAAAAAGCAGCAGCGCTTTTTCATTTAGAGTTCTCCCGAGCGCGTAACTTTAGAGCTGTTCTCGGAGCAATTCTAAGCGCTGTTGTTCAGACGGAGAATTTTCCATGAAGAAGATTGGCATTCTATTTGGGATGGAAAACACGTTTCCGCCGGCGTTGGTGGAGAAAATCAACGCGATGAAGGCGGATGATGTTACGGCGGAGTTTGTGCAGGTGGGCGGGGTTCGGATGGATGAGCCGATGAAGTATGCGGTGATTATCGACCGGATCTCACAGGACATTCCGTTCTATCGCGCTTACTTGAAGAACGCAGCGCTGCATGGGACCATCGTGGTCAACAATCCGTTTTGGTGGACGGCGGACGATAAATTTTTCAACTACGCACTCGCGCACAAACTGGGCGTGGCCATTCCGCCTACGGTTATTCTGCCGCACAACAAGCATCCGGAAGGAACCACGGACCGGTCAATGCGGAACCTGATTTTTCCTCTGAACTGGCAGGAGTTGTTCGACTACGTCGGCTTCCCTGCTTTTCTGAAGCCTTATTCCGGGGGTGGGTGGAAGCATGTCTATCACGTGCATTCTCCGGAGGAGTTCTTCGAGCACTACAACAACACCGGCGATTTATGCATGACTCTGCAGCATGGCGTGGTGTTTGAGGAGTATTACCGGTGCTATGTGGTGGGGCAGGACAAAGTGCACATCATGAAATACGATCCCAGGCTGCCGCATCATGAGCGGTATGTGAAGGGGAATCCGGCACCGTCCTCGGCGGCGCTGAAGGAACGCATAGAGAAAGATGCGCTTACCTTGTGCCGCGTGCTGGGATACGACTTGAACACGGTGGAATTTGCGGTGGAGGGTGGAGTGCCTTATGCGATTGATTTTTTGAATCCGGCGCCCGATGCGGAAATTACATCGGTCGGGCAAGAGAATTTCGATTGGATTGTCAATGCAGTAGCGGAGATGGCCGTGAAGATGGCGGTGACTGGGGAAGATCCGGCTCGCGAGTTGCGGTGGGCTTCATTTTTAGCGGGAAAGCCTCCGGCGGCGAAACCTGCGCGCAAGGGTGAACCGGCGTGGGTGGCGGAGCGGAAGCGGGGGAAGGTGGCGAAGTAACTGCAGCCGAGCTTCGCTCGGCGGACAGCCGGTGGCGGCGTCCAGGGCCAATGCCCTCATAAGCCTACTTAAGGAAGACGGTTTTGTTGTGGGTGCGCCTATGCTGAATGAATCTGTTCTCGTCACAGACAACTGGAAGGCGCTTACTTCGTTGCTTCCCGAAGGCTAGCGGCAAATGGCATGGCAGTCGGGTGTTGTCGAGCGACGATGAGGCTTCCCATCGCCTAATGCGCTGTTGCGTACGTTACTGCTGCACGCGGCGTTATTCCCTGCGTGAAGCAGTGATCCGCGAAGCTCGCGCACGCGGCCGACATGTCGGATGTGGAGATCTCCGGTCCTCGATCGTGGATCGGGCAATATTGGTCCGCCCGGCCAGCAGAACCGCGGCCATCGGAGCCGATGGGTTTGGCAAGTTGCCGGCAACTCAAACCAACGCCATCGAGCAGCCTTCCCCACCAAGAATGCGCAGAGCGAAAGTGGGAATTGTTTTGAGCACTATTGGAAGTACTTCGACCGGTTCGGGCAAAGGCAGCCCGCACCGGCTAAGCACGACAGCGGATAATGAGTACGTTACCGCGGATTTGCTCTGAGCTCTTCGCTTCACCCACGCGTCGCTATGCCAGGTCAAACGTCAGCTCTCCCAGTCTTTCCAGGCTGCAGGCAATTTTGTCGCCGGCTTTGAGCCAACTGTATTTCTCCTTGGACACGGCAAGCCCACCGGCAACTCCGCCGAAGATCACTCCTCCCGGCGTGCCGGTAAAAATAACGTCGCCTGGCCGGAGGGATATGCGGGCCGAGGTATAGCTGATGATCTGGCTGCAGTTGAAAATCAGGTCGCTGGTGTTCGACGATTGGCGGGTTTCGCCATTTACCCGGCATTCCAAGTTCAGATTGTCGGGATCAATCTGCTCGGCAGTGACGAAGTACGGACCTAAAGGACCAAAGCCATCCGAAGACTTGCCCTGCATCCACTGGCCGCCGGTTTCGAACTGGAGATCGCGCGCGCTGAAGTCGTTGCCGGTGGCGTATCCGGCGACGCAGGAAAGCGCGTCCTTCTCGCTGACGGCGCGAGCCTCCTTGCCCATCACGATGACCAGTTCGATCTCATAGTCGAACTTGGTAGCTACTGCCGAGGGCAACCGGATGGTGCCGCCGTGGTTCAGCAACGAGTTGTTGTACTTGTTGAAGAGCACCGGTTGTTTGGGAATAGGCATGTTGATTTCCTGCGCATGATGGCGATAGTTCAAACCCACACAAACGATCTTCTCCGGGCGGGTGAGCAGAGGCCCATACTCGATATTCTCTTCCCTGAGGAACAGCTTATGCGCGACATTCGATTTCATGGCGGCTTCAACCACCGCCTGCACACTGGCGCCCTCCTCGCGCTGCAGCATGTCATCGAGAGTGGCGGGAGAGTACACCTTCAGAAGACCTGCCGCTTCCCTAACGTCGAGAATCCCCTTGCTGGTCTTTGCTCCGAGACAGTATTCTCCGTGGCGGCGCATGGTCAGCAAGGTTAGACCACGCGCCAAGCCTTTCTTCTGCTGGCCTGCCGGCTCGGTTTTCGCGGTTACCGTGTTCAGCCCGCCCAGCACGGCCACGGCGCCGATGGGGCCAGCTCCTTTCAAGAAGCTTCTACGGCTCGAATTCATAGATTGGCTCCTTTATGACTAAGCCTGAATTTTCGTCTTGACACCAAAAACGGCTGCTATTGTCGCCTCGATCTCCTGTTCGCGTCAATGTGGAAGAACTTTCGGGAACGCGTCAGAGTCAGCACTCTACTGAATTCTTGTCACCAGCGAGAGTATTTGCATCATGTCAGTCTTTATTTTTCTTGACTTAGGAAACGAATACGAGGGATATTGGCACGCAATTTGGTGCAGACGACAGGATTGCATGGTAGGCGTGATTTCACTTTGTCGTGGGTCTTTCCGTTACCGGATAGGTAATGTTGTCAATCGGCGCGATGGATATTCAGCGACTTTTTCGTCCGCCTTTACCCCATGCCGTAGACATCGACGATGAGGATATCCTGATGAAATCAATCTTGATGAAATTGGTTTTTGCGATCGCGGCAGCATGCATCGTTTCATCCGCGCCGCTGCGGGCGCAGGTCGCGGGGGCGTCTTTGAGTGGCACGATCACGGACGCCAGCGGTGGAGCGATCGCCGGCGCACAGGTCTCCGTGAAAAACATGGCCACCGCTGTCGTCACCAAGACGACGACGAATGACGTCGGAAACTACGAAATCTCAAATCTTTTGCCGGGCGACTATCACGCAACCGTCTCGGCGACCAATTTCGGATCGAAGGCCACATCCATCACCCTGACGGTAGGCGCCAAACAGGCATTCAACCTGGCGCTGGCAGTCGGAACGTCGACAGTAGTCCTCGAGGTCAGCGACGTGGTTCCAACCGTGGAGCTGACGACCTCTGCGATCAGCGACGTCGTCGAAGGTAACGAAGTCCGCGAATTGCCCTTGAACGGGCGCGATTGGGCATCGTTGGCAACCTTGCAGCCCGGCGTCGTTTCAGTCCGCACGCAAGAGCAGGTGCAGCAGATTGGGTCACATGCTCGCGGCCTGGGCTTGCAGATGAGTATCGACGGCGCGCGGCCCACGCAAAACACCTACCGGCTCAATGGGCTGATCATTAATGACTATTCCAACGCGGGCCCGGGCAGCGTGCTGGGCCAGAATCTTGGCGTGGACGCCGTGGCCGAGTTCTCTGTGCTGACTAGCAACTATTCGGCGGAGTATGGTTATACCTCGGGCGGCGTCATCAATGCTATCACCCGCTCGGGCACCAACCAGTTTCATGGCAGCGCGTATGAGTTCATTCGCAACGACGTGCTGGACGCCGCCAATTTTTTCGAAAATTATGCCGGTCTGCGCAAGGCCGCGTTTCGGCGGAACCAATTCGGGGCCTCGGCGGGAGGGCCTATCTGGAAGGACAAGATCTTCATTTTCGGAGATTACGAAGGTCTGCGGCAGAGTAAGGGCATTGCCAACATCGCCGATGTTCCCTCGCCCGCGGCCCGACAGGGAATCCTCGGGGACGCAAACACGGGAACGCCGCTGCTGCCGGTTACGGTCGATCCTTTGATCGCGAAATACTTGACTTTTTATCCCGCAGTTAATGCGGGCCTGCTTTCACCCAGTAATAACGCTGCGTGCAATCAGACAACGGTGATTTGCAATACCGGCCAATACGCTTTTTCGGGCGCCCAAGTGGTTCCAGAGAATTACTTCACGACCCGGTCCGACGTGAGGCTCTCTGAGAAAGACAACCTGAACGGGAGCTATTACTACGATCACTCGACGTTCACGCAACCAGATAGTCTAAACCAGGTCCAAGATCAGTTTGCTGTTGGCCGCCAAGGGTTCTCGGTGGAAGAGACGCGTGTAATCAGCCCCCGGATGAGCAACACGGCGCGCTTTGGTTATAACCGTAGCTTTGCGTTTGGCCAATTGACGGTGAGCGCTATCAATCCAGCGGCTGCGGATTCCAGCTATGGGCTGGGGAATGGCTTGTTTGCACCACGAACACAGGTGTCCGGTTTAAGCGTATTCGGCGGAGGTTTGAAGGGCCAGTCGGTGCAAGACTACCTGCTGCAAACCTATCAAATTTATGACGACGCCACGCGCAACATCGGGAACCACGATCTGAAGTTTGGATTCATGTTCATCCGCTACCACGAAAACCTGTTCGCGCCGTTCCGTGAGGACGGCGTTGTGGTGTTCAGCACGCTCTCCGATTTTCTGACCAATAATCCGCACAAGGCCAGCGCCCCCCCAAATGTGTCGGCGATCCGGGCCCACAACCTGGTGACTTCAATTCCTGCAATCTATTTTCAGGACGATTGGAAATTTCGCCCCGGCCTGACTTTGAACCTCGGCGTGCGCTATGAAATGGAGACCATCCCAACCGAGACGAACGGTTTGGTCACCAATCTGCCCACTCCGTTCACCGATCCCGGCGGGCAGAATTGCCCGAATTGCCAGCACGTTTTCTTCACCAAGAATCCAACCAAAAAGAATTTCGAGGCACGGGTTGGGTTTGCCTGGGATCCGTTTCGAGACGGCAAGACGGCGATTCGCGCGGGTTTCGGAATCTTTGACGCGCTGCCGCTTCCCTACGAATTGGTTATCAACAATGCGCAAACCTCTCCCTACAATGTCACGGGATCCGCCTCAGCTTGCGGTACTCCACCTGTTCAACCCTGTTTGCCGCAAGGATCGTTTCCAAACAACGGAATTCTGCCCAAGCTGACCAGTCCCCCGGTGGCCAACCAGACGTGGAATTATCTCGATCCCGCACCGCACCGCAACTACGTTTTGCAATACAACTTCAACCTCCAGAGGCAAGTCACCAATAGCGTTTCGGTGACCCTGGCGTACGCGGGTTCGCGCGGATTTCACAACCCAACGCAGATGGATGACATCAACACCACCTTTCCCTACCATGTGGACGGGCGCTGGTTGTTTCCCAACCCCGACTGCGCAAATCCAATTCAACAAGCGCCGACTTGTTTTACGTCGGGGGGTGCGGGTATCAACCCAGGGCACCCGATAAACGCAGCCATCAGCCCCAACGGCGCGATCCAGACCACGCTTTGGCAGAGCGTGTCTTATTACAACTCCCTCCAGGCACAGGTGTTAAAACGGTTGAGCCATGGCTTGCAGTTGCAGGGTGCATTTACCTGGAGCAAGACCATGGACACATCATCCGGCAGCTTTGCGGGCGACAACTTCGCCGGTGACGTCAGCCCCACAGTGCCCTGGTGGGACTTGAAAATCACGCGCGGACTTTCGGATTTCAATGTAGGTCGCAACCTGGTGGTCAATGCGCTCTATGAGATCCCTGCGGCCGCGTCACTTCATGGGCCCTTAGGATGGATCGCGAAAGGATGGCAACTGGGAGGAATCCTCTCCCTGAGCGATGGCGTTCCGGTTTGGCCACTCTCGCCTCCGGGCCAGGGCGCGGACTTGCTCGGCCAGAACAACTCCGAACCAATTGACATTCCGGATCGAGTGCCAGGCTGCTCGCTGACCTTCCCGTCGTCCGGCCGGCACGGGAAGCTGCAGTATGTCAATCCAGCGTGTTTCACGAATCCTGTAGCCCCTAGCCAAGCCTTCTTCAGTGCGGCCCCTCCGCTGGGATGCGATACAACCTACATTCCGACCCCGGCGGGCGCATCGCCACTCACCTGTTTCAACCTGCTTGGCAACCTAGGGCGCAACACAGTCATCGGGCCGGGACTTTTCAATCTGGACTACTCAATGGTGAAGAACACCAAAATTCCGCGGATCTCAGAAACCTTCAACGTCCAGTTCCGGGCGGAGTTCTTCAATGTTTTGAATCATGCCAACTTCGCGCCGCCCAACGTGAACAACCTTTCGCCGTTCGACGGAAGCGGAAATCCTGTGCCGGGCTTCGGCCAACTCACAGCGACCCAGCAGCCCGAGCGGCAGATTCAATTTGCGTTGAAATTTACCTGGTAATTTTGCTGCTCGTAGAATTTCTTGCCTCCGCATGTTTGTGGCGGCATATTTTTCAAATGGAGATCACGATGAAACCGGGCGCATTGTTTGTCCTGTTGTGCATGGCAATTTCCTCATTCGGTGCTGGGCAAGAGAAAACAGTTCCAGAGATTCCCTTCGAATCAGTTCCCAATCTTCTGAAACTCCCCAACGATTTATATCTGGGCGAGGTGGCCGGCGTTGCTGTGAATTCGAAAGGACACATCTTCGTCTACACTCGCAGCGCCCGAACCCGGCTTTTCGAATTCGATGTCAAGGGAGAGTACGTCCGCGAAATCGGCAAGGACTTATATGGCTTCGCTTTCGCGCATGTGGTTCGCATCGACAAGGATGACAACATCTGGTGCGTGGACGAAGGCGCGAATCTGGCGATTGAATTTAACCCCGAAGGCCGGGTGATCACTTTGTACGGCAGAAAGCCCGAGTCGGTGGAAGGAGCCGCTGCTCCAGGTGTTACTCCTCCACCTCCGCCGCCAGCGTTCGCGACTTACGCCCACCGACTCTTCAACCGGCCCACCGACGTGGCTTGGGACTCTGCCGGGAATAGTTTCTTCGCCGACGGATATGGGAACTCGCGGGTGGTGAAATATGACAAAGATGGCAACTGGGTCAAAGAGTGGGGGAAGCGTGGCACAGCGCCGGGCGAATTTCACACCGTACATAGCATTGCCACGGATGCGAAGGGAAACGTATACGTTGGCGACCGCGAGAACAACCGCATTCAAGTGTTCGACGGTGAAGGGAATTTCCTGAAAGAGTGGACCCAGGCTGGGGCACCCTGGGCCATTTGCATCACTTCCGGACCGAAGCAAGTGCTCTACACATCCGATTCGAACGCCGGCCGCATCTACAAGCTCGATTTGGACGGCAACATCCTCGGAGCGTTTGGAAAACAGGGCAAGCAGCTGGGTCAGTTTGGGTGGGTGCACGAGATTTCCTGTCCTTCCGAGAACACCCTATTCGTAGCGGAACTCTTGAATTGGAGGGTACAGAAACTCATTCTGCATCCGGTCCCCTAGACGCGAGTCATGTCGGAGGGGATTGGGGTACAGCTCCAGTGGGAACGTGAGGCCGAATTTCGGTTCAACCGTTCAACCTTGGGTTGTCACCCATCCCCCGAAAATGAAGATCACAACACCCCCGGATAAGCTACGCGTCCAAGACGATATTTCGACAACGTAGTAAGGCCGGCATGCGTGCCGCAAAGGTCGAAGATGGGTTCTCGTCAACGATTTTCCCGTTCCCGTTGAAGCCTTTTCGACAAATTTCAAGCGCTCGGCGCACATCCTTCACGGCGTCACTGACCTGTCGCAAAATGCTACTCACAGATCTATGAGCTCCGCCGAATGTTTCGTTTGGGGAGAATAGCGCATGGATTCATGCAGCAAGGAGGAAATACAACGGCGTTTTCGCTTGCGAGCTTATTGCATCTGATCCCCTGGCGCCAGGCTAAGGGATCGCTAGAATAGAAGGGTTTCCGAGATTACGGACCACCGTTAACACCGCAATGTTGCTGGCTCAAACCGACTTCCTCTCAAAATTTGCGCGACGCAAATTCTCCTCAGAAACTTATCTCCGGTACGTCAAACTGCCAGAACTTCGACGATAGTCCACAGAGGTAACTCCGGTCGGTGTTGCAGATCCGGCCAAGCAGCCGCTGGTACGAGCTGGAACCCTAGCTGCGCGGCGTTCATCCTTGCACTGACGGGAACAGCTATCCGATCTCCGCGACTTGTAAGGAGGGTCTTGTTAGGCTGTCTTACTATCCCTTTCGCGTCAGAACGCGAACTTCAGGGCGAGCTGCATGAGGCGAGGCGGGGCGGCCTTTACCACTTGGCCGAACTGCGCGCTGGAAATATCGCCATTGACGGCTGCGGGACCAAAAAACTGCGTGTGATTGAAGATGTTGAAGGTTTCCAGACGGAACTCCAGCGACCTCGATTCCGACAGATTGAAGAGCTTCCGCAGCGCGAGATCGGTGTTGAATATCCCTGGACCGTAGAAGCAGCGACGCGAGGCATTGCCCGGCGTTCCCAAAACGTTGAGGCTGAAGAGCGAAGTATTGAAAAAGGGCAGTCCGTTTCTCGGATTGTCGTTCAGGTTCAGCGAGCCGCCCGTGAAATCCGGTAAGTCGAGGCTTTTGTTGTTCACGCCATTGGGTATGCTGCCCATCAAAGAGCGGTCGCCATCGCTCGAAAGGGTCACCGGAAACCCAGTGCTGGCGCGCGTAATTCCGGAAACGGCCCATCCTTCCGTCAGGACCTTCGACCTGTTTTGGAAGAGATGTTCCAGCGGAAGCCGGTATTGGTAGGTCGCCACCAGGTTGTGCGTCAGATCGAAGGCGGAAAGCGCCCGAGTCGCTCTGAAGTTATACGGATTCACCGGATCGGAAATACTCGACGCCTGGTCGATGGACTTGCTGAAGGTGTATCCCACCAAGAAGTCCAGCCGCTGCCCCGAGCGGCGCAGGTTCGCTTGAAACGAATTGTAGTTGGAGTTTCCGATGCTGGCGTCGTAGTCATCGTTCGAGAAAGATGGCCCGAGAGGCCCGCGCGTGCCTTGCACGGTCTGACCGGCAGCGTTTACGTACGGCGTGTCCTCGCCGAACGGTCCGCAAGTGGGCGACCCGAGGGCGACTTCTCTGGGTTGGCTCAAGGCCAAACACAGCGCCGGGTTGCCGGGGTTGGCGGAATAAACGACGAGCAGGTGATGCGCCTGAGAACCAACGTAACTCAAACTCAGCACCGTATCTCCCCTCAACTGGCGCGCGATGGAAAGAAAATAATTTTCGTTGTAGGGATATGTGTTTCCGGGCGGTGGAGCCGTCATTCCGGCGAGGGGAAGAAAGGGAGAGAAGTCGATGCCGGAATTGGGATGCGAGACGGAAGCATCGAGCGGGGGAAACGTCAGTGGAAACGGCTGCACGTGGACGGCGCCGTTCGCCGCAGTGATAAACGGCGCGGCAAACAGCGGCGGGCCCGGACTGGTATAGCTCAAGCCGTACGGAGGCTGCGGCTCGTCGATCGCAATCGTGTTTCCTTCGATCCCGGAATAGAAAATCCCGTAGCTGGCGCGAATGCTGGTCTTTCCCGGCCCGCCGATGATCTTCCCAAGGAGCCCGTTCGTTTTGTTGGGCGAGTAGGCCAAACCGATGCGCGGCGAAAAGCGGCTGCGCTGAGGCGCTAACGTTGTCGGAACTCCCGCGTCCGTGGGATAGACGAGGCTGACCGGAGCGGTCGGATAGACTTTGGATTGCTCGCCCACAATAAAAGTTGGCACCTGATTGTATTTTTCCGACCAATACTGCATCAGGTCCCAGCGCAGGCCGTAGTTGAGCGTGAGATTGGATTTCAGCCGCCAGCTATCCTGTGCAAACGCCCCCGCGAATTTATGACGGCAGTAGTAGGTCTGTGAATCCGCCTGGTTGTAATTGGTGGCCACACCGATCAGAAAATCCGCGAAGTCCAATCCGGTTTCAGAGCCGGTGAAAAGGAATGATCCGTTGAAGGTAGCGTCGGGATTGACGTTGACCTGCTCGAGGCTGAATACACCACCCATTTTGAGGGTGTGATTGCCCATGATTTTTGAAAAGTTGTCGCTCGCCGAATACGTATTGTTGGCCTGGGTCAAGTTGGTGATGGGCGTTCCGATCACAAAAGAGTTTAGGCGAACGTTTTCGATGCCTTCGATCTGTGGCGCGAGCGGAACAATACCGGCTGATCCCACTCCGGTGACGAAGCCCTGTGAAGCGAGGCTCGGGCCCACACCGCCGGCGGGCTGCCCCACGTTGTTGGCGTTGCGCATGTAGCTCAAGCGCAGCTCGTTCACCGAGGAAGCGCCGAATGTTTTCGTCTGGCCAAGATTGATGAGTTGCGCGCGCCCTAAATTCAAAGCGTCGAAGCCCGGAACGCTGGCGCCGCCTTGCCCGGTGGGATAAGGATTGTTCACGTAGTAGTCGTCGAAAAAATAGTAAGCGGAGAGCTGCCCCCAGCGCTCACTGTTGCCATCGACGCGGAAACTTGCTTTATCGTCACGCACCTTCTCTCCGAACGAACCGGTGGAAAAAGTGGAGCTCCCAAGATTCGGCGTTGGGATGTATTGCAGAAGATTCTTCGCAGGCGCTGACCAGGCACTCTCCGGAATCACCGCATTGGGGAAAACGCATTGCGAGCTGGCAGTGCAGCCCGGCGTGTAGTAAGGCGCGTTGGCGGAAACGGAATAGCCTAGTTTCTGCGAGAGAAGATTGGCGAGATAGGGGCCGGCCACCGTGCCCGCCAGAGCGCCGGCTTGGTCGCTGAGATTGCCGGTGCGGTCGGCCAGCGAAGGGACCGCGACCAGCCCGGTGTCCAAGCCCTGGTTCGTTCGCGTGCCTTGATAGTCGACGAAGAAAAAAACCTTGCCGCGCCTGATAGGCCCGCCAAACGTACCGCCGAACTGATTTTGCCGGTAGAAACCGCGCTCCGGTGAAAAGAAATTCTTCGCGTCGAAAGCGGTGTTGCGGAGAAACTCAAATGCCGTGCCGTGGAAGTGGTTGGCGCCGGACTTAGTGACGACGTTCACGATGCCGCCACTGTAGTTGCCGTACTCGGCGTCGAAGTTATTGGTGAGGATCCGAAACTCAGCGATGGAATCCAGGTTGGGCACAATGGAGGTGCCGCCATTCATCTCTTCCTTGACGTCGGCGCCGTTGATCAAGAAGCCGTTGGCGTCTTCGCGCTGGCCGGTGATCGACTGGTTGCCCGGATTCAGACCGCCCGAGGGAGAAATGGCCACCGAGGCGCCGGCCATGACGATCGAGTCGGGCTGCTGCGTGGACATCGGGACGATGCCCGGCTGCAGCGCCAAGAGATCGGTAAAGCTGCGTCCGTTGAGCGCCACCGCGGTCATTACGGTGCCGCTGATTACTTCTCCCATCTCGGCGCTCTCGATGTCGATGTGCACCGCAGTATCCAAAACCGTGACCTGATCCGACTGCTCACCCACCTCGAGGGGTACGTCTACTTTCAGGGACGTATCCACGTCGATGACCAAGCCGGTGCGCTTGTAAGGCTTGAAGCCTGAGTGACTCACTTCGATCTCATAGTGCCCCACGGGGATGGCCGTGAATGCGTAGAGTCCGTCGTCATTCGTGCTGGAAATGCGTGAGAACGCGGTTTCGGTGTTGCGCATCACCACGGCTGTGTTGGGGATCACGGCACCGGTGGAGTCTTTCACGGAGCCGGAGATGCTGCCGGCTGAACCTGCCGACGCGCATGCGCATGAAAGAAGAAGGGTCGCGACGAGGATTTGCGCAGTCCGCGTAGTGGCGTGTTTCATCGGTCGGTGGTCCTCAGATGAACGATCCATCGCGCCGCGGCGACGATGCCAAAAACGAGAGCAAGATAGACAACGTCCCTGGACCTTTGCCCCGACGGGTTGTGGTTGGCGCACAGTCCCATTTTCCCACGCTGCGACACGCCATCCAGTGAAAACACCATAGCATTCACATCCGCCAGAAAAATCCTGATCGTTTTCAGGCGGAATGAGGACCGCAGACACGTGAAAGTTACCGTCTCTACAGGCGAAAATCGGAGGGTACAAGGCCCGTCAAGCCGACAAGAGGCACCTTCCCATCTTTTCATCGAAGTACGACTTCACCGACGGTTTGCCACGTTGCCATGGCCCCGTGGCCGTCACGTCCGCTTACAAGCCTTCTGGACCCTTTTGCAGAGGCAATTGTTAAGTAAAGGCGCCCAACTGGCAGAATAACTTCCGCTTGGAAACGTCCTGACCAGCAGGGGTCAAGAATGGCCACATCTCAGAGTTCCGGCAGCCACGTCCGCTTGGAGGCAACAGTGTAGGCTAAAATACCTGGCAAAGGGCCGGTGTCGCTCGCGTCTCACGTCAGGCACGCTTTTTGCGCAACAACAGGACCGTCAGGCAAGCCAGTGCAAGACTCGGCCAGCTATGAACTCCTCTGAGCGTGGGAAGTAGTGCTCAACTCGACTGGTTTGCCGTGCGGCGTATGCCTATACGCGTTAGCCCAAGCCTCTTTACGAGCCAGCAATTCGGCAGAATCCGAAAGACCCTTTGCCGCGACGAGACGCTCGAGGGTCGTCAACCAATAATGGTAATAGTGCGAGCCGTCATCCGATTCGCCACGATTAGACGCACCCTTTATTTCTTCCGCAAGAGCGGCCGCCCACTCCTTCCAAGTGAAATGCCCTTGCTCGGAGAGCTTGACGGCGAGCGCAAACGCCTGTGCCTGCCACGGCTCCGCAAACACTGGTCCTTCCTCATCGCGTGGAAGTTGTGGCAGGGCCGCGAAGCTTTCTTTTGTCGAAATCGGTTCAAGCGGGTTCAAGGTAGTCATCCCACATGTCCAGGTACACAGAATCTTTCGCTGCCGCTTGGTCTCCCCACAGTTCGCGCGCGGAGAATCGAACCGAATAGACGTGCTGGGGCTTCTCGCCGAGATAGTGTGCATTTGTGTCGGGGAAGACGAAAACACCATGGTCTCGCACGATGCCTCCGACCTTGCCGCGAGCATAGCGAGGCAGACGCGTATGAGTCGCGGGATTAATATTGCGAGCGCGTACTTGTTGGCCAACTTTGAATGAGGGGATCGACTGCACCTCCCGGCTTGATACCGTTCCACGGGCGAGCAACGGCATGACTCCATCTGCCCTGAGTGCCGGCAAAACTTTGGTCGCACCAGGTGCTGGAACGCCACTCTCAATCTCTTCGCGTGTCACAACACCTCGCTTGACTAAAAGACCCGAGACCTGCTCCAGACTGCTCTCGTAGTAGGTGTTGCGCAGGTATTCAGCCGGAGGGATAAGGTTGCGTTCATGGCGCGAGGCATCCATGTTCCACTTGCGCCATACTCCCATGGCGCGATAAAGGGCTTCCATCCTGCCTTCCCAACGCTCATGGAATACTGGCTCGCTCTTTTCGTACACGATGGGGCCCATACATTGCATACCGCCCATATCATGCACACCGTTCATGTTGCGCTTTTCTCCGGCGAGAGTGAGACGTTGGCAACGCCCACCATCGCATCGCGGGTGACGAGCGCCGCGAGTTCCTCTTCCCCAAGTTTCTCGCTTCCGGCGGGCCGCTGGGGAAGCACGATGTAACGCACCTCCGACGTGCTGTCCCAAACGCGCACCTCAGTATCCTCGGGCAAAGCCAGTCCAAATTCACGCACCACGCCGCGCGGGTCGATCACCGCACGCGAGCGATAAGGCGCAGACTTGTACCACCTCGGCGGCAAACCAAGCAGAGGCCACGGATAGCACGAGCACAGGGTGCAGACGATCAGGTTGTGAACTTTGGACGTATTCTCCAGCGCCACGATGCGTTCCCCCTGATGACTCGCGAAGCCTAGTTCTGCAATTGCAGCGGTAGCGTCTCTCAGCAATCTCTCTTTGAAGGCTGCATTGACCCACGCTCGCGCGACGACACGCGCCCCATTGCGCGGGCCGAGTTTGTGTTCGAAGGCATCAACGAGGACATCTAGTGCCGCTGGATCAACAAGACCTTTTTCGACGAGCAATGATTCGAGCGCCTTAACTCTCAACGTTGGGTCGGAAGGAACTACCTGGTGGTCGTGGTCATGAGTGGAGCCAGAGTGCGCTATCTCTGGCGTTACCGC
>Ga0185299_10005258_pt1 | contig 14817 bp, 8 predicted proteins | sample PaiPotPPA55metaG_FD_128002 | JGI IMG/M metagenome (GOLD analysis project Ga0185299, IMG submission 128002) | Iron sulfur acid spring bacterial and archeal communities from Banff, Canada, to study Microbial Dark Matter (Phase II) - Paint Pots PPA... ...
CGGTGATTCGTTGCTTCGGGTCGGTCAAGTCGCCTTTTCCGGCCGCTAGTGCTTCAGATGCGGCTTCAAACTCTTTTCGTTGTACAAATTTGCCGAGGAAGTTGCGGAATCGCTCTCGACCGTTCCTAAGGTGCCAGAATACCAAAAACAGTAGCTTTCCGGATAATCCATCCCGCCAAAGTAACCGCTAACCGGACACAAAAATCACTTTCGTAACGCCCCACCCATCCTGCCACAACCTTCCCGTAGAGACGGCGCTTGCCCCGTCTTGCCTGAACCATCTCACTCGCCGCAGGAGACGCGGCAAGCCGCGTCTCTACGGGAAAGGCTGCTCAGGTCTTCGCCGTGATCGTCTCCAGCCCATGCCCATGTGGACCGGTCTCGCGAATCCGGAGCAAAATCGCGAAGGTAAGCCCGACAAAGCCAAGGATCGAAAAGATCCACATGCCGAGCCCATATCCTCCCGGGTTATCCAGACCGGCGTGGGCGTAGTCGTTGGCTTTGCCGATCAGCAGGTTCAGAATGAAGAAGCCGATCTGCTGAATCAGGGTCATTAAAGCGTAAGCGGTGCCCAGCCGGGACTGGTCCACGATATAAGCGACCGAAGGCCACATGACTGCCGGAATTAGCGAGAACGCTATCCCCATCATGCATACAGGCACATAGAGCGAAATATTCGTGTATCCCATCATCAAATAAACCGGCATCAGCAGGATCGAGCCGAACATCATCAGAAAGGCCCGCTTGCCGATTTTGTCGGCGAGCAGTCCGAAAAGCGGGGTCGCGACCATGGCCGAAAGGGGAAGCAGGCTGTTGAAGAATCCCGCCCTCTCATGTGCCAGTACCCGCATCGCTTCTGAGGCGCTTATGCCGCCGTGGGTTGCCAGGATCTTGTTGGTGAAGAAGTCGATGGCGAACGTACGGAAGGGAAAGATCGCCGAATAGAACGTAAAGCACAGTCCGACGACAAGCCAATAGGAAGAGTTGAAACGGAAAATCTGCCCGAACTCCAGCTTGTCGATGGAACCGGCCTGCCCAAGTTCGTAGCTTCCCTCTGCCCGGCTCTCGAGAACCCAATAGATAACCGAGCAGAGCACGGCTAGTACCCCGGCACCCACGGCAATCAAAAGCGGTCCTTGCCAGCTTGGTTCGCCGCCTGGGCCATTGGGATAAAACACTTTGTTCGCCCAGGTCGGCGAGTTGTCAGCCGCCACCGAGGCCAAGCGCGCAATCAGGAGGTTGATCCCAAATGCAAAGCTCAGCTCTTTACCCTTAAACCACTTGGCGAGCACAGTGGTGACCGCGACGATCATGGATTCCGCGCCCAGGCCAAGTACAGTTCGTCCGGCGATCATTACGCCGGCCCGGCCGCGCGCTGCGGTGAGCGCGGCTCCCAACAGGCAGAGAACGGCAAAGAACGTGATCGCCTTTTTGGTGCCGATTCGATCAATAATGATGCCGCCGATGAGCAGAGTCACAACCGCAGCCACGCTATAGGACGCGTTCAACCACCCGAATGCCGTGGCAGAGAAGTGCAGCGTGTCTTTGAAAATGCCTTCGAGCGGGTTGATGCTGTCGTAAATGTAGTAGTTCCCACCCATCGCCAGGCTGACGAAAAGCAACACAGCCCAGCGGTAAAGGCGAGACGGTTCCGGTCGAGCAAGCTCAGCCATGAAGATACTCATCCTCGGCGGGTGGAGGCGCCTGCGTGGTATGTGTGGAGAGAATCAACCGGACGAAGATAGCAGATTAGATCGAGAATGTCCGATTTTCGAGGGGACGCGAATCGTCCGCCACAAAAAGCAAAGGCTCTCGATCACAGCGAGCCGCAGCGACCGAGAGCCGAAACCCGGAGAGCCAAAAGCCGATCCTACGGCTTTTCCGTTTTGCCGTCGTATTTCACAGTGCCGTTCTTGTCATTCTGGCGTGAGACGTCGTCGTTGGTATAGACGTGGCCGGCGTTTCTGACGCCCTTCGATTCATTCGCTCCGACCGCCGCGCTGGTGGGGTGCTCCGGTCCCGTAATATACGTCCAGCTGGCGCGCGCTTCTTCTCGCGGGCCATGTTCTTCATGCGAACCTTCCGCGTGCAAACGCTCTTCATGCGAGCGCTCTTCGTGCCGACGTTCTTCGCGGATCGCGTCGTGCATCGAATGACCTTCGCGTCCAATCGCCCCGGGATACAGTCGCACCTCTGGCGTGATCAGCGGAGCGCCGCCCTGGTACCACACGGGCACGGTGTAAACCGAACTCGTCGATCCCTGAACCTGCGAAAGCGTCGAGTTGGTCGCGCCGGCGATTAATCCCGTGGTGGCATTGCTCGCCCCCACCGGATTCGGCGAAAACTGTTCGAGAGATATCTCAGGTGTGGTTACAAGAGGGACAAACGGCCCGCATCCATAAAAGCAAGAGCTGTAACCTGGGTGCGGAATGGGCTGTTGCGCAAAAGCTGCTACTGCCAACAAAACTGCCGCCATCAGAACAAAATAGGGTCGCATACTGCCTCCACAGGGGACTAACACTTCTCTGCTTCAAGTGCAGTTTGCTGGCCAGTTCCCGGCGGGCGGATGACACCCATGATGTTCGGAGATTCGCGGCGCTCTCGGCTAAACAACTGAGATTCACGCGAGGCCGATCCTCGGAACTGGTGAAAATTGCTGCGCACAACCTGCAATCGATTAGCGCAGCTTCTGATGGAGCGCCGGGCGTTCCCGCCCGGCTTAGGCATGGTGGACGCGCGAGGACGCCCGTCGCTCCATAGATCACAACTGCCAACGATCTAACTGCCCACGTACCGCGCATACAGACTGCGCGCCACCGCAGTGTCGGTCGTTCCCTTGATGATTGCCCGGCCGTCGGGAAACAGCGTCATTTCGTACGGCTCGCGCCAGAACTTCAGCACAAACTCGTTATGGCGGACGTTGCCGTGAGGCTGAAGGCGGGTGCTCAACTCCACAAAGTCCACCGGCCGCTGCCGCTCGTGGATCTGCACGGAGTTCCTGCCGCACAACGTGATATGAGGCCGCCCTTCACCCCCCAGATGAACAAAGTCTCCCAAACAGGCTCGGCATCCCGCCCGCGGATGAGCCGCCGCCAACTGCGACCGTTCGTTGGTCCAGACATCCCATGAAACGAGCGTCCGCCGCATCTTCGAACGCGCGCCCACCAGAAACTTCAGCGCCTCGGTCGCCGCAATCGACGCCACCAGATTCACCGCGGAATTCAAAATGCCAGCAGTCTCACATGTCTCCACGGTCCCGCCGGGAGGTTCTGGAAAAATGCAGGCTAGGCACGCCGTGTCTCCTGGCAGGATGTTCATGGTTACGGCATAACTGCCGACCGCTGCCGCATAAATCCAGGCCACAGAGTTCTTCACCGCATAATCGTTGACCAGGTAGCGGGTTTCGAAATTGTCGGTACCATCCAGGATCAGGTCGCAACCACCGAGCAGGAAATCAACATTCGCGGGAGTCAAATCGGCCACATGGGGCTCGACGGCGATCTGCGAGTTGAAACGCGCGATTTGCCGCGCCGCCGCGATTGCCTTGGGCACAGATTCGCGGGCGTCATTTTCGTCGAACAAAGCCTGCCGCTGCAAGTTGCTGGGTTCGACGTAGTCGCGGTCGAGAATCCGAAGCGTGCCGACACCCGAACGCGCCAGTAACGAGGCCAGGGCAGAGCCGGTAGCGCCGCATCCGACGAGGACCACGCGGGACCGCGACAGCTTTGTCTGCCCCTCCGCCCCGATCTCCTTAAACAACACCTGCCGCGAGTAGCGGTCGTCCATGTGCATTTCCAAAGCAATAACCTCAGCGATTACCGTTATCCAGCTTTCAAACCAGTATTATAGGTGCGCGGTCGTCAACTTTCTTTTTGCGAGCAACGCGTGCCGTTGGGCGATTCATCGAACCCGAAGTGTTCAATGGTTAACCGACCTGAATTTCGGGATGGCCTGCTCGTGTGGGGACGGGCGTTCTCACCCGTCCAAGCCGAGCGCAGCTCGGCACTCTCCCGCGGTGACAGCAACTTCCGGTTCCGAAGCGCCCTCCGATTTGTTTCGGCCCTTCTGTTGCTATTGTCCCACGCAGCCAGTTGGACGCAGAGTTCACCCCCCGCCCCGCAGCAGACTCCGGCATCGACCTCGCCGTCCGGAGCCAAGTCTGAAGCAAAGTCTGAAACCAAGTCTGAAACCAAGTTCGGAACCATCGCACCTTATCTGGGCTTGCCGATTGAGAAGATCGAGTTGCCGGGCGTTCCGCCCGAGGAGGCGGCTACGCTGCTGGTGGCCACTCCGCTCAAGATCGGCACGCCTCTCACGCGCGAAGCACTGCATGACGCGATGCAGGCTCTTTTTGCCACAGGACGGTTCGCCGATATTCAGGCCGAAGCGGATCGCACCGAAACCGCCGGCGTCAGCGTGCGCTTTTTGACGACCGCCAATTTTTTTGTGGGCATGCTGACCATTGAGGGCGTTTCCACCAATCCTTCCGCGAACCAACTGACAAGCGCCACCCGCTTACAACTGGGCGAACTCTACGCGCGGGAGAAAATCGACCGCGCTCTGGCAGGCGTCCAACGAGTGTTGGAAGAAAATGGATTCCACCAATCGCGAGTGACGGTCTCCGAAGATCGCGATCAGCAGCAACACCAGGTCAACATGACCTTCCATGTCGTCACTGGGCCGCGTGCCGTAGTCGGAGGGATAACACTGGAAGGAGATGCCGGCTATTCCATCGAAGAGACGAGAGAGATCGCCAAGCTGCATTCCGGCGATCCGGTCATCTCCAGCCGCATTACACGCGCTTTACAACGAATTCGCGCTCGCTATCAAAAGCAGGATCGTCTGCTCGCCCAAGTCTCTGTGGCCAACCGCACTTACCATTCCGAGCTCAACACGGTGGACTATGTCTTCAAAGTGGAGCGCGGTCCAGTGGTGCAAATTGCGGCTGAGGGTTTCAAACTCAGCCAGCGCGTACTGCGAAAGCTGGTGCCAATCTATGAAGAAGGCGCGGTTGACGATGATCTGCTCAACGAAGGACGGCGCAACATCACCAACCATCTTCAGACCCTCGGCTACTTCGAGGCCACGGTTAGCGTAAGCCAGAACACCGCCCCTGACGGCAAGAGTCTGCAGGTGGTTTATGCCGTCAATCCCGGAGACCGCCACAAACTCGCTGCCATTCGTATTCGGGGCAATCGATATTTTGACGACGATCTGATTCGCTCGCGCATGCAGAATCGATCCGCGGGCCGCCTGTTCAGTCACGGGCGCTACAGCGAAGTGTTCCTCGAAGAGGATGTGCGGAGTATCCAGGCTCTCTATCGGTCGAGTGGTTTCCGGCAGGCCGAAGTCACCAGCAAACTGGTTGAAAAGTACCAGGGTGATCCCTCGCAGCTTGCCATCGAGATCGTCATCAAAGAGGGCCTGCAGACACGCGTGGCATGGGTCCGCATCGAGGGCAGTTACACGCTTCCGCAAGAACAGCTTCCCGAAATTCCTACTGCTGAAGGACAGGGCTTTGACGAATCGGGTCTGGCGGATGACCGCGACACGATTCTGGAAAAATACTTCGACAGTGGATTCCCCAATGCCACCGTCGATGTTGCGTACGTTCCGGTTCCCTCGACAGATAATCTGCCGCGCGTCGGTGTGACCTTCACGATTCATGAAGGCGAGCAGTTTTTTGTCGATCAACTTTTTCTCGATGGGCTGCACTACACCCGCTTCGGAGTTGCCCGCCGGGAAGTGCGGGTGCAACCGGGCGGGCCGCTGAGCCAGAAAGACATGCTGGAGAGCCAGCACCGCTTGTACGATCTCGGCCTTTTTAAGCAAGTGGATACAGCCATCCAGAACCCCGAGGGCACCGAGTCCCGCAAGAACGTGCTCGTCACGGCGCGCGAAGCGGATCGCTATACCTTCGATTACGGCGTTGGCATCGAATTCCAGACCGGACAGCCCTCATTCGGGACCAACCAGCCACTCGGGCAGACTGGCGTCAGTCCCAGAGTGTCCTTCGGCGTCAGCCGTATCAATATGGGGGGGCGCCACCAGACCCTCACCATGAAGACCAACGTAGGCCGCTTGCAGCAGAGAGGGCTCATCAGTTACGACATCCCCAAACTGCTGAACCGGGAAGACCTTCGTTTCACCGCCACTACCCTTTACGACAACACCGTGGACGTATCCACCTTTACCTCGAAACGTCTCGAGGGCACTTTGCAAGTCACGCAAGCGCTGAAACGAGACGCGACAACTGGCCGCGAACTAACGACTCTCTCCTACCGTTTCAGTTACCGTCGCGTACAGGCGACCAGCGTTCAGGTCACCGACAACCTCATTCCGCTCCTCTCCAAGCCGACCCGTGTAGGAATTCCCAATTTTCTCTACGTGCGTAACCGGCGCGATAGCGATCTGGAAAGCACGCGCGGCAACTACACCACCGTCGAAGGCGGCGTCGCTTCGAGTTACTTCGGCTCCGAGGCCGATTTCAGCCGCTTGCTGCTGAAGAATTCTACCTATCACACGTTTTTTCGAAATCGCAGCACCAGACAAGGATTCGTTTTCGCCCGGTCTACCAGCGTCGGGATTGAGAACCCTTTCGGAAACACGGTTCTGCTGGACCCCTCCGAAACCGCAACCGCTGGCCAGACTCTTGTTCCGCTGCCGGAGCGTTTCTTCAGCGGTGGAGGCAACTCCCACCGCGGATTTGGGTTAAATCAGGCAGGACCGCGCGACCCCTTCACCGGATTTCCGGTCGGGGGCAGCGCTATGTTCCTCAACAATCTGGAGATGCGTTTTCCAAACGTTACTGTGCCTTACCTTTTGGACAACATCGGCTTTTCGATTTTTCACGATATGGGCAACGTGTTTGCCCGGCCCCAGGAAATGCTCGCCAGCCTGGGACGCTTCCATCAGCCCAATCAAGAGTTCTGTTTTCAGGAGATTACGCACCTGAAGTGCAACTACAACTATGCCTCGCACGCAGTTGGCGTGGGAGTGCGCTATCAGACGCCAATCGGACCTTTGCGCTTTGACTTCGGATACAATTTAAATCCGCCGTACTTTCCCAGCTACACGAACATCACGACCAACACCGTGACTGGGCATTCTGTCGGCCAGTTTGGTTTCCAGCGCGCCGGCCATTTTAACTTTTCGTTCAGCGTCGGGCAGTCTTTCTGATGAAACTCCGAATGATCAAACTCGGAATCTGGTGGAGCGACGGGCGTCCTCGCCCGTCAAGCCGGGCGGGGACGCCCGGCTCTCCACCAGCAAGCATCAGACTCGGGAAACATTGCGTGGTTGCGCTAGCGCTGGGTATGGCGCTGGCGCCCTCGTCGGTTGGCGGTGAGATTGTAGATCGAGTAGTCACCAGCGTTAACGGCCACGTGGTTTTGCAGAGCGATTGGGAGCAGGAACTGGCCATCGAGGCCTTTTCCAATGCCCGCGATCCTTACTCGTTCACCTCGGCCGAGCGCAACGCAGCCCTCGATCGCCTGATCGATCAGCAACTGCTGCGGGAACAGGTTCGGCCGTCTGAATCGGCTCCCGCCGGGCAGGTTGCCGCCCGCGTTGCCGAACTTCGCAAACTCCATCCGGAGTGCGCCACCGACGAGGGATGGCGCGCCACCCTGCAACGTTATGGGCTGACGCAAAGCTCGCTTGAGAAGCGTGTGGGTGACCAGATCCAGCTCATGAAGCTCGTTGAAGACCGTCTGCAGCCCTCGATCCAGATCGATCAGCGGGCGGTGGAGACCTACTACCACGATCAGTTGCTGCCGGATATGAAACGGGCCGGCAGCCCCCCAGCTCCGTTGACCGAAGTCTTTGGCCAAATCAAGGATTTGCTGGCCGAGCGAAAAATGAACGAGCTCCTCGCAGTGTGGCTGGCGAATCTGCGCTCTGGGAGCCATATCTTGACGCCTGAATCCGGAACCGGAGAGCGGACCCGGTGAGCGAGCATTCGACCGAGCAATCGAGCGAGCCGCCTCCTCCTGAGCGCCGGCGCATTCTATGGAAACTGTTTCTGCTGTTTTGCCTGTTCAGCCTGATTGGCTTGGCGACGCTCGCGTGGTACGCCACCACCGATTCTTTCCAGCAACTGGTTCGTCGCCGAGTCATTGCATCGCTTGAAAAAGTCACGGGCGGCCGCGTCGAACTCGGCGAATTTCACACCATCCCTTTTCGCCTGCGTATAGACGCCCGCAACCTCACCATCCACGGTCGCGAAGCTTCGGATCAGATTCCATTTCTCCGGGTCGACCGCGTGCAGGCGGAATTGAAAATCATTTCGCTTCTCAGCACCACGATCGGATTACATTCTCTGCTTCTCGAGCATCCTGTCGCGCACGTCATTGCCTATCCCAATGGCGCCACCAACGTTCCCGCGCCGCCGGTGAGCCTTTCTTCCAACCAGGGGCCGGTCGAACAACTCATCTCGTTTTCGGTTTCGCGCATCGAGGTACAGCGGGGCGAGCTCTTGTGGGAAGACAAGAAAATGCCGTTTGACTTTGATGCCCGCGACGTGGCATTGCTTTTGAATTACTCCTTGCTGCGGCGGCAATATGAAGCCCATCTACTCGCGGCAAGCGTGGCCACGCGGTTTAAGCAGTATCCCTCGTTTTCATGGCGGGGCGATACTTCCCTGGTTTTGGCTCGCGGACGCGCCGACATCAGCAATCTCACGATGACTTCCGGAAAATCTGAAATTCACTTCGCAGGCCACTTGCTGGACTTTCATAATCCCCACCTGAGCGGTGATTACCACGGCGCGGCGGATCTCGGCGAACTCGCCTTCCTCGCTGGGCAGTCGCAAGTTCGCAAAGGTACAGTCCAGTTCGAGGGCAAAGGTTCCTGGAGCCTGCAGGATTTTTCTACTCAGGGAACCGTACAAGCCAAAGACGTCGACTGGTCGAACGGGAAGGTGTCGATGCGAAATGGCCGCATTACAGCAGGTTTCTCCGTCGTCCCGAACCGCTTCCACGTTTTCTCGATCAAGGCGAACCTGCTTGGCGGCGACCTGCTGGGCGATGTCGATGTGACGAACTGGCAGAGTTCGCTCGAACCATCGCCGGTCCGAGGACGGCGCCACGTAATCGCACGAGTCCCGCCCGGAAGTCTTCAGCGGGGGTCGGTACGACTGCAATTGGCGGGCTTCCCGCTGCTACCCGGCCTGGAAATGCTGAGCTCAAGAAGACTTCCGTTGGATCGCCTCGCCCTCTCCGGAAGAACGAGCGGCAACGCTGACATGCTCTGGGTGGGCTCGATCCGCGACGCGGAAACTCGCCTGAACCTTAACATTGCGCCGCCACTAAAGCCGACGCCAGGCGAGATCCCAACGCATGGCCAAATTAATGGCATCTATCGCGGCTCTCGCGACGAGTTAGATGTCACCGAACTTCATCTGACAACACCGGCCTCTGAAATTACCGCCGCAGGCAATCCGGCCGCGAACTCAGCGCTGCGCTTCTCTTTCACCAGCCATAACCTCAGGGAATGGGCGCCTCTGCTCGAAGGGATCTACGGATCACCGTATTTGCCCTTCGCGGTTCACGGATGGGCAAGCCTTACCGGTAACGCCAGCGGCAAACTTTCCGCGCTTTCCGTCAGCGGAAATCTCGAAGTCTACGACTTTGACACTGTCTTGCCGCCGACCGAACGCGTCGCCGCTCGAGCTGTCCACTGGGACGCACTCTCCACCGCCCTCCAGTACTCCAGCAATCATTTTGCCGCCCACAACGGCTCACTCGTTCACGGCCACACCACGGCGCGCTTCGACGCCAGTGTCACGCTGACGGATGGTGCCCTTCCGGAGAGCGCTCCTTTTGCTCTCCACTTTGACGCCAGCAACGCCGACCTGGCAGAGCTTGCGCAATTGGCCGGCGCTGTTCGTCCCTTTGCCGGCACTCTGAATATGTCCGCCACCATTTCGGGCACGCGCGCCCATCCTCACGGGGATGGTCACCTCGAGATTCACAATGGGATGGCCTATGGAGTTGCCGTTCCTTTATTGAAGAGCGATCTCCGCCTCGCCGATGGCGAGCTTCAATTCAACAACATCGATGCCAGTGCCTACGATGCTCCACTTTCCGGGAGCGCGGCCGTCAGTGCGTCGAACGTCGGCAGGTCAAACACTCAATTTCGCCTGAATCTTTCCGGACGTAACCTGAATCTCTCCCGCTTCCCGCGCTTGCAGACCAGCCGGATCACGGCGGATGGCGTCGCCGATTTCACGGTGCGGGTCAGCGGCACTTTCGAGCAGCCTTCGATCGAAGCCCACGTTCATCTCAAGGACCTCGCGCTGGACAAGGAGCGCGCCGGCGATTTCTACGTTGACGCGGTCACTCATGGACGTCAGCTCGATCTCAATGCCCACTCGGATTTCGATAAAGCCGACTTGACCATTCAGGGCAGCGTTGGATTAGACCAGGACTTTCCTGCCGATCTGAACCTGGCCTTCCACCGTCTGGACGCCGATTCGCTTCTTCGCATTTACTTGCAGGGAAAACTCACGGGACACTCTCTTCTGGAGGGCACGCTCCACGTTCGCGGACCCCTGCGCACTCCCCGCGATTTAAAAGCGGAAGCCGAACTCCAGTCTCTCAGCTTCGAGGTCGCGCACCAAACGATACAAAGTGTCGGCCCCATCCGCTTCGAGGTCGCGAATCAAGTTCTGCTGATCGAAAACTTGCATCTTGCGGGAAGTGGAACCGATTTCACCGCGCACGGCCAGGCGCATTTGGCCGGAGCCAAAGAACTCGACATAGGTCTCGACGGTTCGGTCAACATGGCGCTATGGAAGTCGCTCAATCCCAAGATCCTGGCGCGCGGCACTCTGGGCGTAAACCTCAACGCTGGCGGTACTCTCTCGCAGCCCGTGCTCCAAGGACGTTTAGAAGTGAAGAATACTTACGTCAGTCACAATGACTTTCCCAGCGGCCTTAGCGACCTGAACGGCGTCCTGCTGTTCGATAACAACCGCATCCAGATCGAGAGCCTCAGCGGCACAACCGGTGGCGGCACGGTGGCATTGACCGGTGCCGCGACCTACCGCAGCGGCGTGCTCCTGCTCGATTTCGGCGCAACTGCGCGTGGTGTTCGCCTGCGCTATCCCCCTGGAGTAAGTTCTACCGCGAACGCGGACCTCCGGCTCACCGGCAACGCGAATTCCGCTCTGCTGAGCGGGGATGTGGTGGTCACAAAGCTGGCCGTCACTCCAGGTTTTGACTTCGGAGCCTATGTCGAGAAGAGCAGGCAGGCGACCGTCCTGACGCAGAACGATAGTCTGCAGAGCCGCCTCAAGCTCGATGTTCACGTGGTAACGACTCCTGAACTGGAGATGCAAACGGCCATCGCCCGGCTCTCTGGCAACGCCGACCTCAGGGTGCGCGGCACCGCCGACCGTCCGGCAATTCTCGGAAGAGTGGAGGTTCTGGAAGGAGAAATCTCTTTCAACGGAAACAAGTACCGCCTCGAACGCGGCGACGTTACCTTCGCGAATCCGGCCAAGACCCAGCCGATCATCGATCTGCAGGCCACCACGCGAGTGCGCGATTACGACATCACCGTGCAATTCCGCGGCGACGCCAGCGTTGCCAACGGCTTGAAAGTCACCTGGCAGTCCGAGCCTCAGCTTCCCGAAGCCGACGTCATCGCCCTGTTGGCTCTCGGTCGCACGCGGGAAGAGTCAGCTGCCGCGGGATCGAGCGGGTCCTTTGGGTTTGGCGGAGAGGCCTCCAACCTGCTCATCAATCAGGCTCTCAACAGCACCGTCAATAGCCGCCTGCAACGCTTGTTCGGAGCGAGCCGCGTCAAGATCGATCCTCAGGGACTGGCCAGCGAAACCAACGTGGTTCGAGGACCGCAGGTCACCGTCGAGCAGCAAGTGGCCAGCAATCTCACCTTGACCTACAGCACCAACGTCTCCGTTTCCAGCCAGCAGATCATCCAGGTGGAGTACAACATCACGCGGACTATTTCAATCGTGGCGTTGCGCGACCAGAACGGAGTCGTTAGTTTCGACTTTAAGATACGGCGTCGGAAGAAGTGATCTCCGAAACATCCGCCTTGACATAAATCTCCAAACCAGCAACTCTAGTTGTTTTTCACCACACGCCCGAAGAAACGGGTGACGGAGCCAATTTGCGAGTACGGGTCTTTTATCACGACAAGTGTTTTGACGGGGCTTCCTCGGCAGCCCTGTTCTCCCGCTTCTACCGGGAACGAATCCGCGGCGATGTGGACTTCGTCTACTCCGGCCTGCTGCATCGTGCAGGCGCTCTTTTCGACGAGAAGCAGTTTGACGGCGACGAGAATGCCATCGTCGATTTCAAGTATTCCAGTTCGCCGAAAATCACCTGGTGGTTCGATCACCACGAAAGCGCTTTTCTTTCACCCGCCGACGCTGCCCACTTCGAGCAGGATCAGAGCAACCGCAAATTCTACGATCCGGATTTCAAATCCTGCACCAGCTTCATCGCCATGATCGCAAAAGAACGCTTTGGCTTCGATCCGCGTCCGGTTTCGGAACTGGTCCAATGGACCGACATCGTCGACGGCGCCATGTACGAAGACGCGAAGTCGGCGGTGGAGATGAAGGCTCCGGCCATGAAGCTGACCATGGCCATCGAATCCGCCACCGACCGCGACTTCGTCAAGACGATGATTCCGCTGCTTGCCTACCAACCTCTCGCCAGCATTCTTGAAGAACCATTCGTTGCCGCCGTCCTGCCGCCGCTGCTCGAACGCCACCAGCGGTCCATCGAGATTTTGCGGCAGCGCAGCGTAGAAAAAGACGGCACGATTTTTTTCGACATCACCGACCTCGAGCTCGAAGGCTACAACAAATTCATTCCCTACTATCTTCATCCCGATTCGATTTACAGCATCGGCGTCAGCAAGAGTTCGTTCCGGGTAAAGGTTTCGGTCGGGTCGAACCCGTGGTCGAAACGCCCGCCCACCGTCAATCTAGCCAGAATCTGCGAGCGCTATGGCGGCGGCGGCCACGCCCGCGTTGGGGCAATCTCCTTCGATGTCACCCAGGGTGAAGCCGCCCACAAAGCCGCTCTGGAGATCGCAGAGGAGTTGCGCGCCGCCGTCCGCCAGCAGACTTGATTTTGGGTGGCGCAGCGGTTTACCGCTTAGAATGAATCCGCGATCATGCGCTGGATACCAGAAATCAATTTTCGCCAAATGCGTCCCAGAATCCCGCATCCCATAATCCCGCATCTCGTAATCGACGATCCCGCGCACATCAAAGGCGTGCGTACCGTAGCTACGGTGGAGTTCACGAAAGGGATCGTCGTCGTTCTCGCGGGTCTCGGTGTGTTCTCCATGCGGCGCATGGATATCTGGGGAATAGCCGAAAGCTTTTTGGAATTTTTTCATGTTAACCCTCTCAACCATTACGTCGGAGTCTTTATCGACCTGGTATACCGGGTCAGCGACGTTCGCCTGTGGAAGATCGCCGCGGTCGCGTCGGTCTACGTGATCATTCGCTTCGTCGAGGCCTACGGCCTGTGGTATACACGCCCGTGGGCGGAGTGGATGGCGATTGCCTCGGGCTCCATCTACATCCCGTTTGAGATAGCCGACCTGTCGCGGCGGCCCGACTGGTTTCGACTGCTGATTCTTGTCATCAATGTGGGGATCGTCCTCTATATGCTGATGCTGCGTCTGGAAGCAGCCAAGAAGCGGCATGCGGCGCGGACGCATTTGTAGCGATCCGGGACGTGCCTCAGAGGGTGTTGGCGACAAAGTTATATCCCGCTGATACCCCCACCCCCACCCCCTCCCCCTGGTCTCCTGGAATCATAGAGTTAGCGGAAATCTTCGGACTTGGTGTTCGGATCAAAGGACTTATATCAAAGTATTCTGGAATAAGGACTTACGAGATCCGTTCGCTTCGCTCAGGATTTCGGCAGCGGGCTCCCGCTTCGCTCACGCCCGCGAAATGCCTCAACTTACGGTTGTCAAAGAGCGATTTCATGTGTAGGCAGAGGACAAAGCTGAGTTTCGCATGAGTGGGGATTTTGTGTCTGTGATTGGGGATCACAGAAGATTGTGACGAATGAGTTGACGACAAGCTCGCCCCGGAGTCGGGGAGACTCGGACCGTGTCAGCGTGCCCCCGCATCACTTCGTTTTCAGCCGAGCTTCCTGAACTGTTTGCTCAGGGTCAGGCTCTGCATCTGATAAGACGATCCGATGCCGACGCCGTAGACCTTTTCCGGCGCCTTCAACAATCGCATGTAGGCTAGACGCGCGACAATCTGGCCGTGTTCAATCAGAAAAGGCACTTCATGCGCTCGGACTTCCAGGACCGCGCGCGTCCCCGTAAGGTCGCTCATTCCGTAACCGAAGCCCGGATCGAAGAAGCCGGCATAGTGTATCCGGAGCTCGCCTATTGACGAATCGAACGGAACCATCTCCGCCGCGTAATCCGGAGGCACTCGAATCTGTTCCTTGGATGCAAGAATGTAGAAATCGCCCGGGTCCAATATCAGCCCCTTGTCACCGACGTGGTACTTCGCATCCCAAAACTCTTCTGGCGAGTAGTGGTTCACTCTACTGAGGTCGATCACTGGCGCATTCTTCTTGGCTTTGTAAGCGATGATCTCGGAAGGAGCAACCGAATGTAAATTCACCGAAATCCTGAGGCCTCTATCCACCTGCGCCTTCACTGGACTGTCCTCACGTGAATAGACTAATGCCTCGCGCCCATCGAGTTCAGTGATCAGGGTGTCTGAGGCGAGCGGATTACCGCGAAAAAACCGCAGCTGATTGAGCCGCGTTCCCGCGGGCAGTCGAATTGAGAAAGTGC
>Ga0185299_10005260_pt1 | contig 14814 bp, 12 predicted proteins | sample PaiPotPPA55metaG_FD_128002 | JGI IMG/M metagenome (GOLD analysis project Ga0185299, IMG submission 128002) | Iron sulfur acid spring bacterial and archeal communities from Banff, Canada, to study Microbial Dark Matter (Phase II) - Paint Pots PPA... ...
ACGCAATGCAGATCAAAAGCAGATTCGAAACAACGATTATTGTGCCGCTAGCGGTGCTCTGACCGCCGAAATATTTACATGCGGGACCTACTCTGAACAATCGGCTGGTCGAAATAAGGTCCGGAATCTGGACGCACCAGCATTCTGAAAACACAGTCTTTCGCCCATTTCCACAGATCTGCGCGGAACTGGCATAAGAATTGCATCAACCACCCCGCGTATTCGGAGGTGCCTTATGTCCGCTGCAGGCGACGCAGAATTTTTTCAGATGCTGAAGAAGGATATTGATTATTTCACGCGAGCGATTCAGCGTTTCGAAGATTTAATTCCAGCGGTGTGTGCCCCCGTCCAGGACCAATGGCGCTTACAAGCCCAGGCTCGCAAGAATTTTGCGCTGGAACTTGAGATTCTCCTCGACAAGGCGGAGCGCTGCCTCGACCCTTCCTTGTAAAGCGCCAACGATAAAACGATAAAAGGAGAAAGCGTCTGGACTCAGTTTTTCAGCCTCGAACTGACTTCTTCTTGTTCCTCACACGCCCCATTTTTCGAGGCGAGTCGTAGCGACGCGATTCCGGTAGAATAAGGGTTTCGACCGAACCCCTTGCCCACTTCGGATCCCAACCTGTTTCTTTCGGCGCTCGCCATGTACGCCGTTCCTCGCGGTATTGGTGCGTATCTCCGCCAGCATTTGCTGGATCGAACATTTCAAGGCCTCTACCACACCGATTCATTTGATCGAGCGCTGCTGATCCCGTATTTTATTGTTTTGGTTTTACTGGCTGGGTACGGAATGCACCGGTACATTCTGGTTTACCTGTACTACAAACATAAGAAAAACCGGACTACGGACCCTGCGGCCTACTTCGAACGGTTGCCGCGAGTCACGGTGCAGCTACCAACCTTTAACGAACAGTATGTGGTAGAGCGGTTGCTGGATTCGATCTGCAAGTTGAAATATCCTCAGGAGAAGCTCGACATCCAGGTGCTCGACGACTCTACCGACGAAACTGTCGAGGTGGCGCGCAACCTGGTCGAACGGTACGCCGCGCTGGGCAATCCCATTAGCTACCATCACCGCGTCAATCGCGAAGGCTTCAAAGCTGGTGCGCTGGCAGAAGGCCTGAAAACGGCAAAGGGGGAATTCGTTGCCATCTTTGACGCTGACTTCACTCCTCCGGAAGACTTCCTACTTCGCACCATCCATCACTTTACCGATTCGAAGATTGGCATGGTGCAAACGCGCTGGACGCATATCAATCGCAACTATTCTTTCCTCACGCAGGTGGAAGCCATCCTGCTTGACGGTCACTTCGTGCTGGAACACTCGGGCCGCGCGCGCAGTGGAGTCTTCTTTAATTTCAACGGAACTGCCGGAGTTTGGCGGCGGGCGGCGATCGATGAAGCCGGCGGCTGGCAGCACGACACGCTCACCGAAGACACCGATCTTTCCTACCGCGCCCAACTCATCGGATGGAGGTTTATCTATCTGCAGGACGTCGAATGCCCGGCAGAATTGCCCGTTGAGATGACCGCCTTCAAAACTCAGCAGGCGCGCTGGGCTAAGGGACTGATTCAGACCGGAAAGAAAATCCTGCCGCGCGTGTTGCGCAGCGACGCTCCGCTGCATACCAAGATTGAAGCCTGGTATCACCTGACCGCGAACCTTAGCTATCCGCTGATGATCGTGCTTTCGGTGCTGATGTTGCCGGCTATGATCATCCGCTTCTATCAGGGATGGTTCCAGATTCTCTTCATCGATCTGCCGCTCTTTCTTGCTTCCACCTTTTCTATTTCAAGTTTCTATCTGGTTTCGCAGCGCGAACTTTTTCCCAAGACCTGGCAGCGCGCTCTTCTATATCTGCCGTTGCTGATGGCGCTGGGCGTCGGATTGACGATCACCAATACCAAGGCCGTGATCGAGGCGCTCATCGGAAAAGAGAGTGCTTTTGCTCGCACACCCAAATACAACGTCGAATCCAAGAAAGACAAGGTAGGCGCTACCAAGTACCGCAGGCGGCTGGGATGGGTGCCATGGGTCGAACTGCTGATCGGCAGTTACTTCGCGCTCACGGTGTACTATGCCGTCGAGATTGAGAACTACTTTACGATTCCATTTCTTCTCCTCTTCGTTCTTGGCTACTGGTGCACCGGACTAATGTCCCTGTTGCAGGGGCGATTCTCGGGCGTCGCGCTGAGCGCGGAATCCCACACGAAGCCATTCCCCGTGGGAGTGTAGACGGCAGAAGCCCCCCGTCGTGCTGGCCTCGACCGGTTCCCCCGCGCCGAAACGCCGGCGCTGATCTCAGATCGTGTGACTCTGTGCCTTTCTTTCGCTGCGCCGCTCGGTTACAATCCACTCGCCAAAAGTTTCTCATTCGCCCCTGCATGCTGGTTGAACCTCGCGGCATGTAACTTCGCGGTTCGAAGGAGGCTCCGATGCTCCGCTTTCGCAAGCTGCATTCTCTTCTTGGTCTGGGGCTGTTGGTCACTTCCCTGCTTAGTTGCGGGACTCATGATTCCAACGAATACTTCGTATTCGTAGCGGCCAATCTGCAAGTTCCTTATTGGCAGGCTGCGGGCGCCGGTTTCGCCAAGGCCGGTAAACAATTCAAGGTACGCACAGATTTTGTGGGTCCGAACCACTACGACGCCCGGGCCGAGCGTGACGCCCTCGATCAGGCAGTCCAGCAAAAAGCTACTGGAATTTTGCTCGGCGTGACCGATCCTGCATTGCTGAAGGACAGCGTCGACAAGGCCATTGCCGCTGGAATTCCGGTGATCACCGTGGATTCCGATGCTCCCGCGAGCAAGCGACTTTTCTTTATCGGCACCAATAACTATCAGGTAGGTATGACCGGAGGCATCCGCCTGGCCCAGGAATTGAAAGGCAAAGGCAACGTCGTCGTATTCACCATGCCCGACCAACACAATATGCAGGACCGCCTGCACGGCTATCGCGATGCACTGGAGCGCACGCCCGGCATCAAGATCGCACGCGTGGTCGATATCCAGGGCGACCCCCGCATAGCCTTCGACACCACCACGCAAATTATCGGCAAAGAGAAAGACCAGGTGGATGCCTTCGTCTGTTTGGAGGCGCAATCGGGGAAGGAGGTCGCTGGTGTGCTCAACAGTTACCACGTCACCGGCAAATTTGTGATGGCCATGGACACCGATCCCGAAACACTGGATTGGATCCAAAAGGGTGGCATCTTGGCCACCATTGCGCAGAAGCCCTATACCATGGCATTTGTCGGTATGCAGATGCTCGACAACTTGTATCACCACAAACCGCCGTCGCTCGAGACGGATTGGTCGAAGGACAGCTTTGCGCCGATTCCGTCTTTCGTGGATACTGGTTCTGCCCTCATCGACAAGAGCAACGTTGATTCTTTCCTGCAGGCAAAGCAGAGTGCGACCAGTCCCAAATAGTGGAAGATCACTCTCCTGTCGAGGCCGGACCACCCCTTGGCGCATAAACTGCTGGGACGGGTGCATTCTCGCAACATCGGATGGATTGCACGATGCGAAAGCTGCGGCTCTCACTTTTCCTGACAAGTATCCTTGCTAGCATTTTTCTTCTCACGGTTGATGCGAGCGTCGCCCTTGACCGGCAGCCCAACGCCGACTATCACGCCCGCCGCCAAGCGTTAGCCAGGAAAGTGGGAGGCATGGTGGTTCTGTTCGCGCCCCTGGAGAGCGAAGGCCCTAACGATCTTTATGGCTTCCGCCAGGAAGACAATTTTTATTATCTTTCGGGCTTGAGCGAGCCTGGCGTCGCCCTACTCATTGCTCCGGCTGTCGAAGGCACCTCCGATAAGCCGGCGCAACCCTACACCGAGATTCTGTTTCTTCCTCCGCGCAATCTGACGCAGGAAAAGTGGACCGGGCCCAAGCTCGGCCCGGAAAATCCCGAGGCATCCAAGGTCACCGGCTTTGACCATGTCCAAGATATGGCCAAACTACCGGAGGAAGTTTTGAAGTTGAGCACGGGCGCACGTCCAGTTGTTTACACGGACGTCGCTTCGCACGGTCAGAGTTCGGCCAGCGCCCAACCGCTGGAGTTTATGAAGGAGGTTAATTCGTTCCTGAGTTTTCACGACGTGAAGCCGATGATCGATTCGCTGCGCACCTATAAGGACGCGGGAGAGATTGCCCTCATCCGCAAAGCAATTGATGCCTCCGTCGCTGCACACTTCGCGGCATTCAAAGCAGTGAAGCCGAATGTTACCGAGCGCGAAATTTCGGCCTTGATGCAATATGAGTGGGGTAAGCGTGGCTGCGAGCGGCCGGCCTACGCGCCCATCGTGGGCTCGGGTTACTATTCCACGGTGCTGCACTACTCGGATGATTCCAAGGTAATGAAGGCGGGGGACGTTGTGGTCATCGATGCCGCCGGCGAATATTCTATGTACGCCTCCGATATTACGCGCACGCTGCCGATCAATGGCCACTTTACCGCACGGCAGCGCGAAATCTACGACATCGTGCTGGGAGCGCAACAAGCAGCCGAAGCGGCTTTCAAGTCGGGCAAGTCCACCATGAAGCGCGACGACCCAGATTCGCTCTACAAAGTGGCTTACGAATACATCAATTCACACGGTAAAGATTTGCATGGCGACAAACTGGGAAAGTATTTCATTCACGGGCTAGGCCATCCCGTCGGCCTTAACGTGCATGATGCCACCGATCCCGAAGCTCGCTTGGGACCAGGACAGGTGTTCACCATCGAGCCCGGGATTTATATTCCCGAGGAAAGCCTCGGCGTGCGTATCGAAGATGACTACTACGTGGATCCCGACGGCAACCTGATCAAACTGAGTGCGGCTCTACCTTCGAAGGCGGAAGACGTGGAAAAAGAGATGGCTGGAAAGTAAATGGATAATTTTGTAATCGGGCGATTTTGCAATTTGAAACGGAGAGTCCCTAAATTATTAAATTGCAGAATTGTCCAATTACAAACTTGCTACGAAATGTATTCCCTAATGTATTCGTCCTCCGAGTGGGCCAGTTGCTGAAGGTCGCCATCGAAGATCACCTTACCGTCGCGTAACATCAAGAAGGTCAAAGGGACCTCACAGTGTTTCCCGCCGGGCAGCGGCACCATGCGGTTGGCTTGTTTGTCGAACTGATGCGTCGCCATTGTGAAAGCGTCCTGCAGGCGATGCGTCACCAATAGAGCGCTGGTCTGATAAACGTCACGCTGCTTCACAATCAGTTCGATGATGGTGTTCGAAGTCACCGGATCCAGGCCTCCAGTGGGAGAGTCATAGAGCAGCAGCTCGGGCTGCGTAATAACCGCGCGCGCAATAGCAACGCGCCGCCGCATGCCTCCAGAAAGCTCCGAGGGATCGAGATCGAGCGTGTGCTCCAGTTCCACGAAGCGCAACGCTTCGCGTACTTTGCGATCGATATGCTCGTCGTAGATCCCGTGTTCCTCCATCAGGCGATAGGCAACATTTTCGCGCACGGTCTGAGAATCGAACAGCGCACTTTCCTGGAAGACCATTCCAATCTTGCCGCGCAGCTCAAACAGTTGATCTTCCGGCATCTGAGTAACATCTTGCCCTAACACGACAATGCGTCCGGAGTCTGGCTTAATGAGTCCGAGTGCCAGCTTCAGAATGAGGCTCTTGCCGGATCCGGCGACACCGAACACAGCCTTCGTCTCGCCACGGGGTAGATGGAAAGAAACGCCGCGCAGAACTTCGTTGTCGTCAAAGGCAATGGCGACGTCCTCAAAGATTATGGCCGGTGCGGCATCATCCTTCGTTCTCGCGACTGAGGAATCGAGTGGCAAAGTCGGTGTCGACATGGGATCAGCGATAGGAAAGCGTGGCCATCAGGAAGCGAGTAACGATCAAGTCCATGGCGAGGATAAGAACGGAAGCCGCTACCATCGCCTGCGTAGTCGCGCGGCCCACACCCTGGGTCCCCCCGCGCGCGTTCATGCCATAAAAGCAGCCTATGGTGGCGATGATGAAGCCGAAAATAACGGGCTTGATCAATCCCATGAACACGTCTTGAAACACTAACGTTTCCCAGGCGTTGGCCCAGTACTGCCGGGCGTCCAACTGGAGCAAGAGTTTCGCGATCGCAAGCCCTCCTACCAAGCCCACAAGATCAGAAATGATGGCCAGGAAAAATAACATGAACACCGTGGCGACCACGCGCGGCGTGACCAGTTTTTTCATGGGATCGGTGCCCAGAGCGCGCATAGCGTCGATCTGCTCGGTGACCACCATCGATCCCAACTCGCTTGCCATGCCTGACGAATTCCGCCCCGCAACCATCAGGCTGGTCAACACCGGTCCCAGTTCTCGCACCATGGAAGTTGAGACCAGTTGCCCCACCAGCGTGATCGAACCGAAACGCTCCAGCGTATTCGAGGCCTGCAGCGCCAGCACAGCGCCAGTAAAGAAGCCCGTGAGCACAACGATCGGCAGAGATCCTACGCCGATGGTATCCGCCTGCCGCACCATGTCGATAATGTACAGAGGCTTGCGAAAGAGATTTGCGACCGCGTGCAAGCAAAACAGAATGTAATCCTGAACTGTCTGGACTTTTTCCTTGGCGAGATCGGTGGGCGAGGTCAGTTCCATGCTGGTCTGAAAAGCGCGGCGACCCGCGACACGCTTTTTCGAACTATAGCAGAGAATCGCCTGCGTCTTCAGGCCGTCGAGATGACAAGATGTTGCCTGGCTGGAAGGGAGTCATCCCCGCGTCTTCTTTTTTATTTCGATATTCAGTCGGCGGATCTTCTGATTCAGTGTGGAGAGCGGCACCTTAAAGCGCTCGGCGGCTTCAGTCTGGTTCCAGTTACACTTTTCCAGCATGTCGCTGATGATGCGTTTCTCGACGTCCTCGACGATTTCAAACAGCGATGCATCCGTGGGCGGATCGTGCAGCGTGAGCGACGAGCCGCGACCCAATAAATTGTCGGGTAATAGGTCAATGGTGATGTCGCTGCCGGAAGACAGGACGACGGCGCGTTCAATCACATTTTCCAGTTCGCGCACATTGCCCGGCCACGAGTAGGACAATAGCGGACGTAAAGCCTCCGGCGTAATCCGCCGCACCGGCCGGTCGTTTTCTTCGGCGTATTTCTTCAAAAAGAATTGCACCAGCAACGGAATGTCCTCTCTGCGCTGCCGTAGCGGAGGCAACTCAATGGTGATCACGTTCAGGCGGTAAAACAGATCCTCACGGAAGCGGCCTTCGCGCACCAGCGTGCGGAGATCGATGTTGGTAGCGGCGATAATGCGAACATCCACCTGAATTTCCTGTATCCCGCCGAGATGCATAAACCTGCGATCTTGCAGCACGCGCAGGATCTTAGCCTGAGTTTCCAGACTCATGGTGGCAATTTCATCGAGGAACAACGTGCCGCGATCCGCAATTTCGAACAAGCCCTTTTTGGAAGCGATAGCGCTGGTAAACGCACCCTTCACGTGACCGAAGAGAGTGGACTCCAGCAGGTCGGTGGGCATGGAGCCCGTATTGACCGGAACAAACGGCCGGTCGTGGCGCGGAGAATTCAGATGCAGAGCTTTGGCAATGATTTCTTTACCGGTCCCGCTTTCGCCCTGCAACAGAACAGTTGAACGGCTATTAGCAACTTGAGCGACAAGATCGAAGATTTTCAACATCGGCTCGCTCTTGCCGACGATGTTTTCGAAATTGTAGCGCTGCTTGAGGGCGCGCTTTAGCTGTACGTTTTCCTCTTCGGCACGGCGCCATCCAACCGCGGCTCGCACATCGGCTAGAAGCTTTTCATTATCCCAAGGCTTCTGAACGAAGTTAACGGCGCCCCCCTGCATGGCGCGAACTGCATTCTCCACGGTGCCAAAAGCCGTGATCATGATGACGGGTAGCCCGGTTTCGTGCGTGCGGATTTCCGCCAATACCTCCATGCCATTGCGTCCGGGCAGTGTAAGGTCCAGCAGGATCAGATCGAAAGGATGTTCGCCGATGCGCTGCAATCCCGCTTCGCCGCTGGCCGCCGTTTCCACGGCGAAGCCTTCAAGTTCGAGCAAGGTCTGGAGAGATTCGCGAATCTCGGCTTCATCGTCGATGATGAGAACCGCGCCCGCCAGACCGGAATTTCCATTCGCTGTCGCTCGCGGGATGATTGCTAATTCAGACATATTCGGCCTCAGTACTCTGGTTAGACGTGCCGGGTTTATCCATGCTCAAGTAAAAATGCCTCGACCTGCTTTGTTCAAGCATGCCTGGTTTCATGAGGCTCAGTTTAAACATGGACCGCCTTCCTGCTCAGAGGGAAATCCAAGGTGAAAGTTGTGCCCGCGCCAGGATGGCTTTCCACGCGAATCTTTCCCGCGTGTTCCTGGATAATGCCGTAGGTAACGGAAAGGCCTAGGCCGGTGCCGCGCGCCTGGCCTTCGCGAGGCAAAGTCTTGGTGGTAAAAAAGGGATCGTAAATACGTTGAATGTGCTCGGGTGCGATGCCCGACCCGGTATCGGAAACGGACACGCTGACACTCTCGCCGTTCATGGTTGAAATGCGCAGTTTGCCGCCGCCCGCCATGGCATCTTTGGCGTTGAGAAAGAGGTTCAGAAACACTTGTTGCAGTCGGCCCGGGTTTCCCTGGATCGCAGGCAACTTGGGGGCGAGCGCATTTTCCACCTCCACCTTGGCTACTCTGAACTGGTGTTCCAATAGAGCCAGCGTGTCGGCGATCACTTTGTTCACGTCCACATCGCCAATCTCACTGCCACTGGTGCGGGAGAAATTCAGCAGGTTATTTACGATCTCAGATGCGCGAAAGGTTTGCCGCGTTATCTTCTCAAGCAATCCAGACTTTTGCGGATCTCCCTGCAGTTGTTTGGAAAGCATCTGGGTGTAGGAGGAGATCACGGCTAGCGGAGTATTGACTTCATGAGCCACGCCTGCGGCCAGCAGCCCGATCGACGAAAGTTTATCGGCCTGGGAAAGCTGAGCTTCTAACTCGATGCGTTCCGTGATGTCGTCCATGATGATGAGCCGGCCGATGACCTGGAATTTACGCGTCACCAGGGGCGCGATGGCCACATTCACGGTGCGGACCTCGCCGGCAGGGGTTTGCAGGCGGAACTTGTAGAGATTGTGGATGCCAGGGTTCTGCCGCATGCGATCGAACTCGTCGACGAACTCCGCAGGAAAAATCGCCTTCAGCGGCTGGGTTAAAGTCTGCCACCGCGGAACTGCGTACATCACTTCCATCTGCGCGTTCCAGCTCTCGATGCGATCTTCCATATCGAGAGCCATTACACCCACATTGATAGATTCGACGATGTTCTCGTTAAAGTCCTTCAGGCGCTCGTACTCTGCCGCCTTCTGCTGCAACGAGGCGTAGAGTTGCCCATTCTGAATGGCAATACCGAGATAGCCACCCAGAGTTTCAAGCAATTCCATATCTTCGCTGGAGAGAAAGTCACCTTGGGTGGTCTTGCCTAAGCCGAGAACGGCTATGGTCTTTTGTTGGGCGTGGCACGGGATGTAGTAATTGAGCTCCAAGCGAGCAATGGTTAACTGCGCGCCTGGACTCTCGCGCGGCACCTGGTGCGTGTTTTCGAAGAAGAGATGGCCCGCGGGCTCAGGTCGCGGTGCGCTCAGGAAGGAAAGATCGAGGTTGCCCGGAGAGGAAAGACCAAACGACTTTGCCAGGACAAATCGCTCTGCTGTCTCACCTGCCAGAAAAATCGCCATGCGGTCGACACCGAGCGTGCGCGACAGCCGATCGATCAGCGAGGAGAGCATCGCGTTCAGATCAGTCTCCGAACTGAGTTCGCGTCCGAACTCAAGCAAGGTGCGGCGATAGTCGTAACGGGTGCGATAGAAAAATTGGTCGATGCGGTCCTGTATCCACTTACGTACCGGGTCGAACAAGAGCGCCGTAACCACCACAGCGAGGATCAACCCCACCGGACCGCTGCTGGGCTGCCGCATATGCACCAGTTCGGCCACGCCGGCGACCAGTCCGAAATACAGGCCCACTACGATCGCAGCGGCCAGCGTGTAAACCACACCGCGCTTGAAGATGAGGTCCACATCCATCAGGCGGTAGCGGAAGATGGCATAGCCGAAGGTGAGCGGAAGCAGCGCCAGTGACAGCGCAGAAATCTTCACGGTCGCGCCGGGCAGTGAGCCCATCAGATATGGAACCACGTACAACAGCGAATAGGGAATGATGGCAAGAATGGTCCCACGAGTGACCCACTTCAATTGCTGACGCAGAATGGTAGTGCTGGCACGGCGGTAGCTGTACCACAACACGCCAGCCGCAGCCAAGAAGAAGACCGAGCCGTAGGACATTTCCATACGGTCCAGGTTCCAGCGCAGCCGCTCACTTGCTTGCAGCCAGCGCATGGCACCAATGTGGGTGGTCAGCAGGATCGCTCCCGGCACATAAACCAGCGCCAGCAGCCAGGGATGCTTGCGCACAACCTGGCGTTTCTCCGGGAAGGTTAAAGCGAAATGAAGGAAGAGGGCCGGCTGCAATACTCCGGCTATGATGTTGCCCCAATAGATGGTCCAGTCGAAGTCGTTCAACTTACCGGTGTACTTGAAGGAGTAAGCAATAAATGACACCAGGCAGAAGATATAAAAGTGGGTGGAACCCGGTGCTGTCCAGCGGCGCAGCAGGACATACAGTCCAATCCCAAGATAAATCAGCGCAATGAGCCGCAGCCAGTTGTTGAGCGAACGTTCCGCCGGAATGAGGATGACGCTGGAATCAAGCGCGACGGATTGCCGCACCAGAGAATAGGCCGCTTTGGACCACACACCGTTGCGGTAGAGCTGCCGCTCCAGACCGGAAATATTCTGGACTTCCTGGCCATTGATGGAAACCAGCTGATCGCCCGTCTTGATGCCGCTCCGGGCGCCGGGTCCGCTGGGATCGACGCGGTCAGCGGTGAGTCGGCCATCATGTTCGACCCACCAGACTCCGTCATCGGGAACCGCAGATTTCAGTTCGGCATCAAAATTGAAGCCAGCGAATACAACCGCAGCCACTGTCAGCAGGAACAGAAGAACGGCAACAAAGCGGACTTGACTTTCCCGGTTCATGGGCTTCGGCGGCGGTCCCGAACCCTTCAGGGGCTGGATAGGCGTGGGAATCACGTCCCGCCGGTCATCCATGAGCAACTTCGCTGCCATGTTGTTTCCCGCTTCCGGAATCCTAAATGCGCGCAACGGAAGCACTTCCGTGATTATAGATGGATTTTCGAACAGTGATTACGGCTTTTGGGAGGTTTCTGTGGAATTCTGTATGTTGAGATAATTCAATACCTTAACGGGGGCGCAGCCAACTGATCCGCAGTTATAACTTCGCGACCCGAGACTTGGACAAAGGCCTCGGGTAGAGAAGCCTTTGGTGGCTCCCCTTTTAGCCGGAAAAGCACGACCGCAACTCGAACGCTCACTCGGAAACGCTCACTCGGATAAGACCGATGGGCGCGCGGAAATTCCCGAAAGCGAACAGTCTACCGCCTCAGGACGAAGCTCGACGCTCGCGCGGCGAGCCCAGCTAGCCCACGCTGATTTTGCATCTTCTGCGGAGCTAGCAAGCTGTGCTTCGCCGTTGCGAGCGAGTCCGGGAAAATCCTGCTCGGTCGGCACGACGAGATACCACGGATGCTTCACCGGTCCTGTGAGTCCTCCAGCTTATTTTTCGGAAGGGGTTCTGAACGAGAGTCTGCAATATCGCATTACCGAGTCTGGTCAATTAGGTGATCGGCGGAACTACGGCGAGCATTAGGCTTGCAACGGGCCGGCGACGTATCGAAAGGGGACGGGCATTCGTACCTGCGATCCGCGCACACCTTTGGATGTGCTCGACGCAGCCGTCGGAACGAGGGCCAATGAGTTGCTGTGCAAGATAAGAGTTTTCTGAGATTAGCGTCCTCGGACGTCGCCTGAGTTCAGTGGGAAAATCCTTCGCCTCAGCCGGACTTGCGTTTACTCTCGGCATCTTCTGCGGGAAGATTATCTTCGTCCCAGTCAAACGATAGCGCCCGCGCCGTGGTTTCGATGGGCTCGAGTTCTGGAATGTCGTCGGCCACCGATGCGCCGAGTTCGGCAAACTTGCGGGCCGAAACCAATACGCGACTCTCGAGCGAACCTACAGCCTTGTTATACGACTCGACGGCGCGGTCGAGTCCGGTACCGACGGAAGTGATGTGTTCCGCGAGAAGGCGCAAGCGGTCATGTAATTCTTTGCCTAGCGCGCTGATCTGCTGCGCGTTGCGCGCCAGTTTTTCCTGATTCCAACCGTAGGCCACGGCCTTGAGCAAAGCGATCAGCGTCGTCGGCGACGCGGGAATTACGCGCTGCAGCACTCCCTGCTCGATCAATCCGGGATCTTGTTCCAGCGCTGCACTGAAAAATGTTTCGCCGGGAAGAAACATCACAACAAACTCCGGCGTGGCTTCGAATTGTTCCCAGTAGTTCTTGCCGCTGAGAGTTTTCATGTGGTCGCGGACCTGGCGCGCATGATTCGCAAGACACGCACGCCGCGCATCTTCGTCAGTGGTTTCGAATGCATCAAGGAAAGCCTGCAGCGGCGTCTTGGCATCCACGACAACGTGTTTGCCGCCGGGCAACTTGACCACCAGATCGGGACGCAGTCGACCGCTCTCGGTGGTAACGGACTCCTGCTCAGTAAAGTCGCAGTACGGAAGCATGCCCGCGATTTCGACCACCCGGCGTAACTGGATCTCTCCCCAGCGTCCACGCACATTGGGAGTGCGCAGAGCCCGCACAAGATTGCCTGTCTCCGATTGCAATTCTTTTTGAGTTGTAATCAGCGACTGCACTTGAGCGCGCAACTCGCCGTAGGCGTCGCCGCGGGCCACTTCCATCTGGTGAATCTGTGCATCCACTCTATTCAGCGAATCGCGCACCGGCGAAACCATGTCGGCGACAGCTTTCTGCCGCGCATCGAGATCACCCCTAGCCTGGCTTTGGAAGCGCTTTAGCGTCTCTTCCGCAATAACCAGGAACGACGAGTTGTTGCTCTTTAAGGCGTCCGCCGCCATGGCCTTGAAGGCGTTACGCAATTCTTCGCTGGCACGCGTGACTAACTCGATCTTTTCGTTGCTGGACTTTCGTTCAGCCTCTAAGGCGGATTCGGCTCTGGCCTTACCCGCAACCAAGTCGGTGTAAGCCTGCTGAAGCCGCGCCAGATCAACCTTCCCTATCCCTAATTCCTTTTCCATCAAGGACAAACGTGCGTGCAGCGCAGCGCTTCGCGAACGCAGCGCCAGCCAAGCAATCAAGCCGCCAAACAACAGGCCAATGACCCCAGTGATGCCAGGTTCCATAGCGAAGGTAACTTCTCCGAGTGGCTTTCAGATTCTAGCGTAGCACCAGCGGCAATTTTCACCCCTGAGTCCGCATCCTTCCCCGGATCGAGTTGATTAGTCACCAGCGATGCTAAGGGCCCTTAGATCCGGTAGAAGGTTCGTCACCGCGTCGGTGCTCGCGTTTGTGCTGACGTTTGTACTGGTAATGAGCGCCGGGTCGATTCAGCCTTCGGCTGGATTGATGGCTGCCGCTGCTGCTGCTGCCGATCAAAGTGCGGAGGCGGCAGGCGAACCCACGCAACATGCGAGTCTGAAAGCGGCCGCGGCAACCTCCCCCAGTATTCCCCTCAACTTCGATACCGAGGCTGAACAGACCCTTCTGGAGCTGGCAAATCAGGCCAGAGCGCAAGCCGGTGCGCCGGGGCTAACTCTCGATGCCGGCATGAGCAAAGCAGCCCGTACGCATGCAGAAGCGATGTCTGCTGCGCGCCAACTTTCGCACCAGTTTGAAGGTGAGCCTTCCCTGCCCCAACGTCTGGCGGCCTCAACCCGCACGCAGCTTGACCAGGAGGGCGAAAACGTCGCCTTCGATTTCGATGCCGGAAGAGGTCATCAACATCTCATGCTTTCGCCCCCGCATCGCGCGAACCTGCTCAACCCGGCCTATAACGTGGTCGGGTTGGGCGTGGTCCGTAGCGGTGACAGGCTTTACATCGTGCAGGATTTCGGCCACGCCCTCCCCACCCATTCCTTGGCGGAAGTGAAAGATCGGATAGCAGCGACGGTGGCGCAAGCCCGGCGTCAGACGAACCAACCCGCCTTTGTGCGTCGCGATCTCCCGGCCGCGGACGCTGCGGCCTGCTCCATGGCGCACGCAGACAAGCTTGGCACATCTCCGGTTCATCAACTCGCGCAACGCTACACCGTGCTGGCTTATACCAGCTTTCGTCCAGAAGCGCTGCCAGACAACGCCTCCCAACTACTCGGCAGCCACATGCTGCGCAGCTTCTCCCTGGGAGCCTGCTACGCCCGTAGCGAGACACATCCAAGCGGTGCGTATTGGGTGGTATTGTCGCTAGACTGAGCGGCAGAAGATCAAAGGGAAATTAAAATCTGCCCCAGATAGAGTCAGAATATTTACTGCCTTGGTTGGCAGCGGTCCACAATCCATAGCGGCTCAAAAGCCATCGGTCGCACCCCACATTGACTGCATTGACTGCACCTGCAAGTCTTTTAGTGAAATGTAACCCCAGAGGTTGACATCCTCAACATGAACCAGAGACGCACGACGAGACATCAAGATGGTGTCCGGCTAGTTGCTCATGGCGGCCAATACTGCACAAGCGTTATAGCTGGGAACCAAAATAATGGTACCCGCAGCCTGGAGGCGCAGTACAGCATCTTGAATCGAGCAATAGGCGCGAGTGCCGGTCAGCACGCCCAAGGGGGTGCCGGTTGAGTAGAACTGGTCGTTGACGATGCTACCGGCGCTCGCCGAGCCAGTGG
>Ga0185299_10005261_pt1 | contig 14813 bp, 15 predicted proteins | sample PaiPotPPA55metaG_FD_128002 | JGI IMG/M metagenome (GOLD analysis project Ga0185299, IMG submission 128002) | Iron sulfur acid spring bacterial and archeal communities from Banff, Canada, to study Microbial Dark Matter (Phase II) - Paint Pots PPA... ...
CTAACCCGTAACGCGCTCGCTTTCCTCCGCCTCGCCTCGATCCGCCTCATGCTCAGAAAGCTCTGTAATCCATTATGAAGTTCCGGGACAGACTCTTAGGAAATTTTTGGAGCGGGCGAAGGGATTCGAACCCTCGACCCCAACCTTGGCAAGGTTGTGCTCTACCCCTGAGCTACACCCGCTCACGGGAAACAGGGAAAAGAAGTGGCTTGTCCCCACTTTTATCCCCCCTTCCATTTCAAAGATTGGACCCTAAGGGATTGGCTCTGAATTGGCAAGCGAACTTCGCGGCGCGATCTTTGACGGCCTTGAGCCGCACGGGCGTCGCGATGGCACATTCCGGGTTGACAGCCGGAGGAATAGTGAGATCTATGAAAAGGCCCCTGACTTCTGAGAGCTCGTCATAGCGGGGCTTCCATGTGGGTATTGGCTCGGCCATCGCCTCGGTGAATTTGACCTCGACCGCGACAAAACCCGGGCACCCGTTACTATCGATGTACTCGACCAGGAGATCAAAGGCGGAAAAATCCCCTAGAAACGTCGTGCTCCCTCGGGCCGGGCGGTGTTCGAACAACACTCGGCGCGCGTGAGCGGTGGCAATCGGAAAAAGCTCGTTAAGGACACTAGACGCGTGTAACAGTTCCTGTGCCATAGGCGCGAAAAGATTGAAGACTAATGGCGCACTCGACAATAAGTTACACGCCACTCGCTCCGCATCGATCATCGCCCCGAGTTCCCGGTACATCAGCTCCCGACGACTTCATCACATAACCGCACCATTTTGGGCAATTAGAAGACTTAGAAAATCCCAAAGTTTGAAAGAGAGTAAGTTTGCCAAGAAAAGCTAAATATGGCCTATTTTATCTGAGATAGGGTAGACCGAAGGTCGGAAGAAAGGGCACAATTAAACAAGTTAAGATCGTTGCGCGCCATTCGGAGTGTTGACACCAAAGGGCCAATGGAAACTACAAACCCGCGCCACGAGATCCCCGTCTCGAATAACCGTGTTGGTAGGAGTCAGCACACATCCGTGAGTTAGGCCTGACGATCGAAACACCGCGTGCCGTCGGGTAAATGCATAGTCCGCATCGTAGGCCCGGAGATAAATGAAGGAGGCATTGTAGGTAGGAACTAATTTGGATGCCCCTGTGCCTTCGGTTTGCGTTAGCAGGAGCTTGGGTTGCCCGTCCGGGTAGGTAGTCCGTTCGAGAGAGCGGATCGCCCGTATCGGCAGCATCGAACAGGATTTGCGAACCGGCGCCATCGAATGGTTCGGCGAAACCTACCGGATCTTCGGTCGATCCGAATCTGCCTCGCCCGTGGCGGAAGCTTTCCTCACTCTCGTTCATCCTGACGATCGCGCCGCGTGTGAACCAACGCAGTAGCTCGCTCACCGAGCCGCCGCCGCGGCCAGCTTAAGGGTCAAAGGCAACCATTCACCGGTGGTGTCTGGGGGTCAGGAGTTCAAATCTCTCAAGCGCGCCATATAACTTACTCAATTGTCGGTTTTTTTTCGGACTTTGATAAAGGCAGCCGTTTAGTCTGGGGTTTAGTCTGGGGAAGTTTCCCAAGGTTCAAAGCCTGTTAGCTTAAATTATGCATAAAATCGGCGAAGCGATACAACTCAGCGCATCAGACTTGGTAGGCATCTCAACTGCCGCCACCTGACAGGCCTCGACCTCGCTGTCGCCGACGGTGTCCTCGAGAAGCCCAAAATCTGGGACCCATTGCTGGAAATCCTCCGGGAACGCGGAGCACGCCATGAGCAGGGTTACATCGAACATCTGCGGAAGTCTGGACATGCGGTCACCTTTATCGATGGCGTAGGCGCGGACCAGGCTGCCGTCTCGCAAACGATCAATGCGATGAGGGCTGGTTCGGACATCATAGTCCAAGGCGCCTTCAGGGCAGAAGGTTGGGGCGGGCGAACGGACGTACTGAGGCGGGTGGACGCTCCCAGCGACCTTGGCGCATGGTCGTACGAGGTCATCGATACAAAGTTGGCGCGCGAGACCAAAGGCGGCACCGTTCTGCAGCTTTGCCTCTACTCGAATCTTGTCGCGTCGGTGCAAACCTCACTCCTGAATTCTCATACGTCGTGACACCGTGGTCCAACTATGAGCCGCCGGCCTTCAGGACGGATTATTTTGCTGCGTACTATCGGCACGTTAAGAACAGCCTCAATCAGGCACTGGCGGTCGATCCGAGCGGTGACAATTACCCTGACCCTAAAGAGCATTGTGATATCTGCCGCTGGCGGCTGCGATGCAATGCGAAGCGGCGGAACGACGATCACCTGTGCCTGGTCGCTGGCATAACAAAGGTCCACATCAACGAGCTCAAACGGCAGAACATACTGACGACTGCCGACCTGGGCGCCGTGCTCATTCCCCTGCCGTGGAAGCCTGATCGGGGGGCCCCTCATTCTTATGAGCGCATAAGGAAGCAGGCGCGCCTCCAGATGGCAGGGCGAGCTGCGGGACACACTATCTACGAAGTCCTGCCCGTGGTGCAGGGTTTCGGCCTGTCATGCCTGCCCCCTCCATCGCCCGGTGACATCTTCCTGGATCTCGAGGGCGATCCATTCGTCGGCGAAGGTGGCCTCGAATATCTATTCGGCTACGCCTTCGGGAACGAGAACGGCGCACAGGCCTACACGGCGGATTGGGCTTTTGCACGTACGGATGAAAAGCAAATTTTTGTGCGGTTCGTCGATTTCGTGATGGAGCGTCTGAAGCACTTTCCCGATTTGCATATCTATCATTACGCGCCTTACGAGCCCAGCGCGCTGAAGAGACTGATGGGCCGATATGCAACGCGCGAAGAAGAAATCGACCGCATGCTCCGATCGAAGCTGTTCGTCGATCTCTTCGGAGTTGTCAGGCATGGGGTAAGGGCGAGCGTTGAGAGCTATTCGATCAAGGACCTCGATCCGCTATATCAATTTACACGCCATATCGATCTTTCGGATGCCAACATTGCTCTTGCGAAAGTTCAGGCCTGTTTGGAGCTTGGCGATGCCGCCAGCATCGATGCGCAGGACCGCCAGGCCGTTCAGGGATACAACCGTGATGACTGCCTTTCGACATGGCTGTTGCGCGAGTGGCTAGAGGGCCTTCGATCCCGCCTAATCGAACAGGGCGCCACTATAGATCGCCGGGTCAACAAACCGGTGATCCGGGGGAGGTTCGAGCGAATGGCAGGAGAAGATCGACGATTTAGTCCTCCGCCTTACGGCAGACGTGCCGGTGGATGTGGCGGAGCGTAATGCCGAGCAGCACGGGCGCTGGCTGCTCGCCCACACACTAGGTTGGCACAGGAGAGAGAAAAAGGCGCTTTGGTGGGAATATTTCCGACTGCCTGACTTGGCAGCGGAAGACCTGCTGGACGAGCGCGCGGGACTTGCGGAGTTGAGATTTGCAAGCGTGACGGGTGGGACTGCCAAAGCACCGGTGCACCGGTATCATTTCCCGCCGCAGGAAACAGAACTTCGCGGTGACGAGGATCTCCGCAATGTGGGTGGTGCCAAATTCGGGAAGGTGGAGGCGATCTCGCTTGAGGGTCGCTGGATCGACATCAAAAAGCGCGGGACAGTGCGACTCTTCACCCCGAAGCGGTTTTCGCCCATAAAGTCATCGACACGTCGGTCCTGGCCGAAGCGCTGGTGAGGAGGCGTGTATGTCGCCGAAAACGGTATCGTCGGTGAAGGACCCTATCAGGCGGCGCGCGATCTACTGATGCGTGAGCCGCCGCGGATCGGCGGAGAGCCTGTTCAGCTTCCCGACGAAGCGACGGTTGCTGCCGCGCTGCGCATCGCTCCCCGACTAAATGGAGGCGTGCTCCCGATCCAGGGTCCGCCAGGCGCGGGCAAGACCTACATCGGCGCGCGTATGATCTGCGCGCTCGTGAAATTAGGCTCGAAAGTCGGCATCACGGCGAACAGCCACAAGGTGATACGCAATCTCCTGAATGAGGTTGTCGTGGCCGCCGACGAGGCTGGAATCGACCTGCAGTGCATTCAAAAGGTCTCCGACAAAGAGGGCGATCAGCACAGGCTGCAGTTTACGACGGACAACGCGAAGTTGTTGGCTGCCGTGACGACGTCCTGCGATGTCGCTGCAGGGACGGCATGGCTTTGGTCACGTCAGGATGCCTTTGAGTCCGTCGACGTGCTGTTCGTCGACGAGGCCGCGCAGATGTCGCTTGCGAATGTGCTTGCGATTTCTCAGGCGGCGAAAGCTATCGTCCTGCTGGGCGATCCCCAACAACTCGACCAGCCCATGCAAGGGAGCCATCCCGAAGGCACGGATGCCTCGGCCCTCGATCACATCTTTGGCGATCGGCAGACGCTCGAGGCTAGCCGAGGTCTATTTTTCGAAGAAACCTGGCGACTGCACCCGGATATATGCACATTTACGTCGGAGCTGTTTTACGAGAACCGACTGCGACCCCGCCCAGGCCTTGAAGTGCAAGTGGTGAGATCAACCGGTCGCATAAACGGGACCGGGCTTAGATTTCTCCCCATCACCCACGAAGGCAATCAGAGTTCGTCGCCTGAGGAGGCTGACCGAGTACATGAGCTCGTGGAAGACATTCTGAGTTCTGGTTCATCCTGGGTCGATCGCAAGGGCATCGAGCGACCTGTCACCCTTGACGATATCTTGATCATCGCGCCTTACAACTCTCAGGTCTTCGAGCTTCAGGCACGGCTGCCAAGAGCACGCGTCGGAACCGTCGACACGTTTCAGGGGCAAGAAGCCCCGGTCGTCATTTATTCGATGACGACGTCGAGCCACGCGGACGCTCCGCGCGGTATGGAATTTCTGTACAGTCAGAACCGGCTCAACGTGGCGACGTCACGTGCAAAATGCATATGCATTCTGGTCGGCTCGCCGTCCGTTTTCGACGCGGAATGCCGAACACCTCGGCATATGCAACTGGCAAACGCATTTTGTCGGTATCTGGAACTGGCGACCGTGATCCATGGGGCATGACTGCCATGAGCCTCCCCGCTATTGACAACCGAAGACCACAGCGCGCCTTTGCGCAATTGGTGAATGGGTTCACCGAATTCCGGGGCCGTGCTTCGCGCTCCAATGCGCGCTCTTCGATCTCGGTGCGGCGGACCCCGCCGCCCATGCGGCCGCGTTCGCGGTGGTCGGAATGGCGGCCTTCTTCACCGCCGTCGTGCGGGCGCCGCTCACCGGCATCATCCTTGTCTCGGAGATGACTGACAACTCCAGGCTGCTCCTGCCGATGCTGGCGGCCTGCTTCTCGGCGATGGCTGTGGCCACAATGCTTCGCGAGCCGCCGATCTACGATGCGCTGAAAGAACGGACATTGGCGCTTTGGCGAAAAAAGCCGGGTTGATCTCGCGGCGGCGTAATCGGTTCGCATCAAAGACCGCTGAACCAATTATAGCCATAGGATTCCCAATAGCCGCAGTTGAAATCGTTGTCGTCACGGGGCGAGAAGGAGCCGAATTACGATATCAAGCGTGAACGAAGACGCCATTTTATACCAACCGCCCTAAATCTTGACCTGCGCCCAATCTCTTGTTCCAATTGAGGACGATCAGCTGACCTGCCTCAAACTTTCATTCAGGTCGGTTAGAGCCTCTTGGTTGATACGCCGGTTGGCGCGGTAGAGTAACGCGAAGGAAGGTCTTCGACTGCATTTCGAGTGCAGCGCTGCCCGAGGTGCGGCAGTCGGCAGATCGTTGTCAAATAATACCAACCGCCCTAAGTTTTGACTTGTGCCCATTCTCTGGTTTCAATTGAGGTGATGCCTGCGGCAGATAACGCAAGTTGACCCCAGGCTGCAGGAAGCGCGTCCCGCTGTCTGGCTCGATGAGGCCCGCCGCGATCCTCAAGAGCGTCGATTTGCCCGAGCCATTGGGCCCGAGGCACAAACGTTCTCCCGCCGGAACCGAAAGCCCGGCGGCTTCGAGGAGCGGCCTGCCGCCGAAGGTCAGCGCATATCCTGCAACAGCAGAAGGGGAGGCGCCATTCGCGTCCTGGGTTTCGGAAAGGTTTCGCATTGGTCTTAGCATTTTCCGCCACGGCGGAAACATTCTCAAAGCCGGGCCGACGATAGGGATAGGCGGCCTCAAGCCTTGTGCAGCACGGCGGTCACCAGTGCGGCTTCGGCCTCGTCCAGCGCCCGGTGGCGGGGATCTTGATTTCTTTTTTCACGCCCCAGCAGATTTCAAGCGACATCCGGTCGAGGGCCGCGATCAACAGCCGGTTATGCTCTATGGTTTCCGGCGATGCCTGCTCCGCGAGCTTCGGATCGGCCCGCAAGGACGCCGCCGTCCGCCTGGCCTTTCCGGACGGCCGACGTCGCGGTCCGCGCCGAAGGCAAGCGCCTGCGCGGGCGGTTCGCGACGGAGGATCGAGGGCGAGGCCCTTCGCCGGCGCGGGGCTGCATACGGAGTTCTGTCGTTACGGCCCCCGCCGTTGGCACGTTGGTACCAAAATGCTTCACGTATCCGCAAGGGCAGCTCATCGATGCGACCGTGATCGGCTCGGCGGGCAAAGGCGATAAGGAGGCCGCCTGGGTGAAGCATCGCACGCGCGCGCCCGCGCATGGCTACAAGGCCCACATCGCCGCCGACAAGACAGTGGCATCATCCGCGAGGTCGAGACCACTCCGGCCAACTAGCCCGATGTTGCGATCGCTCCCGCGATCATCCCTGATCACCTGAAAACGCCGCTATCATTTTCGCTCGATGCAATGGACCGGGCTTGCCAAAGCCAAACTCCAGGTCCATCTCGCCGCCATCGTTTACAATCTCAAACGCTATTGGCGCATGCAAACCGCCTGAGCGGATCTTAAAAGCGGCTCTCAACGAGAGTCATTACCCCCCGCCGCGCACAGGTCCTGAAACATTTTGGTACGATGGCGCGGAATCCCCGTTGACTTCACCAACGGTATTGATCGAATCCGGATTCGCCGGCGGGCAGGCGAAGATGGCCGCGCGATTGTGTGCCCTCCAGGCGGACAGCGACGGGCGAAGCCCCAGGCCTGTCGTAGCCGGACGAGTTCGGCATACGGGAGCCGAATTCTACGCGGACATGACCGTCAATCCGCTCGCAACCGGCGATTTCCGCGACCGGCGCGACGCCCGCGCATCGCTCAGTCGCAGGCGAAGCGGTCTCGTTGCTGGATTGAAGCTCGTTGGCCCGCGCTGGTTTGCCAGAGCCAAGGCAAACAGCGGCGGCGCAACAGCCGATTGAAACGAAAATATCGCGCAAATTCATGTGGAGCCTAAACGATTCATTGATTTGCCGGGCCGATTTTGTTGACCCTACAATGAGGCGATATAATGATACGTTAATCTTTATGCTCGCCAATCTCCCAGGTTCGCCTGGACCAAGGCGAGAGCCGCGACGGCGGCCGTGTCGGCGCGCAAAATGCGCGGACCCAGCGGCAGGCGCAACACGCAAGACAAGCCAAGAAGTGCCTCGCGTTCCCGGTCGTCGAAACCGCCTTCGGGGCCGATCAAAACGGCGAGCGCGGGTTGCCCTTTGGCATCGGCGCGGCGGCGCAGCGCCGCCATGGGATCGCTGGATGGCGCGTCTTCGTCGCAAAAGATGAGGAGTCGGTCTTGTTCCCAAGCGCCGAGCAGCGCGTCGAGCCGGATCGGAGGAGCGATTTCCGGAATCGACAGAATGCCGCATTGTTTGGCGGCTTCGATCGCATGGGCGTGCATCCGCTCGCGATTGATCCGGCTGGCTTGGGTCCGGCTGGTCAGCACCGGGCGCAGAAGTCCGGCCCCCATTTCCACTGCCTTTTCAACCATGTAATCCTGTCTTGCCTGTTTGAGCGGCGCGAACAAATAATGCAGATCGGGACGCGGCACCTGCGGCCGTGTCAACCTCTCGACAGCGAGCGTGACATATTTGCGGTTAGAAGTGGCAACGCTCGTTTCCCATTCGCCGTCGCGGCCATTGAAAACAAGGATTCTCGCACCTTCGGATAGGCGCAACACATTGCGGACATAGTTTACCTGTGCCTGATCGAGAGCGATTTGCGCCGCCTGCGCCAACCGGGGATTGACATAGAGGCGCCGCGCGGCGAAATCATAGCGGGACATGCGGCCGCACGATACAGTCGAAGGCGCGCCGCGACCCGCGGGAACCGGTTACGCTTGCGCGCGCGGCGGTGTTTGCTATGAACACACGGGATTTCGCTAGCCGCGATTTGGCACGTGTCCAAGTTCGACAAAACGCGGCTCCGATAATAAGTGTTTTTGGCACAAAATAGGGGCAACACATCGAAACGTTCACTGAAAGGCTTGCATCATGATGCCACATAGGCGCATTGGCTCCCTGCGTAAAGTCGCGTTTGCCGTCACGGCCTTGATCCCATTCGTGGGCTGCGGCGCGGCTTATGCCACCGATTGCAACCACGATATCGGCGCGCTGACCAAGAAGCGTCAGGGCATCATCGATCAACTCAATAAACTCGCCCAGGGCGGCAAGAAACAGCTCGATCCGGTAACCTCTTGTCCGAAGCTGCGCGCGTTGGTCGCCGTCGAGCATGAGCTCCTTGCTTATTTAACAAAGAACAAGGATTGGTGCGCGGTTCCCGACGAAGCTTTCCAAAATATTTCGGCGAGCACCGGCAAATCCGGCAAGGTCGCCAATCAGGCCTGCACCGTCGCGGCCAAGATGAAGAAAGCACAAGAGCAGCAGGCCTCCGGTGCGCTCAACGTGCCACAGCCGAAGCTGCCGGCCGGGCCGCTATGACGCAACGCCCGGCCGGGCAAGAAGTTTCCGGCCCGCGCGATCGATCCCCGCCGGCCGCGTTTGCCGCGTCCTCCGGCGCAGCCCCCCCCGAGCCTGCCGCGCTGCCCGATTCGGTCGCGGGGCAGCTCGTCCTCCGGCTCGCGCCAAAATCCTGGCATCCCTTGCTTCAGCTCGCGCGCCTCGATCGCCCGATCGGCTGGTGGCTGCTTCTGTTGCCTTGCTGGTGGTCGAGCGCGCTCGCGAGCATTAATCAAAGCGGACCGTTGCGCGTCCGCGACCTTTTCTTGTTTTTCGCCGGAGCCGTCGTCATGCGGGGCGCCGGCTCGACCTATAATGACATTATCGACCGCGACGTCGATACGAAGGTGGAGCGGACAAAATGGCGTCCGCTCGCTTCGGGACGCATCGGCGCAACGGCCGCGGCCGTCTTTCTTGCCGCGCAATGCCTTGCCGGACTTGCCGTGCTTTTAAGTTTCAACGGCTTTACGATCCTTTTAGGATTTGCCTCGCTTGGCGTCATTGGCCTCTATCCTTTCATGAAGCGAATCAGCTCATGGCCGCAAGCGGTTCTGGGCGCGGCTTTCGCCTGGGGTGCATTAATTGGGTGGGCGGCTGCCCTGGGATCGCTTACTTCCGCGCCGCTATGGCTCTATCTCGGCGCGATGTTTTGGACCATCGGTTATGATACAATCTATGCGGTGCAGGACATCGAGGACGATCCGCTCGCCGGTATCGGCTCGACCGCGCGCGCTTTCGGTGGCCGCGTTCGTTTTGGGGTGGGATTTCTTTACGCGCTCGCGGTCATCTGCATCGAAGCGGCCTTGCTTGCCGCCGGCGCGGGCTCGCCGGCGCAAGGCGGCCTCTTGCTTTTCGCGTCGCATCTTGCCTGGCAGGCGATGCGGGTCGACCCCGGCAATGGCGCCCTTGCATTACGCCTGTTTCGTTCGAACCGCGACGCGGGACTTATGCTTTTCGCCGGACTCGCGGCGGACATTTTTCTCGCGCCGAAATAGCGACCCACTTGCTCGACGCCCGACGAAGAACACCGCGCGGAACCTTCTGGCGACTTTTGAATTCAATCTCGCGTAGGGCCGGTTCGAAGGGCCCATAAATTCCGGGGAACGCATATGCTGAGATTAGCGCTCTTCTTTCTCGTGATATCCATTGTCGCCGGTATCCTCGGCTTCACCGGCATATCGGCGGCCGCCGGCGGGATCGCGCGTATACTGTTCATTATTTTCATCGTTGTGTTTATCGTTTTCCTTGTGCTTGGCCTGTTGGCCGGCGAGACGATTTTCTAGTGCGCCGAATTTGATTCCCCCGGAACCATGGGCTGGGACGGCGTTGATTTCAAAAGAGAGGCGGGGTTTTCCGCGCTCATTCGGCCCCGCAAGATTTATTCATCCCGAGCCACGCATCCAAATCGCACGCGGCCCGCAACGCGATCGCGGCTTTGCGGCTCAGAGCTGTTTCCTTGCCCGGTAAGGTCTTGCCGCCGGGCGCGTTCCCGGCAATCGGCGGAAAAAGTCCAAAATTAATGTTCATCGGCTGGAACGAAGGCGGGCCGGCGTCGATGATCCCGATGTGTCCGCCGGTGATATGGCTGATGAGAGCGCCGAGCGCGGTCGTCGGCGGGAGCGGCGGGAGCGGCTCGCCCTTTCGCTCCGCCACCGCCATGCGGCCCGCGGCGAGCCCGATCGCGGCACTTTCGACATAGCCCTCGCAGCCGGTGATTTGGCCCGCCAACCGCAGCCTCGGATCGGCCCTGAGCCGCAAGGCGCCATCGAGCAATTTGGGCGAGTTCAGAAAGGTGTTGCGGTGCATCCCGCCGAGACGGGCAAAGGCGGCATTTTCCAGGCCCGGAATGGTGCGGAAAATTTCAACCTGCGCGTGATGTTTCAGCTTTGTCTGGAAGCCGACCATATTGAAAAGCGTGCCGAGTGCATTGTCCTGCCGCAGTTGCACGACGGCATAGGGCTTTGCGCTGCCGCGATGCGGATTGGTCAGGCCAAATGGCTTCATTGGCCCGTGCCGCAGGGTCTCGCGACCGCGCTCCGCCATGATTTCGATTGGCAGGCAGCCATCGAAATAGGGCGTGTCTTCCTCCGCGAGCGTGTAAGGCTCGGCTCGATCGGCGTCGGCAAGAGCGTCCACGAAAGCAAAATATTGATCTTGCGTCAGCGGGCAATTGATGTAATCGGCGCCGGTTCCGGCCGGCCCCGCCTTATCGTAGCGCGACTGAAACCACGCCTTCTTCATGTCGATCGACTCCCAATGCACGACCGGGGCGATTGCATCGAAAAAGGCAAGATCGCGCTCGCCGGTCAGCGCGCCGATCGCCGCGGCAAGGGAGGGCGATGTCAATGGTCCGCTCGCGATGATCACATTGTCCCAGGCTTGTGGCGGCAGACCGTCGATTTCCTCGCGAACGACCGTAATAAGCGCGTGCCCGCAAACCATTTCGGTGACGCATCCCGAAAATTGGCTGCGGTCGACCGCGAGCGCGCCACCTGCGGGCAGCTTATGCGCATCGGCGGCGGCCAGGATGAGCGAATCGAGGCACCGCATCTCGCGATGCAAAATGCCAATCGCGCTCGTTTGCGGATCGTCGGCGCGAAACGAATTCGAGCAGACGAGTTCGGCGAGGTCTCCAGTCTGATGCGCCGGCGTCTTGCGCGACGGCCGCATCTCGTGCAGCACGACGGGGAAGTTTTGCCGCGCGATTTGCCAGGCCGCCTCGCTGCCGGCAAGACCGCCGCCGATCACATGGATGGGATGCAGGGGGCTGGGCTCTGACATGGCGTCGAAGCTTAGAGTACTTTCGCCTTAGGGGAAAGTTTTCGTCAGGCTGCCGTTCCGCCGCGCATCAATGGATCCAAAGATCGTTTTTGCGCGGCGGGGTTACGGCGGGTACCGAGGGCCACGCCATGTGGCGGGGCGTCAGGCGATGTTGCATCGTAGGCCTTGACATGCCCCTCTTGGCAGCCGCGGGCGCAGCCCTTCGCCGCGGATAAGAACAGGGCGGCCGCTTAGGATCCAATTTAACTCTAGCGCCCGTCCTGAATCATGGCACTCCACTTCAGGTCCGCGTGGAAGGCGGCATCACGCTCATCATTGTTCCGCTCAAGGTACTGCCCGTAAGTATTAGGTGGCGCCAAGGGCGAGCAAAGCGACCAGGATCAGGATCACGTCATCTACCCCGGTCCCGGCGATTGCAAGTATGCCGAGCACGACTGCGGCCAACCCGGCGAGCGCCTGAATGCCCGCGGAACCCGAGGCCATCTCTCGTGCCAGGAATTCGCGCCGGGTGAGGCGTGGGCACCGGGATTTCGGAGCGCCCCCGGCGCCTTGCGAGAGGTTTTCAGAGTCAGCAGCCGCGCTCGATGGACGTTTCCGGAGCGGTCAGGCCCGCGCGGCTTGCATAGCAGCGGAGCCCTGTCGTCGGCCTGATCGATCCTGCCGAAGTCGCCGCGCGGAGAGCCTTGAGGGCGTGTCGCTCCTGCTCGATCTGGTGTGGACGGATACCCGCTCCGTTGTCGCTGGAAGCATTTTTCCTCCTGGGGGTCGTGGTCCGATGCGCTCTTCCAACGCCACCGCTCCGGTCTTTGTTCCGAGCCCCCGAGCAAAAGAAAGCACCCGCCGGGAGAGGATCGGCGGGCGCTTCTGGCCAGCGAGGGGGCTTGAGAGCGGCCAGAGCCCCGCCGGCGCAACCATAATGTGCGATTGCATAATTTTTAACTGTGTGCCTCGCTAAGCTTGTCCGGGGCTTACCCCGCCGCGACGGGCCAGCCATGCCGCCGCGTGAACCCCGGTCGCGCTTGGCCAGACCGGCCCGTGCCATCGGGGTCACTCCGCCGCCTGGGTGCCCTTCGCCAACGGCCGCCGTTCCAGAAACGCGTGCAAATAGCGCCCGGTGTAGCTTTTCCTTGTCCGCACGATGTCCTCGGGCGGACCGGCCGCGACGATCTCGCCGCCGGCGTCGCCGCCTTCGGGACCAAGATCGATGATCCAGTCGGCCGTTTTCACGACCTCAAGATTGTGTTCGATCACGATGACCGTGTTGCCTTGATCGACCAGTTCCTGCAGGACTTCGAGGAGTTTTGCGACATCGTGGAAATGCAGCCCGGTGGTTGGCTCGTCGAGAATATAGAGCGTGCGGCCGGTCGAACGCCTGGAAAGCTCCTTGGCGAGTTTGACCCGCTGTGCCTCGCCGCCGGACAAGGTGTTAGCCTGCTGGCCGAGCTTGACATAGCCGAGGCCGACTCGCGCGAGAGTCGCCATTTTTTCGCGGATCGAAGGCACCGCCTTGAATAGGTTCGCTGCTTCCTCGACCGTCATGGCGAGCACGCCGGCGATCGATTGGCCGCGATATTTCACTTCGAGCGTCTCGCGATCGTAGCGCTTGCCCTTGCAGACATCGCAAGTGACGTAGACGTCGGGCAAGAAGTGCATCTCAATCTTGATCACCCCGTCGCCCTGGCAGGCCTCGCAGCGTCCCCCCTTCACGTTGAAGGAGAATCGTCCAGGCTGATAGCCGCGCGCCTTGGCTTCCGGGAGGGCCGCGAACCATTCCCGGATCGGCGTGAAGGCGCCAGTATAAGTCGCCGGATTCGAGCGCGGCGTGCGCCCGATCGGCGATTGGTCGATGTCAATGACCTTGTCGAGATGTTCGAGACCGTCGATTCGCGTATGCGACGCCGGATGTTCGAGCGCGCCGTTGAGCCGCCGCGCGGCGGCTTTGTAGAGCGTATCGATGATGAGGGTCGATTTGCCGCCGCCGGAGACGCCGGTGACGCAGGTGAAAACCCCGAGCGGGATCGCGGCCGAGATATTTTTGAGATTATTGCCATGGGCGTTGACGATGGCGAGCTTGCGGCCCGGCTCCGGTCTGCGCCGGCGGCGCGGCGCCGCGACTTCAAGCGCTCCGGTGAGATATTGGCCGGTCAGCGAATCCTTGTCCGCCATGATCTCGGCAGCGGTGCCTTGCGCCACGATCTCGCCGCCGTGAATGCCTGCGCCCGGGCCGAAATCGACGACATGATCGGCGGCAAGAATGGCGTCCTCGTCGTGTTCGACGACGATAACCGTATTGCCGAGATCGCGCAGCCGCCGCAAGGTGTCGAGAAGCCTCGCATTGTCGCGCTGATGCAGGCCAATCGAAGGTTCGTCCAGCACATAAAGCACGCCGGTCAGGCCCGACCCAATCTGCGAGGCGAGCCTGATGCGCTGGCTCTCGCCGCCGGACAGCGTGCCGGAAGCGCGGGAAAGGGTGAGGTAGTCGACGCCGACATCGACAAGGAACGAGAGCCTGTCGAAAATCTCTTTCAGAATGCGCTTGGCGATCTCGCGCCGTTTTGCATCGAGTTTCGGGGCCAGCGTGCCGAACCACTCTTGCGCGGCGCGCACCGAAAGCGCGGTCAATTGACTGATGTGGCAGCCCTCGATCTTGACCGCGAGCGCCTCCGGACGCAGCCGCGTGCCTTCGCAGACGCCGCAACGCGAAGCCGTCATGTAGCGGGCGATGTCCTCGCGCGCCCATTCGCTTTCGGTCTCGCGAAAACGCCGTTCGAGATTGCCGATGACGCCTTCGAACGGCTTTACGACATCATAGGGGCGCAAACCATCGTCATAGGAAAAGCGCACGGCCTCCTCGCCCGAGCCATGCAGGATCACATCGCGGGCTTGTTGAGGCAGCGTCTCGAAACCTGTATCGAGGCGGAACTTGAAATGCTTGGCGAGCGCTTCGAGGGTTTGCAGATAATAGGGCGAGCTGGAGCGTGCCCAGGGAGCTATGGCACCTCTGCGCAGGGTGAGCTTCGGATCGGGAACAATCAGCTCGGGATCGACGGTCTGCTCGATGCCGAGGCCGCCGCAATGCGGGCAGGCGCCGAAAGGATTGTTGAAGGAGAAGAGGCGCGGCTCGATTTCGGGGATGGTGAAGCCGGACACCGGGCAGGCGAATTTCGACGAAAAGACAATCCGCTTGGGAGAGCCGTTTTCGTCCCGCTCATCGGCATATTCGACAATCGCTATTCCGTCGGCGAGTTCGAGCGCGGTCTC
>Ga0185299_10005263_pt1 | contig 14812 bp, 15 predicted proteins | sample PaiPotPPA55metaG_FD_128002 | JGI IMG/M metagenome (GOLD analysis project Ga0185299, IMG submission 128002) | Iron sulfur acid spring bacterial and archeal communities from Banff, Canada, to study Microbial Dark Matter (Phase II) - Paint Pots PPA... ...
CGCCATCGGGCACCGCCGTGATGGCGACTGCAGGAAGGCAAGTCGCAGGATTCGCTTGTGCAGATGCACAGGAAAGCTGGCCCTGTGTAAAGCCCGAACTAAACGTCTGATTGGCGGCCACAGTTGCGTCAACCGCACTGTTAGGAACTCCCGGCGCAATTGCTGTGCCGCCGACGGTTCCGAGAAGGCCACCCTGGAAAGATTTGACGTAGGGTGGATTGAAACCAACCGTATCGGCGAGGCTGCCAGGCAAAATGTCACTGAAAATGCCGAATCCAGCGCGCAGCACCGACTTGGACTCAAACTGCCACGCGATCGCGGTCCTCGGTTGAAGGATCGCGAGGGGCGTTGAGGAAAACACATTGCCGAGACCGGTTTGTATGGCCGTGTTCAAGGGCTGATTCACATCGTGCGAAATGGAATTAAATGATCCGCTCAGACGAGCGATATGCTGATGTGGATCTAGTGGATTGGAGTTTAGCGTGTCACGTATTCCGAAAGTCCACGTCAGCTTCTTCGTCACTTTCCATGTGTCTTGTGCATATAGGTCGAGGTTCAGGAAGTTGAAGGGTTGGTTTGCTGACGTAGGAAAAGTCTCTGTCGCCGTGGATGCGATTCCATAGATGTATTGCGGCAGGGTGGTGTACGTCACGGTTGGGACCGATCCCTCACCGAAGTCATAGTCATTCAGTCGGAGGATTCGAGTATTGGTCCCAAACCGTAGTTCGTGCGTTCCAATACTCCAGGCAAGATTGTCGTTGATGAATAATCGTGACGCACGCCTTCCCTGGACCCATGTGTTGTCTAATCCGCCGACTGTAGTAAATGGCGCATTCGCACCGCTGCCTTGCAAAACAATCGGAAACGCGGAAAGAGTCGTCTGGAAATCCGAAGGTCCGAATAGGCTCCCGTACCAGGAGGACGCCGGATTAAAATAATTCACGAGATTCTGCGAAAAGACGTGCGTATATCCCGCCGCAAACGAGTACAGGGGTTGGGGAGAAAGAGCGTTGAACAGTGGGTTGATAGGATCGGTGTAGGCAGCCTGCAGCCCTGTGTCCGCCTGAAAGCGAAACCATGTGGTGTTTTTCTCATTGATGTTGTAATCGATTCGAACTGTCTGGACCTGTTCATGATCATCACTCGAATGAGAGACGCTCTGGCGATTCGCGCAACCGTTTCCATCGTTCGCAATTGCGGGCGAACTTCCACCAACATCGAAGGGACAACCTAGGACCGCGAGAGCCGTTCCGTTAGTATTTCCATAGAGCGAGAACATCTTCTGATAGAACGGCACCGATTGCGGTGACGGCTGATAGACGGACCCGGTGACGGAATCGGTTCCCCCCAGTGGGAGCTGCTGCAGGACGTAACTCTCGAAGGCCGAAGTTGGAACGGTCGTGGCTGTGACGATTGGCAGCGCGATGCGAACCCACTCGCTATCGAAGAAGAAAAACAGCTTGTTGCGAACAATCGGACCTCCAACGCTTCCGCCAAAGTGGTTGACCGTCGAGCGCGGTTTGTGACTTCCCGGGGTGGCATTTGTGAAATAGTCGGCTGCATTGAACCTGGAACCGTTCCAAAGCTCGTAGAGATTTCCGTGAAACTGGTTTGAACCCGATTTTGTGACGTAATTTACCTGCGACGCTCCGTACCGTCCCTGGTCCACCGCATAGGAAAGTGTGTTCACCGTCACTTCCGATATCGAATTCAATCCGAGAACGAGATTTGTTGAGAGTCCGCTGTTCAGGTTCGTCAGCGGATCATTCGTTTCTAAACCATCGACAATATAGCCGTTCGATAGAGCGGGTAGTCCGTTGAATTCTACGTTGCCGTAGCCATTCGTTCCGCCAACGAAGTCATTGCCGCTGCCCGCCGTGTTGATGAGCGCGCCTGCGGCGAACTGAAGAGGGTAGGTTAAATCGCCTCCTGGATTAGGGAGGTTCTCCAGGGCCGGTGCATTCAGATTCGTGGATGTGTTTGGGTTTTCTGGGTTGATGAGAGGAGCTGCACCACTTACCTCGACCGTCTGATTTGATTGAGCCACCTTAAGCGTGAAATTGACCGTCTGCTTTTGTCCCAAACCCGAAAGCACGTTGTCATTCTGCCGAGGATCGAAGCCTTCTGCTTCCACCTTGACCGAGTAAGTACCAGGTTTTAGCTGTGGAAAATTGAATCGGCCCTCATCGTCGGTCTTGGCAGTGCGCTGTAGGGAGGTCTCGCGATTTTTGATCGTGACCGTAGCGCCCGGAATGGCCGCGTTGGTCGCATCGGTCACCTGGCCAACAATTGCACTGGTGGTTTCACCTTGGGCGAATGCAACTTGAGAGCACGGGAAAAGAAGCGATCCGACAACCGCAGCTATTGAGAGAGTCGTTCTCAGCATCATTGAAGACGTAGTTCCTTCCGTAGGCGTGAACATGGTTAACTGTAGTTAAGCACATGGCTTAACGCAAGTTAATTGTTGCAACACACGCCGTAGATTAGCTTTCTTCTGTGGAGAGAACCCGCCACGTCACAGCCCGAGCGTTGGCGTTCCGGCATCCGTTGCGGCGAGCCTACAGTCTCGAAGCCTGAAGATTGCGGCAGTTATAAACCAAACCATGTGCGAGAGAGAATTTGCCGCATTTCTCTTCGCGATCTACAGCGGGTATGCTTTCAAAATGACTGGATTGACCGTCGCGCGCCAAGTAATGGCCCATCGCGGAAGGCGGCTGGAGTATTTCACCATCGTGTGGAATGGCCTCGAAGGGTTAATCGCTGTCGCGGCTGGAATAGTTGCAGGGAGCATCTCTCTTGTCGGTTTCGGCATGGATAGTTTCATTGAGGTCACATCCGGTGCCACGTTGCTTTGGAGAATGTCGGTTGATGCCGATGTTGAGAGTCGAGAACGAAACGAAAAACTGAGTCTCAGAATTGTAGGCGTTTGCTTCGTCGCCCTCGCCGTTTACATCGCCTACGAATCCGTGTCTGACCTGATCAGGAAAACATCTCCTGAGCACAGCATTCCTGGAATTGTGCTGGCCTGCGTTTCGCTCATCGTCATGCCGATTCTTTCACGCGCCAAGAGGAAAGTTGGCAATGCGCTTGGAAGCGCAGCTATGAAGGCGGACGCCAGGCAGACTGATTTCTGTGTCTACCTCTCGACTATTTTGTTAGCGGGACTTTTGCTGAATGCGGTTTTAGGATGGTGGTGGGCCGATCCAATCGCTGCATTGATCATGGTCCCCATCATTGCAAAGGAAGGGATTGATGGAATCAAGGCAAGGACTTGCTGCTAGCGGTCTTCCTTTCAAATGATCTTGTGGCGGGAGCGACGGGACTCGAACCCGCGACCTCCTGCGTGCCCGGATTGCGACCTAGCTGGCGTCCTCGGGCTGGCACGTGTGCCTATCAAACTGTTCTTGGAGATTGGCTTGGGCGTCGACGGTTCGACTGAGCGCGCTCATCGGGACCTTGAATTCCCGGCTGCAAAATGTGCAGACTGCGACTACAGGGGTAGAGCTAAGCCACTTCACGACTCTAAGATTGCGCTTTTTCGGCGAGTTGTTCTTCTCAACCATCGGATTTGAGAGTTCAGCGTATCCAGGAGTGCATTCAATTTAGGTTCCAGTTCCACTTGTTTTGGACTGTCTTTTTGATTGTGAGCGGGCCTTTTTCTTCTTGGCGACCCGGTGTCTCTTAACGGCGGCTTTGGCGCGTGCGATTGTGGTTCGTCCGAAACTGATTTTCTTCAGAGCCATGCCCACAATTTGCCACAGACTAGGAAATCTTTGCAACCATAGGGAAATCCGGGCACAGAATGCGCCTCCTGAACGGTAGTAAACTGAGGGTATGCGAAAGCGCCTTATCGATTCGACCCCGGAGAGTATTCGGACTCGCGGCGAAGGTTGGTTAGATATCGAGAGTGCAGCCGTCGTAGAGGTCACGTCGGAAGACCCAGATCGCCCAGTCGAGTCAGCGTTCGGCTCGGGAGATGCGCCAGGTTGGCGTGCTGCAGCGCCGGGGAGCCAGACGATTCGGCTGGTCTTCGATGAGCCGCAAAGGCTCAAGTGCATATTGCTTGTGTTCGAGGAAAACGAAACTGCCCGCACTCAGGAGTTCGTTTTGCGGTGGTCTGCAGATGGCGGAAGCTCTGTCAAAGAAATTGTGCGACAGCAATGGAATTTCAGTCCACCTGACTCGATACGCGAGGTCGAAGAATATCAAGTCGAGCTTTCAAACGTTACCGTACTTGAATTGGTCATCAATCCGAATATCGGTGGCGGAGTCGCTCGCGCTTCAGTTAAGAATCTCCGTTTGTCTTGATGCGAACTTATCGCGCACTGCATCCGTTTACTGACTGCGGCCCTTACGAGGCTTGGTGAACTCCCAGACTGCTGTGAATTTCCAGACCCGGAGTCGTCGCCAGTTTGACCACCAGAGCGGCCACGCTCTTACGCGATACGACTTCGGAGGCATTCTTGAAAGGCTCGCCTTTTTTGGTGGTCGCGTAGTCAATCTGATCCCTGTCGTTCAGCCATGCTGGCGTCGCAACTGCGATGCAGGAGGTAGGAAATGCAACAGGGGAGTTGAATCAGGAATAGCCCGTCCTCAGGGCCACAGGTTCACTAATCGTTTCCAATCTTGTCGTGACCCGCGCACGTCCCTTTTGTGCGCCGCCATATTTGCTCATCAAGAATAAATCAGTTCACCGGCAGATTCACCGACACAACCCGTTGAACTCGTCTGGCGTATTTTGCAAGTAGATTGGCGCGTTCGGCTAGTGCGCTCTGCCGTGCGTACGTCTAAAGTATGGACGACAAGGACGTTCGGGAAATGCGCGACGGCACTCGAAACGTCGAAGAACGGGACCAAGCCCCAGAGAACGTGCAGGCAGCACATTAAGTGAAGGAGGAACCGGCCAATGAATTTGTCTCTTGAGAACAAAGTCGCACTAGTCACCGGGGCAGGCTCCGGTATGGGCCTGACTACGGCGCAGGCATTTTCAGCAGAGGGTGCTGCGGTCGCGCTGGTTGACATCAATGAATCGGCAGTGCGGATAGCCACCGAGCGCCTGGTCGCTGCCGGCCATAAGGCGATTGCTATCCGCTGCGATGTCACCGATGAAGCTCAGGTGAAGGCGATGGTCGAGCAGACAGTTTCGGTATTTGGGCGGCTGGACGCCGCGTTCAACAATGCCGGTGTGCAGAGGCTCGCCGTTGAAACTGCTGATGCCACTAGTCAAGAGTTCGACCAGGTAAATGCCATCAATCTCCGCAGTGTCTTCCTCTGCATGAAGTACGAATTGCTCCAAATGCGCAAACAAGGGAGTGGGGCAATCGTGAATAACTCTTCTATCGGCGGCCTCATCGGCATTCCGGGCCGGGCCATCTATCACGCAACGAAACACGGCGTGATCGGGCTGACGAAGAGCGCAGCGCTTGAATATGCCTCCAGAGGCATTTGCATCAATGCCGTGTGCCCCGGTGCAATCGAGACACCGATGGTTGCCGACATGATCGCCAAAGAACCCGAAACCATGAAAGACATCACGAAGGAACAGCCCATCGGTCGACTTGGTCGGCCTGAGGAGGTTGCCTCTGCTGTTCTGTGGCTTTGCAGCCCTGGTGCAAGCTTTGTGATCGGGCACGCACTCGCGGTGGATGGCGGGTATACCGCACGCTGACGGCGCACAGAAAGAAATCGAAATAAGGAGATAAATCATGCGAGGAGCTGTCCTGTACGAGCCGCGCGATGTACGCTTCGAGGAACGCGAGGTTCCGAAAATCATCAAGCCGACGGACGCCGTCATCAGAATCTCGTCCGCGTGCGTGTGCGGGTCTGATTTGTGGCCGTATCGCGGCATCCAACCAACTACTCAGCCAACCCCGATGGGGCACGAGTACTGCGGCATCGTCGAGGAGGTCGGAAGCACCGTCAAGTCGGTCAAGCGCGGTCAGTTTGTCATCGGTTCGTTCTTCGCGTCCGACAACACGTGTCCCAACTGCCATATGGGATACCAGTCGTCCTGCCAGCATCGCGAGCTCGTCGGCGGCGCACAGGCCCCCTTCCTGCGTGTACCGCTCGCGGATGGTACCTTGGTCGCGACACCTGATATTCCTTCGGAGGATTTGATTCCGAGTTTACTGACGCTCTCCGACGTCATGGGCACTGGTTGGTTCGCTGCCGATGCAGCTAACGTGAAGCCGGGCTCGACGGTCGCGGTAGTTGGTGACGGCGCGGTCGGATTACTCGGTGTGCTTTCTGCCAAGCAGATGGGTGCTGAAGGATCATCGCGATGAGCCGTCACGCGCCTCGCCAGAAGCTCGCACGCGAATTTGGTGCTACCGACATTGTCACTGAGCGAGGTGATGAAGGTGTTGCGCGAATCAAGGAGCTGACCAACGGAATCGGCGCTGACTCGGTGCTGGAATGCGTCGGCACCCAAGAGTCGATGATGCAAGCCATTACTTCTACACGCCCTGGTGGTCACGTAGGTTACGTCGGCGTTCCGCACGGTGTCGAACTCGATGGTGAACAGTTGTTCTTTTCCCACGCCCATCTGCACGGTGGACCTGCTCCAGTACGTCGCTACTTGCCCGAGATGATCAAGCTGGTATTGAACAGGAAGATCAACCCAGGCAGAGTATTCGACCTTAGGCTGCCTCTCGACCAAGTAGCGGAGGGATACCGCGCAATGGACGAGCGCCGCGCGATTAAAACGTTGCTGTCTCCATAGTCGCTTCGCTGTCGAGGCGATCTGGGATATCGAAACATCAAGTCCGATGCAAGGAGTTCAAAAGAATGGAGATCAGAAGAGTCGGCTCGCAACCTTCTGTGAAGGGTCCGTCAGAGTGGTTCATTGGGACGGTTCGTATCGATCCGCTTTTTCAGGCACCCGATCCTGCTCTTGTTCAAGGGGCTAGCGTTACGTTCGAGCCGGGCGCGAGAACTGCATGGCACACTCATCCGCTCGGCCAGACTCTCATCGTCACGGCGGGCTGCGGCTGGGCTCAGCGCGAAGGTGGACCGATTGAGGAGATCAGGCCCGGTGACGTGGTCTGGTTCTCGCCCGGCGAGAAGCACTGGCATGGCGCAACTCAGACCACTGCCATGACGCACATCGCTATTCAGGAAAAGAAGGATGGGAAGGTGGTCGACTGGATGGAGCAGGTTACCAACGAGCAATACCGCAAGTGATTTGGTGACGATCTTCAACATGCGAAGGAGGGGACAATGCCTCACGTTATCGTCAAGCTCTGGCCTGGGAAATCCGAACAACAAAAGACTCGTCTAGCTGAAGCAATCACCAAGGACGTCATGGAAATTCTGCACTATGGTGAGGAGTCGGTTTCGGTGGCAATGGAAGAGGTCAAATCTAAGGATTGGGTAGAAAAGGTGTACAAACCTGACGTTAAGAACAAGTCGGATACGCTTTATAAGAAGCCAGGGTACGATGAAAGTGATCTGTGACTCGGGTGTCGCGGTTTATGTGTGAGTCTGACTGGAACGATCATGCCGAGAGCGACAGTTCCATTTGACTTCCCGAAGTAGAATTACGCTCTTGGCGAGCCATGACTAACCGATTTCGAATTTCGGGCACGCTGCCGCGAAAGCTAGAAGAACTGGGCCTTTCGCCGGATACAGCGCTGCGGCAAGCTGGTTTGCCGATGGGGTTATTCAACCAGGACAAGATTCTCGTGAGCACCCAGGAGTTTTTCGCGCTTCACCGAGGAATTGCTGAAGCCAGTAACGATGCCGGCTTTGGCCTGAAGCTGGGGACCGAGGAGCGCTTCGAGCGTTACGACCCGATTAAAATCGCCGCACTCTCCGCGCGGTCGTTTAGGGACGCTGTCGAGCGGCTGTCGCGCTACAAACAACTCACTTGTCCAGAGGAAATCCGTGTAGTCGGTCGGGGCAATGAACGCGCGGTCCAGTTCGTCTGGCTCCTCGCACACGAGAAAGAGCCTCCGTTGTTGGTGGACGTGTGTTTCGCATGGATTGTTGGCATCGCACGCCGAGGCACTGGGCGGCCCCTGAATCCGAAGCGCGTGGAGTTTCAACGAACTCCGGTAAGCCGAGAAATGTATGAGGCGCATTTCCGCTGCCCCGTTAAATTCAAGTGCAACCAGAACGCCTTGATATTCAGTAAAGAGGATATGGATCTGCCGTTTATCACCTACAACCCTGATTTGCTGGCAGCTGTAGCGCCGCAGCTTGAAGCGGAGCTAGCCGAGCAGCTCGCGCAGAGAAATTTCAGTGAACAAGCAAAAGGCATTCTGAAGCGGCTACTTGCGGGGCAGCGTCCAGGCATAGACGATCTCGCAAGAGAGCTACACATGAGCACTCGAACATTGCAGCGGCGACTGACAGAACAGGGCATATCATTTCAGCGTTTGCTGGAAGATGCCCGTCGTGAATTGGCCCGTCACTACTTGCTCCACTCGTCTCGGGAGTTGAACGAAACGGCGTATCTCTTAGGCTACGAAGACGCCAATTCCTTCTTCCGCGCTTTCCACCAGTGGGAAGGGACTTCACCCGGACAATGGCGGATGCTCCAAAATAGGGCACACTATTGAGTATCACATAATATAGTTACAGAGGAAACAGCTCCGCCTGCTGCCAAAACGCGCAGACCAGCATGGGCCGGCGGCGCATCCGCCGGAGTGCTTGGCGAGCGTGGTAACTGAGTTCTCCGTAGCTGTCGGGACAGAAGTTCGGCAGCTCATGGTGCTTCCAGTGCGCCCACAGGTACTCGACCGGGTTCAGTTCCGGAGCGTAGGCCGGCAGAAACTCCAACCACAAGCGCCCGCGCTGCTGGCGCACGAAGTCCCACACCATTCGGCTGCGGTGACTCCGCAGGCCATCCCAGACGATCAGCAGCTTGCCGGGCAGATGGCGTAGCAGGTGGGTGAGGAACTCGATCACCTGCGGGCTGCGAATCGTGCCCGGATAGAGGCGAAAATAGAAATTCCACCAGGTCACGCCCGCCATCGCCGACAGCGTCTTCCAGTTGAAGTGATATTGCAGCACCGGCGTCTGCCCGCGTGGCGCCCAGGTCCGGCAGCGGTGCGGCCTTTGGCTCAGTCCGCTTTCGTCGATGAAGACGATCGTGCGGCCCTCGTTTTTCGCGTTTTTTTTAACTCCGGCCAGCGCTTCTGCTTCCATCGCCGGATCTTCTCTTCGTCCCGCTCCAGCGCCCGTCCGGTAGGCCGTTGGCAGGTCCATCCCAGTTGTCGCAGAATCCGCCACGCATGGCCGGCGTGGTAGCGGACCCCACATTCTTTCTCGATCAGGTGGGCGACCCGCGCCGACGTCCACAGGCCACTCTCGTAGCCCAGAGCTTGCGGCCCTCGCTTGAGGCCGCGTTCGATGCGCCGCAGGTCTTCCGGCCGTAGCCGGCCTTTGCGTCCCGCTCGTCCGGCCCGCTTCAGCCCCCGGAGTCCGCCTTCCTCCAACTGCTGCGCCCAGCGACTGACGGATTGTCGATGAGCACGGACGCGGCGAGCAACTTCCGCTTGGTGTACGCCCTGTCGCAACAGTTCTGCTGCCCCACGGCGGCGCCGTTCTAACCCTACGAAGTCCCGGCGAACTCCTGCTGGATTTCCCATGCCGAGACAGTAACACAGAAGACCAGAAATGTCACTATATTATGTGAAATTCAATAGATTAGCTGGCGGGAGCGACGGGACTCGAACCCGCGACCTCCTGCGTGACAGGCAGGCGTTCTAACCAACTGAACTACGCCCCCGCAAACTGATAGAAAATGACTTCACGGTCCTTCTACAGCCTTCCAGTGTCCTGCACTGCCTTCCACGTCCTTCGACGTGACAGTTAGCGGGTTATAAGTACTTTCAACGACATGGAAGAGCACGGACGGCACCCGAAGTCATTGGAAGTACGCGGTAGACAACGTTATTGTGTATCGCGATGTGTATCGCGCAGACCTCCGGAGTCTTAGACAGGACGACGTGTTATTTCCGGGTTGCTCGTCGTTGGGCGAGAATCCCTGGGGTTGAGGCACTGGATCGGCCGGATCGCTTAGAGACTGCGCTCTTCGGCAATCGCGGAACAACCTGAACGCCCGCCCAAAGCGTGGCGATCGTTTGCTCAACCACCAGAGTCTGGTCAGGCAAGTCAGGCACAACCCCTTGGATGACCATGAGCGTGGCGAGGCCGAAGATCGTGTACCACCAGGTGTGGGCTACCACCATGTCATCCTTACTCGGCAATCCTTCATCCTTGGCAACATCGAAAAAGAGCTGTATGAAACGTTGGAACAAAGGCGTGCCAATGTCGTTGATATATTGTCCAGCGCGGATGCCGTTGCGGTTCTCCGGCCCGAAGAAGACGTTGCGGAACTGCTGTGGATGGGCAGTGCAGAACTGAATCAAGCCACGTGAAGTCGCAAAAAGACGCGCTTTCGGTGCAGGATGTTCAGCGGCAATCGAGTCGAAGTTCTGAATCAGCAGCCCGATCGTCTCCCTGCTCAACTCGGCAAGAATATGCCATTTGTCAGGAAAATGCTGGTAGATCACGGCGTGCGTGTAGCCGATCTCTTTAGCGATCGCGCGAAGCGTCACGGCTTCGTAGCCGCGATCGGCAAACATTTTGCTGGCAGCCGCAAGGATTTCGCCCCGCAACCTCTCCTTACGCTCTACCCGGCGACTTGGTGATGTAGCTGTCACTTCAATAGCTTAGTCTCTTTTGACGACTCTTGCAACCGGTTGTTGATTTACAACCAGTGGTTGTATAACCGCTGATTATTTTGCAACCAATGGTTTTCCTAGGCATCCAATGATCAGGTCGCTCATTTGGATGGGTGGCCAAACACGAGGCAAAAGGAGAATGCGATGAAGGAGAAAACGACCATGTATTTAGTCATGGGAATTACTGGAAACGTTGGGGGCGGCACCGCGCGGCATCTGCTGAAGCAAGGCAAACAGGTGCGAGCACTTGTGCGCAATCGCGAGAAAGCGGCGAAGTGGGCAGACCAAGGCGTGGAGTTGGTGGATGGAGACTGGAACGATGCGACAGCCATAGCGGCGGCGCTCAAAGGTGTTGAGGGCGCGTTTGTTATGTTGCCGGCTGTCTGGGCACCGTCGCCTGATTACAAAGAAGCAAAGGACGTGATTGCGAACTATGTCGAGGCGCTGACCAAGGTAGTGCCGCCGCGGGTGGTAGCGCTTTCGTCGATGGGCGCGAATAGAACAAGCGGGCTGGGGATGATCACGGCCTTATCGCTTTTGGAGCAAGCTTTTCGCAGCCTGCCGTCTCCGATCGCATTTGTGCGAGCAGGCGGATTTTTCGAAAACTTTCTTTTCGGCTTACAGGCCGCCCAGGGCGGAACACTACCGGTCTTCTACAATCCTACAAACCGGAAATCAACAATGGTCGCGACAAACGACATCGGCTCAGAGGTAGCAAGGCTTCTGACCGGGCCGGCGTGGTCAGGGCATCGCGTTATCGAGCTCGGTTCGATGGTAAGCGCGGATGAAGTGGCGGAACAATTGGGTGAAGTCCTAAAACGCGACGTAAAAGCCTTTGCCGTCCCGCGTGCAGGGTGGGCGGAAGCGTTCGAACAGTTCGGCGTCCCGAAGGGCCACACTGGACCTGCCGAAGAAATGTTTGAGAGCGTGAACGCGGGATGGATGGACCTCGGAATCACGGGTACGGAGCACGTAGCGGGTACGACGTCCGCACGCGATGTATTCGCGGCTGCTCAGCAGGCCGTCAAGGCGAAAGGCCATTCCGTTTGAACGACTGCGATGCCGTCGTCAGCTCGTTGGGCACCGGCCTGAGCCCGTTCCGCGAGGTCAGCTTGCTGACCTCGCAACGGGCGCCCTGGTCACGGCGATGACGCGCAACGGCGTGCGCCGTCTGGTCTGCATCAGCGCCTTGGGGGTGGGGGACAATCGCGTACAAAGGCCGACTTATTGCAAAACGATTAAACCATTTCAACCGCAAGCAAAGGATCGCTTATATGAAAGATGAAAACACAATAGATAAACCCGCAGCAGGTCGAGCAACTCAAATAGCCGCGATGGTACTAACCGGCCTTCTCGTCGTCATCTGGGTGTACTTTGGAATATTATATCTAATTCACGATCCCGGCGAATGGAGGATCGTCAATCAAGAGCTCAGATATCCGCTCTATATCATCCCTCTGATTGGCGTGACCCACATCCTTGGTGGCCTGGGCCTTCTGATTCCCAATGTGCCTCGATTGACCGAGTGGGTTTATGCTGGTCTTACGATCGATCTTTTACTCGCGTCCTATTCACACCTGAATGGCAGTGGCAGTCTTTGGGACAAAGTTGATCCGATTGTCGTCATGGCGATTGTCTTTGCTTCGTATGTATTAAGACGCTGCATGCGCGCAAACAGGTGGTCGATATGAAGAACACACTCGGCGGCCAGTTAACTGTGTCTGGCACGTCGCGGACTGTTCAACGAATTGGGTATGACGCGATTGCCGTCCGTCGGAGCGTCCACTGGTGCCAGCGAATAAACCGCATATACCGCGGGTGGTGCAATTGATCGTAGAGGACTTGATTTAAACCAATGAGAGCACTGCCGCCGCAAAGCAATTCACTCGCCGCCAAGAGTCTGTCGAAATGGTCATGACTGACAATTCCTCTGCACTGCAATTGCGGTGCAGGAGGACAATATGCAACAGGGGAGTCTGCAGCGAAAGGCTCGGAAGCATGGCCCCGAGGTGTGGCAGTTTCGTTGGTCGGAGAGAGGACAAGATGGAAAGCGCATTTGCCGAAAGAGAGTGATAGGCACCGTTGAACGCTATCGCGACTCGGATACAGCCCGCCACGCTGTGGCTGGACTAGTCACAGAAATCAATTCGAATCATCGCTGGGTGAAGCGAAGTCTACTGACGGTCGCTCAACTCTGTGATCACTTCGAGCAGCGCGAATTAGCCGGAGACAACATCTGGCGGATGCGCTGTGTAGAAAAGTCGGTGTAAGCGTCAGGACCATCCAAAGAACTTTCCGCAGAGAAGTTGGGACGACCTTCGAGTTTTGGCGAAGGCAGGTGCGTCTAATGAAAGGGATAGAGCTGCTGGTTGCAAGACGTTCTGTAAAAACGGCTGCGGCTGAGGTTGGCTATCGGCAGCCGAGCGCCTTCGTCGAACTTTTCCGGCAGACTCTTGGAATGACACCGAGAACATGGGTTGCCGCGCTCGAAGCCCAGGACATGCGAACGAGGCCGAAATAGTGGGCGATTTTCAGTGCTCCAGCTATGCCGAACTTCCGCCACACGAAATGATTGGCGCAGAATCCTGACGATTCCGGTCGGATCACGCCCATCCGGAAACTAATCTGCAGTCACGATGTTGCAGTGGGCCGAATTGACAATCTTCGAGATAAATGTGCGCGGCGCCGGCGGTAGAACGGAAAAAAAAGAGAAAGATAAGTTCCCGAATTTGCCCGTCATCCAGCCAGAGTTGAGGGCGAATGGAACTAGAGCTTTTCAACTTTTCGACAACTGGACCGTTGGGGAACGGTCGTTCCTTTAGCAGAGCTTCGTGATGGACAACTGACACGTTACTGAGGTTTGATCCCGACGGCTTTGGCGATGCGCGCCACGTTTTCACTCTCGCTCACCACAAAGCGTGCGAATTCAGGCTGCGTCATGCTCATCGGATTGGCCCCGTGTTTTGCAAGTCGGTCGCGTACGTCAGGCGCTGTCAGCGCGCGTGCGATGTCCTTCGCTAGTTTGTCCACCACTTCGGCAGGAGTGCCAGCAGGCACCCATACTCCATACCAAATTGGATAGTCGAAGCCCGTGACGCCGGCCTCAGCGATCGTGGGCACTTCTGGTAGCAAGGGTGAGCGCGTGTTGGTCGTTACGCCCAAAGCGCGCAGCCTGCCCGCACGGATGTCGGCTAAGGCGTAAGAAATCGGCGTAATCAGGTAAGTGGTACGACCTGCGACCGTATCGGCGATCGCCTCGGGGGGTCGTGTTGCCAGGCACATGTACGGCCTTAATGCCCGTCGCGAGGTTGAATTTCTCGGCCCCCAGGTGAGTGCCGGTGCCAGTGCCAGCCGAGCCGAACTTCAGCTCGCCCGCCTTTGCCTTCGCCGCGGCAATGAGATCGCGGACTGAGGTGATGCCTGATGACGTGCCTGCCACTAATATGTAGGATTGGCTGGTGAGTGGACCGACCGGAATGAAATCGTTCAACGGGTCATACGGCAGATTCTTCAACAGCGCGGCGCTGCAAGCCTGAGCGCTGGTGTTAACGAGCAACGTGTAACCGTCGGCCGGCGACTTCGCGACCAGGACGGGGGCTGCCGTACTCCCTGCGCCGGGATGGTTCTCCACCGTCACGGGCTGACCCCACAACTCAGAAAGCTTTGGCCTGACTGCGCGGGCTATCAGGTCAGGCCCACCGCCGGCCCCGAAGGGTTCAATCATGCGAACGGGCTTTGTAGGATAGCCTTTGAAGCTTTGCAGCATCACGGCCAGTGAAAAAACAAACCCCAAAACCATGCGAGTCGACATGCTTGACGCCCTAAGGGAATATTGAGGTCACCAGTGTCTTCCTAGTGAATTCCCAGTTCTCCGTGGCAAGGTCGGCCTACGTCATTGAGTTTAGCTCGGTTGAATGTAAAACGGCGAAACCGTAGGTGGCAAGCCGAGCTTTCGCCTGTCGTCGGCGCGCAGAGAGGCTCGATTCTGGAAGCGTTGTCGCTAGCCTTGATCGGAAATGCCTCGGGCGAAGACCATGGCTGGGAAGAAGAACGCGATCCGAGGCGTTTTCGATAAGGAGACTAGGAGGAAGCCGCTGGCGTTTGCGGCGGACGCGTTGAGT
>Ga0185299_10005264_pt1 | contig 14811 bp, 16 predicted proteins | sample PaiPotPPA55metaG_FD_128002 | JGI IMG/M metagenome (GOLD analysis project Ga0185299, IMG submission 128002) | Iron sulfur acid spring bacterial and archeal communities from Banff, Canada, to study Microbial Dark Matter (Phase II) - Paint Pots PPA... ...
CTGTTCGAGCGGAAACGCCACGCGTTCGCGCAAGGCGACAGGCGCAGTGTGGTGGTTGATTCCGATCGCGAGGAGCTGCATGTTTTGGGCCTAAGCTGATGGCCTTTGGAAATGCCTAAGAATGAGCCAGATATTATAGCCTTTCGCGGATTTCTTCAGTTCCACCGGGGAAACCCATGCCAGGCAAGGGGCCGGGAATGACGTGCGTTTCAATCCGGTCCAGTTGCTAACTGTAGCCGTAGAGCGGCGTCAGCCGGTAACCGGTTTCCGGCCGGAGATGCAACTTTGTGCGCAGGCGGAACGCGCGGGTGTCCAGCGTCCGCGACGCCATGTCACTCCCGCGCGGCCACGCCACGTCCATGTCGCGACGCAACTCGTCGGCGCCGGCTTTCAGGCACGCGACCACGTCGGCCTCGCTCTGGCTCGCTGCCATCAACACGACGGAAAGCTGCGGCGCGAGCTGCCTGACGCGTTCGATGATTTCCCGCGCCGATCATGTCGCGCGCGTCATTGGCGGCGATCAGCAGGTCGAAGGTGTCGTGCCTCATTCGAGCCAGCAGCGCGTGCGCGGTCGGGAAAAAGTGGCAGAAATGGCCGTCCAGGACAAGTGTCCGGCCGATGAATGCGGCGTGCCGGACGTGCGCGTCAATGATGGCGATTCGCATGATTTCCGAGGCCACCGCGCGCGCTGAGAGAGCAGGTCGGGCGGCGTGGCACGTGCTTGCCATCGCCATTGCAGCCCCCTAAACTCATCCGCTACGCTGCGAGCGCCTTCCAGACCTTCTAGTTTTACAGGACCGAAAATGCTAGTTCACCGATCCGATTCAACCCATAGGTTTAGTCTTAAATCCGCCGGAATGCGCCGCTAATGGGGTGGCCGGGGATCGTGTTTCTCGGTTTGGTGGTGGGATTGGCCGGTTGGTGGCGGCATCCGTTGCGGCGGGTGGCCTCAAAACCGTTCGGCCGGATATGGGCGGCGGGACTCGTGGGGATTCTGGCGGCGATGCTCGCGAAAATGCTCGGCAACGTCACCGGCGCATTTCACGATGGCGATTCCTTTGAATGGCTCGCATGTGCGCTGCTGGCGCTGGTCGCCGTGACCGTCACGGTAGGACTGGCGGCGCGGCGTTGACCTTATGGTTGGACGTAACAAAATTGTGCAGGTGACTCCATGAACGATCGACTGAATTCCCCCGATGGCCAGACTTTCGCCCGGCGTATCGAATTGCTGCGCGGCGCGATGGCGCGTGAGGCGCTGGCCGCCGTGCTGGTGCCGTCGTCGGATCCGCACATCTCTGAATATCTGCCGGAGCACTGGCAAGGGCGGCAGTGGCTGTCAGGATTCACCGGCTCGGTCGGAACGCTGGTCGTAACCGCTGATTTCGCCGGCGTGTGGGTCGACAGCCGATATTGGACGCAGGCTGAGGCGCAACTGACCGGGACCGGTATCGCGTTGATGAAGATGATGGCCGGTCAGCAATCCGCACCGCACGTGGACTGGCTCGCTGAAAACGTGGCGGCCGGCGAGACGGTGGCCGTCGACGGCGCCGTGCTGGGCGTCGCGGCGGCGCGGGCGTTGAAGGACGCGCTGACGGTGCGCGGGATCGTGTTGCGCACGGACCTGGATCTGCTCGATGCCGTTTGGCCGGAGCGGCCGGGCTTGCCATCGGAGAGTGTCTACGAACACGTCGCGCCCCAGGCGAGCGTCGCGCGTCCGGAGAAGCTGGCAGAAGTGCGGCGCGTGATGCGCGAGAAGGGCGCGCAATGGCATTTCATCTCGACGCTCGACGATCTTGCGTGGCTGTTCAACCTGCGTGGTGCCGACGTCACCTATAACCCCGTGTTCGTCGCACATGCGTTGATCGGATTGGACGACGCGGCGTTGTTTGTCGGCGATGGCAAGATTCCGGCCGATCTGAAAGCGTCGTTGCTGAAAGAGAACGTGCGCGTCGAGCCGTATTCGGCCGTCGCCGAGGCGCTCGCCACTTTGCCCGCCGGTTCCACGCTGCTCATCGATCCGCGCCGGATCACCTTCGGCTCGCTGGAAAAGGTGCCGGCCGAAGTGAAGATCGTGGAAGCGGTGAATCCGTCGACGTTTGCCAAGTCGCGCAAGACGCCCGCTGACGCCGCGCACATTCGCGCGACGATGGAGCAGGATGGCGCGGCGCTCGCCGAGTTCTTCGCGTGGTTCGAAGACGCGCTCGGGCGCGAGACGATCACGGAGCTCACCATCGACGAGAAACTGACGGCCGCGCGTGCGCGTCGGCCGGGTTTTGTCACGCTGAGTTTTGCGACGATCGCGGGTTTCAACGCGAACGGCGCGATGCCGCATTATCGCGCCACCGAAGCCTCGCATTCGGTGATCGAAGGCAATGGTTTGCTGCTGATCGATTCGGGCGGCCAGTACCTGAGTGGCACGACCGATATCACGCGCGTGGTGCCTATCGGCACTATTACGGCTGAGCACAAACGCGATTTCACCATCGTGCTGAAGGGGACGATCGCGTTGTCGCGGGCGCATTTCCCGCGCGGCATTCGCTCACCGATGCTCGACGCCATCGCACGTGCGCCCATCTGGGAAGCGGGCGCGGATTACGGACATGGCACGGGGCACGGCGTCGGTTATTTCCTGAACGTGCACGAAGGCCCGCAGGTCATCTCGCACTACGCGCCGGCCGAGCCGTACACGGCGATGGAAGACGGCATGATCACGTCGATCGAACCGGGGCTTTATCGGCCGGGAAAATGGGGCATTCGTATCGAAAACCTGGTGATGAACGAGCCTGCCGGAAAAACCGAATTCGGCGATTTCCTCAAGTTCGAAACGCTGACGCTGTGTCCCATCGACACCCGTTGCATCGACTTGAGCCTGCTACGCGAGGACGAACGCGCGTGGCTCAACGACTATCACGCAACCGTCCTCGAACGCGTTTCGCCGCACGTGTCCGGCGCGGCAAAAACGTGGCTCGCAAAACGCACGCAAGCAATCTGAACGGAGCAACGCATGGCGATCAAGGCAGTGGTGTTCGATTTCGGCGGCGTGCTGATCGACTGGAATCCCGAGTATGTGTATAGCCGGCTGATTCCCGATGCAACCGAGCGGCGCTGGTTTATGGACAACGTCGTCAAGACGGACTGGGTGCTGCAGCAGGACGCAGGGCAGACCATCGCCGACGGTAATGCCGAACTGATCGCCAGGTTTCCCGAGCACGAAGCCCTGATCCGCGCGTTTTACGAGCGCTGGCAGGAAATGGTGGCGGGCGCGCTGGAAGACGGCGTCGCGCTGGTCGACAAGCTCGAGGCAGCGGGCATTCCGCTGTTCGGACTGACCAATTGGTCGGCCGAAACTTTTCCGTGGGCTTGGCAGCGTTTCCCGGTGCTGCAGCGTTTTCGCGAGGTGGTCGTGTCGGGGCGTGTGCTGGTGGCCAAACCCGATCGCGCCATTTTCGCGTTGATGTGGACTGAAATCGAAAAGCATCTTCCGGGCATTCAGCCGCAGGAAGTTGTTTTTATCGATGACAACGCGAAGAACATTCAGGCCGCGACTGCGCTTGGCTGGAACGCTGTGCATCACACGAACGCAGAGCAGACCGAGGCGCGCTTGAGGGCGCTCGGTTTGCCCGTGTGATTACTTTCCGAACAGGTTCTTCAGCGCGTCGCCGATGCTTTTCACCACGCCGCCGGCATTCTTCGCCACGCCTTCCGCGTTCACGCCAAGCGCCTTAGCGAAGCCTGCAGCGAGCTTCTTCATCAAACTCTCGTTGAGCGAGAATTTCGGGTCGCGCAGATCGCCGTCGAGTTCGAAGTCCAGCTTGATCTGATCGTGATTTTTCAACGCCGCGACTGCGATCTTCGTCGGCATGGAGAGGAACGTGTCGAGCGAGTTGCCGCTGTCCGATAACTGCAAGTGGTTTAGCACGATCGAACCCGGCGCGTGGATACGGTAGTCGTGCACGGTCGCGTCAAGCGTGAGGTCGATCGTGCCGCCCGTGACGCTCGTCTTCGCGCCCGCTTTCTGCAGCAGATACGGATCGAGCGTGGCGATATCGACGTTGTGCAAGCTCGTGTGGGTCTGCGAATCCTTGTTCGCTATTTTCATCCAGCCATTGAACGCGACCGTGCCCGTGTGCGACGGCCCTTTGATCGAGCCTGTCATGTCGAGCTTGGTGGGTTCGGTGAGCGCGGGGAGATGCAGGTTGTCGACGTTCGCCTTCGCGTCCGAAATCAGGATTCGATACGGCGGCTTCTGCACGGATTCATCGAAGAATTCCATGGCGCCGCGCTCGAACGTGACGTGATCGATCTGCCGGTCTTCCCGCGCATGCGCCGCGGCTTCGCTTGAACCGGCTTGAGCTTCGCCTGTCGATTGCCGGAGATTCGGCAGCAACCGGACGCTGCCATCGGCGGCACGGACGACGGAGAGATAAAAACCATCCATCGTCACGTGTTGCAGATGCACGCGGTTGCTCAGGAGCGAGCGCATATCGACGTTGATCGTCACGCGCTCGGCGCGCAGCGCGTCGTCCGTGGGCCAGCCTTGCGGCCCGCGCAGACGCACGTGGCTCAGCGTGATCCGCGCATAACCGACCTCGATATCTTCCACCGAGCCGAGCGGACCAAGCGTTTCGAGCACGCGTGACTTCATTTCCTGCGCGACGAGAAACCCGCCGCCAACCGCCGCCAACAGCAGCACCACAACGATCGCGCCCACCCACAGCGCCACGCGTTGCGTCTTCGTACCCACCATCCCGATGTCTCCCATCCAAGCCGCGCACGAGCGGCGATACGGTGCCTTGTTGCTGTTGGCCCTTGCCGTGCTTACCGGACGATCGGCTTATAGCGCAGGCGTTTCGGCTTAGCCGCTTCCTCGCCCAGACGATTGCGCTTGTCGGCTTCGTACTCTTGATAGTTGCCGTCGAAGAAGGCCACTTGCGAGTCGCCTTCGAACGCGATGATGTGCGTCGCGATACGGTCGAGGAACCAGCGATCGTGAGAAATCACCATCACCGATCCAGCGAATTCCAGCAACGCGTCTTCCAGCGCGCGCAGTGTTTCGACGTCCAGGTCGTTCGACGGCTCGTCCAGCAGCAGCACGTTGCCGCCTTCGATCAGCGTCTTCGCGAGATGCAGGCGGCCGCGTTCACCGCCCGAGAGCGCGCCGACGGTCTTCTGCTGATCGCCTCCCTTGAAGTTGAATCGGCCGATATAGGCACGCGACGGCGTTTCGTACTTGCCCACGGTCAGTACATCCGCGCCGCCCGAAATTTCTTCGAACACGGTCTTGTTGGCATTGAGCGCATCGCGGCTTTGATCCACATACGCCAGTTTCACCGTCGGCCCCGTGACGATTTCGCCCGAGTCCGGCTGCTCCTTACCCGTCAGCATGCGGAACAACGTGGACTTTCCCGCGCCATTCGGCCCGATAATTCCGACAATCGCGCCCGCTGGAATCTTCATGTTCAGGTTATCGATCAAGAGCCGCTCGCCGTAAGCCTTGCTCACGTTCTTGAACTCGATCACCTCATTGCCCAGCCGGTCGCCGACAGGGATGAAGATTTCCTGGGTTTCATTGCGCTTCTGATATTCCTGGCTGTTGAGTTCCTCGAACCGCGCAATCCGCGCCTTCGATTTCGCCTGGCGTCCCTTCGGATTCTGGCGCACCCATTCCAGTTCTTTCTTCAGCGCCTTCTGCCGCGCCGATTCCGTCGATTCTTCCTGCTTCAGCCGATCCTGTTTCTGATCGAGCCAGCTGCTGTAGTTGCCTTTCCACGGAATGCCGTGTCCGCGGTCGAGTTCGAGAATCCATTCGGCGGCGTTATCGAGGAAATAGCGATCGTGGGTGACCGCCACGACCGTGCCCGGATAGCGTGTGAGGAATTGTTCGAGCCAATCCACCGATTCCGCGTCCAAGTGGTTGGTCGGTTCGTCGAGCAGCAGCATGTCGGGTTTTTGCAGCAGCAACTTGCACAGCGCCACACGGCGCTTTTCGCCGCCCGACAGGTGTTCGATTTTTGCGTCCCACGCGGGCAGGCGCAGCGCGTCGGCGGCGACTTCGAGCTGTTGCTCCGGTGTGCCGCCGTCGCTGGTCGCGAGGATGGCTTCGTATTTGGCTTGCTCGGCAGCGAGGGCGTCGAAGTCGGCGTCGGGTTCCGCGTACGCCGCGTAGATGGCATCGAGCTTTTTCTGCGCGCTAAAGACTTCGCCGAGGCCGTCTTCCACCGCTTCGCGCACGGTCTGCTGCGGATCCAGTTGCGGTTCCTGCGGCAAGTAACCGATGTTCAGGTTCGGCATCGGCGTGGCTTCGCCTTCGATTTCCTTGTCGACGCCGGCCATGATGCGGATCAGGGTCGACTTGCCGGAACCGTTCAGGCCGAGCAGGCCGATCTTGGCGCCGGGGAAAAACGAGAGCGAGATGTCTTTCAGGATCTGGCGTTTCGGCGGCACGATCTTGCCGACGCGGTTCATGGTGAAGACGTATTGGGCCATTTTGGATTCAGTTGTCTGAGGTTGACGGTTCGAAGCGGGCTTCGGCCGGGCGGGTTCTGGGTTTTAAGCCCCCTGCCGGGAAGTCCCTGGATTCAGTACGCGACGATGCGTTTCCCGCAGCGCGCGGGAAGTGACGACATTGTACTTCGATGAATATGGCGGCCTGCCGGGCGTTTGTTGGCTGTGCCATCAGCACTTGGCGTTTAGCGCCAGGTTGCGACGCCGCCGTGACGCGAACACGTGCCGCTGCGATGTCGGCTGAAGCTCCACGTGCCATCGCGGCATTGGGCAGTGGCGCCGTCGGGGGCCTCGCCCGAACGTGAATGCGCAGGGGAGTGGACGGTTTCGCCGTCGTGATTGCGATAGGTCTGGTGATTATCGAGATCGGATTCGTTCGGGGTGGCGTAGGCGAACGAGGCGACGGAGTTGAGCGCGAGAAAGGCGGCGAGGAGGATTGAGGCGCTGCGGCGATGGAAACGGATTGTCATTTGTTGTTGTTTTGCGCGAGGTGCATGAGACTCCTTGCGCGCGTCATTTTGGATAGCCGCACTATCGATGCGGCTATCCGTTCGCAACAATCAGGAATCCAGGGCGTCGGGGTTCTTCGCGTGCGTTTTAATACGTCAGACGTTAAACAAGAAATTCATCACGTCGCCGTCGTGCACCACGTATTCCTTCCCTTCCGCCCGCATCTTTCCGGCTTCCTTCGCGCCTTGCTCGCCTTTGAACGCGACGAAGTCATCGAAGGCGATTGTCTGGGCGCGAATAAACCCGCGCTCGAAGTCCGTGTGAATAGCGCCGGCGGCTTGAGGCGCGGTGTCACCGATATGAATCGTCCACGCCCGCACTTCCTTCACGCCCGCCGTGAAATACGTCTGCAATCCAAGCAGCTTGTAGCCCGCGCGAATCACGCGATCCAGACCCGGCTCTTCCATGCCGATATCGGCGAGAAACTCGTGCTTGTCGGCGTCCTCGAGATCCGCGATTTCCGCTTCGATCGCCGCGCACACCGCCACCACCGGCGCCTTCTCGGTCTCAGCGTACTTGCGCACCGCGTCCAGATGCGGATTGTTTTCGAAGCCGTCGTCCTTCACGTTTGCCACATACATGGTCGGCTTGGCGGTAATCAGGCACAGCGGCTTGATCAGCAGGAGTTCGTCTTCGCTCAAGTCCAGACCGCGCACCGGCTTCGCCTGATCGAGTTGCGCCTGGATCTTTTCCAGCAAGGGGACGAGCTTTGCCGCTTCTTTGTCGTTGCCCGATCGGGCGGACTTCGCATAGCGGTGATGCGCCTTCTCCACGGTCGATAAATCCGCCAGCGCCAGTTCCGTATTGATAACTTCAATATCGGCGAGCGGGTCGATCTTGTTCGCGACGTGAATTACGTTTTCGTCTTCGAAACAGCGCACGACGTGCGTGATGGCATCGGTTTCGCGGATGTTTGCGAGAAACTTGTTGCCCAAGCCTTCACCCTTGCTCGCGCCAGCCACGAGGCCCGCGATATCGACGAATTCGACAATGGCCGGAACCACCCGCTCGGGTTTGACGATCTCGGAAAGTGCCGCAAGCCGCGGATCCGGCACTTCGACCACGCCGACATTCGGCTCGATCGTGCAGAACGGATAGTTTTCGGCGGCAATGCCGGCCTTGGTCAGTGCATTGAACAGTGTGGACTTGCCGACGTTAGGCAAGCCGACGATGCCGCATTGGAGGCTCATGGAAATCCCATTGTAAACAAGGCACTATCGCGCCGAATGTCGGCGTGGTCGAAGTGCCCGATCGCCGCCGGCCGTTTTCGCGGGGCGATGTGTGTTGGGAGGCAAAACAGCAAAACCGGGGCGTTGGCTCAACGATTTTGTATCTATTTTGTCTTCGGAAAAATGGCAATTGTAACTCTTTCGGAGTCAGCTCTTGAGCGGCTTCCGGGCAAGCCTGGTGCGGTGTTCCGGGACCGGGTGTTGTGTGGCTTATGCCTCAAGGTAGGTCGGCGGACCAAGACGTTTTTTGTAGCTACCAGCGTGGGAGGGGAGCAAGTCCGCGTGACGTTGGGACATTGCCCGAGCAGAAGGACGAGCCGCAAACGGCAGCTGCGCCGAAGCCGTCCAAGTCGCATGAAGAAGTCGTGAAGTCGTGGAGCGAACCGCGGGACCAGGCCGGCGTTGCTGAGCTCAAGGAAATGGGCGAGCAGGGCGGGACTGCCGCAGGGCACGTTCGTCGTGCGTTCGCTCAACGGCGAGGAAGTGCCTGCGCACATCGCCTCGTTGCTAAACGACATTTTCAACGGCCGCCGTCCGGGCGCAACGCACTAAGCCCGACCGGACTGGTCAATCATTGCTGCGGCGATGGAGAAAGATCCCGAAATGTGTCGCCAGGCGATCGTCGAGGGTCGCACCGGCCTTAATGAGATGGCTGACGGGGATCTCGAGGATTTCGCCCTCGACTGCTGGAACGTGGATGCGGCCGATATGTGCGACCAGTGCGGCGAGCCCAACGATGACGGAGAGGGTGAGGATGGGCTGTGCGGCAATTGCGCCGACAAACGCTACAACGAGGACGGCGAGCGCGTCGTAGCACCCGAATGAGCGCGCTTCTGGCAATCGCGTGGTTTCTCATGCTGCTGCTCGCCATCTGCCTGATCTTCATGCTCGTTGGCCTGCATCGGATGGTCCACATGCTCCCTGAAGGCAAGCGCTGGTGGCTGTTCCCGTCACAGCTTGCGTCACTGGCGTTCTTCGCGGCGCTAGTCCACTTCAACCCGTTCTGAAAGTGCCTGTATCGACGCGTTGATACTCCTGCCATCAATGTATAAGATGATTGTAGCAACGCCGTCGATACACAGGAGAAAGATATGGCAATTCAGATCGTAAAACGGTGGGGCAACAGCCTCGCCCTGCGCATCCCGTCCAATCTCGCCACCGAAGCCTCGATCATTGAGGGCCAGGAGGTGGATGTCGAGGTCCAGGACGGCCAACTGCTCGTGCGCGCACACACCGCCATTCCGCGGTTCTCGCGCGAGCGCCTGATCCAGCAACACAAGGAGGGCAAGCTCGTTCAGCACGAAATGATCGACTTCGGCGATCCGGTCGGCGACGAATTGGGCGGCCCTGACGACCCAACCCACTTTGATAAGTGGTGACGCATGAAGAATGGCATACCGGAAGCAGGGGATGTGGTCAGGCTGAACATCGGGCCATCCAAAGGCAATGAGCAGGATGGCTACCGGCCAGTCCTCGTCATCTCCGACGACGTAATGAACGATATCACCGGCAAGTTCACCGGCCTGCCCATCACCTCCACCGTGAGAGGGTGGGCGACCGAAGTCCCGATCAATAGTTTGGCACGTCCAGGTGTCGCGCTGGTCGATCAGATCTGCTCCTGGAGTCACACCGCCAGCGAGATCAACTTCAAGGGCGAAACGGTCACGGCAGAGGAGCTGGACGCGGCCAAATACGCGATCAAAACGTTCCTCCAACTGTGAGCTTAGAGAGGTCTGTAAAGTGGTGGTGCTCCATGAACATCAAACACAGTCTCGTGACGGGCAGGGCCGACCCTCGGGGCGCAGGGAGTGAAAATCTCTATCCGTCGTTGCGGCCGAGGCGAGCGGCAAGGCCCCACGGCTACAGACGTCGCCCTCTCGCCGAAACACCGGATTCCACCTCGAATCGCGAAATACCCCGGCGGCTATAATGCCCAAATGACTTTCCACTCAAGAAATTTTCATGCGGCTGTGGTCGGCGGCGGTCTCATCGGCAAGACGGCGGCGCTTGCGCTGACGCAATCCGGCTTGCGCACGGCGCTGCTCGCAACGCCCGCCGCCGCGCCGCCTGCCGTCGATCGCTTTGACTCCCGCATCTACGCGCTTTCATCGAGCTCGCAGGCGCTGCTGGAACGGCTGCGCGTGTGGCAGGCGCTGGCGCACGAAAAACTCGGGCCGGTGCTGGACATGCGTGTTTTCGGCGATGCCTTCGCTGAGTTGCATTTTTCCGCATTCCAGGCCGCAGTGCCGCAATTGGCGTGGATCGCGGAATCGTCGTTGATCGAACGATCGCTTGATGCCGCGCTGCGTTTCCAGCCGAATCTCACCTGGATCGACTCGCGCGCGCAGGGCCTGACGATCCACGACGACGCCGCGCATCTCACGCTCGCAAATGGCGACACGCTCGAAGCGGATCTGGTGGTCGGAGCAGATGGCGCGCATTCCTGGGTGCGGGCGCAGACGGGTGCGAAGATGCATCGGCGGGATTATCGGCAGACGGGCGTGGTGGCGAACTTCAAGTGCGAAAAGCCGCACGCTGAAACCGCGTATCAATGGTTTCGCGATGGCGAGATCATTGCGTTATTGCCGCTGCCGGGCGATCACGTGTCGCTCGTGTGGTCCGCAAGAACCGAACACGCCGATGCCCTTCTCAAACTCGATCCCGCGCAACTCGCGGCGGAAGTCGAGAAGGCCACCCAGAACATGCTCGGCGCGCTCGAATGCGTGACGCCGGCGCAGGGCTTTCCGCTTGCGCTGCAAACCGTGGACCGGCTGATCGGCCCGCGCGTGGCGCTGGTCGGTGACGCCGCACATCTGATTCACCCGCTGGCGGGTCAAGGCATGAATCTGGGTTTGCGCGATGTCGCCGCGCTGGCCGAAACCCTCGCGGGCAAGGAAGCGTTCCGAACGGCGGGCGACCCCGTTCTGCTGCGCCGATACGAACGCACGCGTCGCGAGGACATCCAGAAACTGACGCTCGCCTGCGACGGCCTGCAGAAACTCTTCGCCATGCCCGGCACGCTCGCTCGCGCAGCGCGCAACACGGGCATGGCGCTCGTGGGTGCACAGCCGCTCATCAAGCGCTGGCTTGTGTCGGCGGCGCTTGGTTAAGAACATCCCACATACTTTCAGCATGACGGACAATCGAATGAAAATCACTCTTCGCCGCGCCCTGGTCACCGCAGCCACGCTGGCCGCGGTGTTTGGTATCGGCATCGCGGCACAAGCCGATCAGACCACCGACAAGATCAAGGCAACGCTGCAATCGCGCATAGGCGACGCCGACATCAAAAGCGTGCAGAAGTCCCCGGTTCCGGGGCTCTATGAAGTCAACCTCGGCGCGCAAATCGTCTACACGGACGCCACGGGCAACTACTTGCTCATGGGCGATCTCATCGATACCCGCACGCGCGCGAATCTCACCGAAGCGCGTCTCGCGGAAACGAACAAAATCGACTTCGCGAAGCTGCCGTTCGAGAACGCGGTGAAGGTGGTCAAGGGTACGGGTGCGCGCAAGATCGCTGTCTTCTCCGATCCGAACTGCCCGTACTGCAAGCAGCTCGAAACCACGCTCAAATCCGTCGATAACGTCACCGTCTACACTTTCCTCTACCCGGTTTTGTCGCCGGATTCGGCTGTTAAGTCGAAGTCGATCTGGTGCTCGAAGGACCGCTCGAACGCGTGGGAAGGCTGGATGCTCGATCATACGGCGCCCACGGCTGCGGCCAGTTGCGACACGACTGCCATCGACAAAAACCTGAAACTCGGCCAGTCGATGAACGTCACCGGCACGCCAACCGTTTTCCTCGCGGACGGACGCCGTCTGCCCGGCGCGGTGCCGGCGGATCGGCTGGAGAAGGAACTGTCGGCGGTTCGCTGATTTAACTGTCGCTTAGTCGACAGACGACAAAGGAGGCGCGTGAAGCGCCTCTTTCGCTTTTGTGAACTTCCACTTGCCTGATTCTGCAATGAGCGGTTCAACCGCGAAAAGCTTGGGCCAACCACCACGCCCGGCAAAAAGAACAAAGGACCTCGACGCATGAACGCCATCCGTTACACCATCGTTCCGAAAAATCCCGCAGCGCATCTGTTCGAAGTGACGTTGAGCGTCGCGCAACCCGATCCGTCGGGCCAGCGTTTTGTGCTACCGGTGTGGATTCCGGGCAGCTACATGATCCGCGAATTTGCCCGCAATATCGTGACGCTGGAGGCCTTCAACGCGGCAGGCCGCAAGCTTGCCATCGACAAAACCGACAAACATGCGTGGCAAGCCGCGCCGCACGACGGCCCGATCACGCTGCGTTACGAGGTTTATGGCTGGGATTTATCGGTGCGTGCCGCGCATCTTGACGACACCATCGGTTTTTTCAACGGCACGAGCGTGTTCCTGGCGGTGGAAGGGCAGGCCGATGCGCCCTGCATAGTCGATATCCAAAAGCCCTCTGGCGCGCGCTACGCAGGCTGGCGCGTGGCGACGGCATTGCCCGAGGCGCGCGGCACGAAGCGCTATGGTTTCGGCACGTATGAAGCGCCGAACTACGACGCGCTGATCGATTATCCGGTCACGCTGGGCGAATTTACACTCGGTTCCTTCGATGCCCATGGCTGCAAGCATGACATCGTGATTTCAGGCCGCGTGACCGGGCTCGATATGGGTCGGCTGGAAAACGATCTCAAGCGTGTTTGCGAAGCGCAGATTGCGCTGTTCGAGCCGCGTACGAAAAAGGCGCCGGTCGATCGTTATGTGTTCATGACGCTCGCCGTAGCCGATGGTTACGGCGGGCTGGAACATCGGGCATCGACGGCGTTGATCTGCAATCGCGCGGATCTGCCCGTGACCGGGCGCCCCGATGTGACGGAAGGGTATCGCACGTATCTCGGTCTTTGCAGCCACGAGTATTTCCATACGTGGAACGTGAAGCGCATCAAACCGGCCGCGTTCGCGCCGTACGATTTATCGCAGGAAAATTACACGTCGCTGTTGTGGCTGTTCGAAGGTTTCACGTCGTACTACGACGATCTGATGCTCGTGCGCAGCGGCCTGATTAGCGCGAGCGAGTATTTTTCGCTTCTGGGCAAAACGCTCGGCGGCGTGTTGCGTGGGTCGGGGCGGCTCAAGCAGACCGTGGCCGAAAGCTCGTTCGACGCGTGGGTCAAATATTATCGGCAGGACGAAAACGCGGCGAACGCGATTGTCAGTTATTACCAGAAAGGATCGCTGGTCGCGCTCGCTTTCGATTTGTCGATCCGCGCGCAAACCGAGGGCAAGAAGTCGCTCGACGACGTCATGCGGCTCTTGTGGCAACGCTACGGACGCGATTTTTATCATGGCAAAGCGCGGGGGATCGAGGAACATGAAGTCGAAGCGCTGTTCGCCGAAGCCACCGGCGCCGACCTGAAAAAGCTGTTCCGCGAGGCTGTCCACGGCACACGCGATCTGCCGCTCGAGACCTTGTTCGAGCCCTTCGGCATCACGTTCGCGGCTGACGTCGCGACCAACGGCACGGCGGCGAAACCATCGCTCGGCGCACGCTTTCGCAATGGCGTGGATTGTGCGCTCGCGGCCGTCCACGAGAACAGCGCGGCGCAGAAAGCGGGGTTATCGGCGGGGGACGTGCTGGTTGCAATCGACGGCTTGCGCGTGACGGGATCGAATCTCGACACACTGCTTTCGCGTTATTTGCCGGGCGCGAAGGTAGAGGTGCACGCATTTCGGCGCGACGAGTTGCGCGTCGCGCAGGTCAAACTCGATCCGCCGGAAGTATCGCGTTACGCGCTTTCCACTGCCGATGGCCGCGGTCCATCCAAGCAATGGCGCGAACGTTGGCTGAAAGGTTGAGGAGCTAAAGGCGGATTGTTCTACCACTGCAACAATCCGTCACGATTGCACAGCTTGTTCCCGACGTCGGAAAAAAGAAGAATGCGTCCTGTCAGAGCGCGATCCGTGCTCAAACTTACCAGGACAGAGGAATCATCATGACGACCATTCTTCAAATCAATTCCGCAGCCCGCTCGCAAGGCGCCCAATCCACGTTGCTGGCTGACGAAGTGTCAGCGAAGCTGCAGCAAGCGCACCCGGGTGCGAAGCTTGTCGTGCGCAACCTTCTCTCCGACAGCCTCCCGCATCTGGACGACGCTACCCTCGGCGCGTTCTTCACGCCCGCCGACCAGCGTAACCCGGAGCAGAACGCGATCCACGCCAAGAGCGAAGCGCTCATTGCCGAGCTGCAAGCGGCTGACGTGGTCGTAATCGCAGCGCCGATGTACAACTTCGGCATTTCGTCGCAACTGAAGACGTACTTCGACTGGATCGCGCGCGCTGGCATCACGTTCAAGTATGGTGCGAACGGCCCGGAAGGCCTGGTTACGGGCAAGAAGGTGATCGTGGTGTCGGCACGTGGCGGCAAATACACCGGCACGCCGAACGACACGCAAACGCCGTATCTGAAGACGTTCCTGGGCTTTCTCGGCATGACCGACGTCAGCTTCATCTTCGCCGAAGGCCTGAATATGGGCCCGGACGCCGCCGGCGCCGCCTTGGCTACCGCACGCGACTCGATCGCCGCGCT
>Ga0185299_10005266_pt1 | contig 14810 bp, 18 predicted proteins | sample PaiPotPPA55metaG_FD_128002 | JGI IMG/M metagenome (GOLD analysis project Ga0185299, IMG submission 128002) | Iron sulfur acid spring bacterial and archeal communities from Banff, Canada, to study Microbial Dark Matter (Phase II) - Paint Pots PPA... ...
CCACTCTTTGAAGAAGTCTTTTGTCGGCGCGATGGCCAACGTTGCCAAAAGCAGCAGGCTGGCCCACGCGAAGCGATGCGCAGGCGAAGCCAAGAAGGTCCAGCGCAGCCATTCGGTTGTTCCTCGTTCACTCAAGAATTTCTCCAGGGCCACACCCAGACCCAGCCGGGGCCGCGGAACAGCGCGCCTACGGTGGTCAGAATCACCGCTTCCATTAGAAACCACGTCATGATCCAAAAGGAGAGCGGCTTCGCGCTCAACCAATCCTGGAATCTGCCTCGCGGCCGCCCAAACCACGTCGCTGCCAGTGCCATCAGGACTCCTACCGTCAAGACCGGGATGAGTGCGTCCCACGCCCCCGCATGCAGCAACAGTAACGTCAATACGACGACGACGACGGCAAGCACTGCTAACCGCCTTGACTTGCTGCGCGCCCACAGCGTTTCATCCTTGATATTCACGTGGAAAAAGGGAACGACGATCAGCGCCAGCACAATCAGCGTCGGAAGGATGATGCCAGCCACAAACGGTGGGAAATAGTGTAGGAGTTCCTGCAATCCCGTGAAATACCAAGGCGCCTTCGCGGGGTTGGCCGTGTGCTGCGGATCAGCAAGCTGTTCGAGTGGCGCGTTCCACAAGAGCGCCATGCAAACCAACACGACCGCTAACATTTCAATAGCAATCGTCTCGCGGAAGAGCATCTCCCAGTAGGGCATGCTCTTTTCGCCGGGAACGCGCGACGAGAGCTGTTTCTCGATGTCTGAAGAAGAGTCTGTCATTCGGATTTCTCCGATTCCTCAGAACCCGGCGAATACATGCCACCGTCTTTGTGCAGACGCCACATGTGGATGGCAATCAGCAGGATCGCGGACAGCGGCAAGATCACTACGTGCAGCACATAGAAACGTATCAAAGCGTTCGCGTTCACCGTATTGCCGCCTAGCAAAATAAACCGGAGTTTTTCGCCGATGATGGGCGTCGACGACATGATGTTCGAACCCACCGTGACGCCCCAGTAGGAGAGCTGATCCCACGGCAGCAGGTAACCCGTGTAGCTGAGCAGCAGCGTCAACATGAGAAGACAGACGCCAACAACCCAGTTCAGCTCGCGCGGTGGCCGAAACGCGCCCTTGTAAAACTTCCGGGCCATGTGCGCAAACACCAGCAAGACCATGGCGTGAGCCGACCAGCGGTGCAGATTTCTGAGGAACACGCCGGAAGATACGACAAACTGAAGGTCTTTCATATCCGCGTAGGCCTGCGGGATGGAGGGGTGGTAGTAGAGCATCAACAACAGGCCGGTGGTCAGTTGAATGGCAAACGTGCCCAGCGTCAACGCCCCCAGGTACCACGTGGCGCGGAATCCCAGTTGCGGCTCGCGCACACGCTCCATGAACATCTGCTTGAACTCTGCGCCCCAGCGCGCAAGCGCCACCAGCGGGTTTCGGACCGCTCCATTGTGTTCAGTGTGTACCAGTTTTTGCTCCATGTTCACACCCGAACGTATTCCTTGCTAGGCGCAATTTTCGTCGCGCGGTCCACCATCAATTCGCCGTCGTCGGTCATCCACATGCGTAGCCATGGCAGCGGCTTCGGCGCAGGCCCGGCGATGATGCTGCCGTCGCGCTGGAACGCGCTACCGTGGCACGGGCAGCCGATGATGCCTGAGTCTTGTTTCCACACACATAAGCATCCCAGGTGAGAGCACACCGCGCTCAATGCGTAGAAGCCTTGTGCTGAACGCACAATGAAAATTCCAAACTGAGGGTCGAGCGTGACTGAGTCGAGTGGATAGTGCTCAGGCCGCCCGACGCTTACAACGGGCGATGCTTCATAGAGGACATTCGGTGAGAGATATTGCACGGCAAAAGCTGCCGCCCCGGCGCCCGCTACTGCCAGCGAACCGGCCCCCAGTCTGATGAAAAACTTGCGGCGATCCAGTTCAGCGCCATTGCGACTCGTGATTTCATCGGCATTTTCGTCTGGCATGATCTTGTTGCCCCGTGCCTTCGACTTGGGTTTATACGAATCGCTTCCGATTTCGCATGCGCAAAACGACTCGAAGGTTCGAGATTCGGAGCTTTTTTCCGAATCCCACGCCCTATTTTTTCACGGTCAGATCGGCGGTAGCGCCGCTCTCGGTTACATCTACGCTTTGGGTCGTCGGCTTGCCGTCTTCGCTCCAGGTCTTCAGCGTATATTTGCCCGCGGGCACGTTCTTGATTTCGTAGTTGCCGTCTTTGTCGGTCACCGCGAAATAGGGTGTTGCCACCACTACGACGTAACCAGACATCTCCGGGTGAACGTTGCAGAGCAGCGGAGCGACGCCCATATCATTAAACTGAAACGACTTCTTGTCGCCCTTCGGCCAAGTTCCCAGGTTGTGCGTCAGCTTCTTATTGCCGCTGATCGACGGCCAGTAAACGTTGTGGCCCACCGGATCGCTGTTCGTGAAGTCCACCGTCGTGCCTTGCAGAATGACGACTACGTGAGGGATAAACTCCATCTTTTTCTGATCGACCACCACGTGCTCCGTCGGTGCGTCAAACTTCTTGCCCGTTATCGCATCGACGTACACGGCAATGTTCACCGGCGACTTCAAGCCTTGGACGCTGACTTTGCCTTTGATGTCCCCGGCCCAACCTACTGCTGCGATCGTAAGTACCGCACCGCTCAACAGCACGGCCTTTACCGCCAGATTTGCTAGTTTCATTTATCTTTCCTCAGTCTCCAGAGTTTCTTCGGAAGTTTCTTCCTACAGCTTTTGCTGCCCGGCCCTAGAACACGTAGTCGATCCCGGTTGCGAACGTATGAGGCCGGTAAAATTGCGTGAGGCCAGTTGCGCCCGTATACGGAACTCCCCAGTGATACTGATATTCGCCTACGATCTTGATGTTCGCCCTCAATAGGATTTGATACCCCGGACTGAACCGGTTCCTCGTTTGATCTTCCGAGACGCTATTGATGAAATCGCTTGGCGAATTCACGAAGTCGTAGCGCATCGTGCCGATCAGCCACGGGTAGAACCAGTAGTTCCCCGCTACGAAACCTCCGGTGAATGTCACCGCGTGGGCAGGCACTATGGTTTGGGCCATCGTGTCTACCAAGTGGTTGTCATCGTGTCCTACAAGTCCGACGCCAAAGAGTTCCAGCTTGCGGTATTTGAAACGAATGTCGCCGCCTACGCGGTAGAACGGCTCGGAGATTGTGTTGAGGAAGGCGAACTGAGATCCGCCATAGTTTTGCTGATTGTCGCCGTGGTAGTAGAACGCGCCGAGGCGAATCGAAGTATGGTCTCGTGGACCGGTTGGCCCAGCGGCCTGAATGGCGTGACGACTCTCTGGGTCGCGCTCCAGGTTGAATTGTTGCGAGACTCGGACGTAAACGTCCTTTGTGTTTCGGGTTGTCAGGGTGTTGCTCAACCCGTAAGCGGAGTTCGTGCCATCGACAATGGCCACGGACCATGTGAAGTTGCCGTTGTTGGGGTATCCGCCGAATTCGATACCGCGTTGTGGGGTGCCTAGAATAAATGGGTTATTCGTTGTCTGACACACAGTTACCGTGGCGCTGCAGGGTCCTCCTTGGGCAAGGGCGCCTTCGCCAAAGATGTCATACCCGGACAGGTAAGGAGTGCGCGCCTGTGTGAAGGGAAGGTCCAGTTCGAATTGCCCAAATCGGACATTTAAGGAGTTCTTCGGCAAGTGGAACACTCGGCCGATGTCGCTGTACTTCAACCATCCATCCCCCAGTCCTCCATTGGCTCCTGAGGCTCCGGCGGAGATGTCATCGTCGATCCAGAAGGAAAGGTTGTCTCCAAAGCTGCCCGCGCTGATGATGGTAAACGTGTTAGGAACGAACAGGTCCGTGCGCGGGACAAACCCAACCGTCTGCACCGGTTGCGGCTGTTTCGCGTTCCAAGTGAGATTCCCTTCGTACCGGAAGGAGATGGGGATCGTCCCTGGAATTTCCCCCGGATAGACCGCTTCAGGAAACGCCTCTTTCGTCGCTTTTGAGCCGAGCATTACAACTGCTTCCTTCACGAACGTTTCGTCATCCTTAGGAAACTTGAATCCGTTCTTTTTAAAGGCGAGTCCAAAGTCGTTCAACTCTGGGTAGTTATTGTGGCAAGTCGTACACGACGTCTGGTACTTTCGCGAGAAAGCCGGGATAGCTTTGCCGCTGGGCACGCTCACGAGGAGCATCCCGATGAACATCATTCCGGCAAGAAAAGTAAAAGCCGCCTCGGTGCGAAAACCTTTGTCACCCATCGTCGATCCCTCCCGCTGGATATCTTCATTTCCTGTCATCGGGCAGGTCGGTACAATCAACGCTGCGCCGCGCCCGCCCATGTCGCCGTACTTCGGTTATCTCGCGATTCGCGGGCGCTAGGAGTGCGGCTTCGATGATCCAAGGGGCGACTCTTTACGTTGCTCGGCCTCGCCTGTTACAAGTACACGCAATTCGGTCTCCGGGACGGTAAATTCCGAGACGCCACAATCCAGACAGACCAAAACCTTAGGAAAGAGCCAAACGATGGGCTTTTTAACATTTTTCTACAGGCAATAACTGTCTCGTTTTGCACAGTTTTCGAATATACGCTTACGTACCCTCTTGTTGGCCCTCTCCCAGAAAGGTGGTTCTATGAACGATCCAGCCGTTTATTCATGGGAGCCCTACTACTCGAGCCTGCTTTTTCGGTATTCATCTCAGCAAAAACCAAATGCCAAAGACCCCGTGCCCAATTTGGTGGTACGCACGTTGTGTCATCACATCATCACACGCTGTACTGAAGTAGATTCAGGGTCTGGATGAGTTCCTGCAACTGAGAATGATCGACACTTTGCATGTTGGGCCCGCTGCATAGAAAACGCTCCTGGGACAGGAGCGCAAAGGTGGTCTTTTCTGAGAGCGATAAATTGTGCGACATTTGCGTTACCCGCTGGTGAACGCCCCGTTAAATTCGGGCCCAAATTGCGGGCGCGAGAATGGAGTAAGCAGTTCTTTGAATCAAACTCTGGGTTGCCAGGATCGACCCTCGACTGTCTGCAGGCCGTTCACGGACGGGCGTTGTCATCTAAACTCCACTGTCTCAAAGACCGCGGCTACAGATTAACGCACGCCTCGTGGTGTCCACGCGAGCGTTGTTGCCCCCGCCATAAAACGTTAAAGGGATGCGTGACGTTCGTCACACCCCGTATATGCGAAGACGCGCACAATGAATCGACGGACCGCGAGCAGGTGCCGGAGTCGCTCTTGCACCCGTTTTGTGCTACACCTCGTAATGTAAGGTCCGTCGTTGCACGGTGTTCTCGGGAAGGAGGGCTGACGATGCGAATTGGTGAAATGACCGATGAGGAGTGCAAAAAGATGCTAACGCACATTTCGATTGGAAGGCTCGGATGCTCGCGCGAGGACCAGCCCTACATCGTGCCAATCTACTTTGCGTATGAGCCGGATCATCTCTATGGATTCAGCACCGAGGGTCAAAAGATCGAGTGGATGCGCGCAAATCCAAAAGTGTGCGTTGAGATCGACGAAATCACGAACCACTATCAGTGGAGCAGCGTAGTTCTTTACGGCCGCTATCGAGAACTGCCCGACCTTCCACAATATGCCGAAGAGCGCGTCAACGCGCGGAAACTCTTGGAGTCCCGTTCGCTGTGGTGGCAGACTGCCTTTGCCTCTCGTAGGCTCAAATCGGCTGATGACTTGATTCCGCCGCTTTTCTACGGCATCCAAATCGATTCGATGTCCGGCTATCGCGCTATCGCCGACGCTGGCGAATCCGTGATCGCTACCCCTACACAACCGTCACGGCTAACCTGACAGCGATCGGGTTAGGAAGGTGCAATGGGGTGACTACGTCCACGCTTAAATTCGCTCTATTGTTTACTGCTCTTCTGGCGGCCCTTGGCAGCGCCTATCCACAAGCGAAGAAGGAACAAGAGCCGAGCGGAGCAGAGACTGGCTTAAAATCGGGCAAGCAGATCTTTGCGAAGTATTGTGCCTCCTGCCACGGAATCGATGGCAAAGGTGACGGTCCGGCGGCCTCCGCGTTGATGCCACCGCCCGCGGCTCTCAGCTCGCTCACACGGCGCCATAACGGCACGTACCCGGCCGGATATGTTGGCGCTTTCCTCAAATTTGGCAGGAGCTTGGCGGCGCACGGTTCGGAAGACATGCCGGTCTGGGGACTGCGCTTCCGGGAGCTCGATCCGGTTCATGACCCGACGGGTCAGCAGCATATTGACGACGTAGTTGCATATGTCGCGTTGCTTCAAGTGAAGTGACGTCAAGGTAGAATGTCGAATCGCCAGCTAGATCGTGGGCGTAATTACGCCAGACAACTTCGCGCATGGCCGAATGGCTTTGGCTGGCAAACAGACATTCCCCGACGATTCGCAATCCGTTCGCTGCCATCATCGCACCTCGGCAAGAGGCTATCACAGCCTGTGTACGCTGTCGTACCAACGAAGTGCCTTGCGGTCGTTGCCCAATTGGATTATTCGAATGGTTCCGAATTAACGCGCAATAGCGACGAGTGGAATCACCAAAAATCACGTGTCCGATAATGCGACGCGAACTTAGTCTGGATTGGGACCTGGGACTCTTTCCGGCGCTTCGAGAGCGCGATGGCCCTCTGCCAACAAGCGGCTCATCTCGCGAAGAAGAAATCGTCTCCGCTCCGAGTCTTTCGATAACTTCAGCTCCGAGAGGATTTGCTCATATTGACGCTGCACTTGATGGAATGTGTTTTCAGGCATCGGACGAGAAATCGCGCCACAGCACGCCTAGTCCGATATTGATGGGACAAGATCGCCTCAATTCAACGAATTCTTTCGGCTCTGGCCAGGGGTTAGCCGGCGGCGACTGTTCCGAACAGCAACCCGACGACTGCAGTCAGCGCCATAGCGGCCGCGCCCCAGAACGTGACACGTATTGCGCCTACAGTTACTGCTGCGCCGCCGGCGTATGCAGCCAATCCTCCCAGCAGTGCGAGGAAGGCCAGTGAAGTTCCCGAAACAAGAGGGATCAAACCCGCCGCCGGAACGACCGCAGTAACCAAAAGAGGCAGGGCTGCTCCAATGGCGAAGCTGCCAGCTGATGCCAATGCAGCCTGAATGGGACGCGCACGGAGAGCTTCGGAAATGCCTAATTCGTCGCGGGCATGCGCACCCAACGCGTCATGGACCATCAGCTGATCGGCGACCTGCTTCGCAAGTGAAGGTTCGAGTCCGCGCGCAACATAGATGGCCATCAATTCCTGATGCTCGCCTTTGTCGTCTGCTTTGAGCTCCCCACGCTCAAGTTCGAGTTCGGCCTCTTCGGTGTCCGCCTGCGAGTGGACAGACACGTATTCGCCAGCAGCCATAGACATCGCCCCGGCCACCAGTCCGGCAACCCCAGCAACCAGGACGCTGCGGTGAGCGGCATGTGAGGCTGCCACACCGAGCACCAGACTCGATGTCGAAAGAATGCCGTCGTTGGCGCCCAGAACCGCTGCGCGCAGCCAACCGTTGCGTTCTGTGCGGTGTCGTTCAATCTTACCGACAGGCATTTTTGAACCCTCCTCGATCTAGGACGCTAGAAAACATGATATGCCCACTCGTCCGGTTTCCGAGTTAATCAGGACTTGGGGTTCACGGCGTGGCCAAGACGGTGCCGCGGCGCCGCCCGCACGTCTACACATCGATGTAAGGTGTGGCAACTGCACGGCTTAGATTATTTAAATAATAAACATAATATATCTATACATTTACGCAACGACGGTTCATTGTAAAAGTCTAATCATTCACTGAGGAGGATTACATGAGAACTATGAATCGCTTGGAACAACCTTTCCGCGGGCCTACGACTCTGCAGGAACAGATCAATCGCGTGTTTGGCGATGTGGTGGCACGAGCGGGCGAGGAGTCGAATTTGACCCCTTGGGCTCCGGCCGTCGACATCTATGAGACGGAAAATGAACTCGTCGTTAAGGCGGACCTGCCGGATGTGAATCCGCAGGATCTGGACATTCGCGTGGAGGGCAACATTCTCACAATTCGCGGCGAACGCAAGTTTGAGAATAAGGTGAACGAGGACAACTATCTGCGCATCGAACGCGCTTATGGCTCGTTCAGCCGAAGCTTCTCGCTGGCAAACTCCGTGAAATCAGATGCAATCAAGGCCGATTATCAGAATGGCGTGCTGACACTGAGCCTTCCGAAGCGCGAGGAAGCAAAGCCGAAGCAGATCAAGGTCAACGTCAATGTCAATACGGAAAAGCGGGCGATGGCTGCGGTAGCTGGCGCTCGCTAAAAAAGCACTGGACGGAAAGCGAAGAATTGGGGCGGGGTGGTCGAAGCTGTTGGCCACCCGCCTTACTTACATCGTACTGACAGGCTCATAAACGTGGTGATTAGTGAATTTCGAAGGGAGCAAAGTTGTGCTAAACACAAAAACCATGAAAGCAGCGGTCGTGGAGAAGTTTGGCGAGCCGCTCGTCATACGGGAAATTCCAATTCCAACACCGGGGCCAGGGCAGGCACTGGTAGAAATCGTTGCGACCGGCGTATGTCACACGGATCTGCACGCGGCAGATGGCGATTGGCCAATCAAACCAACTCTTCCTTTCACACCGGGGCACGAAGGCGCCGGTGTCGTCGTCGCGCTCGGACCGGGGGTTACGCATCTGAAGGAAGGTGACCGTGTCGGAATTGCTTGGCTGCACAGCGCGTGCGGGCACTGCGAATTTTGTCTCTCTGGCTGGGAAACATTATGTCTGAAGCAGCAAAACTCCGGATATTCAGTGAACGGAAGTTTCGCGCAGTACGCACTGGGGCAAGCAGATTACTTGGGACGAATTCCCAAACACCTGTCATTTGTGGATGCGGCCCCGATCCTGTGCGCCGGGGTAACTACCTATAAGGGTCTGAAACAGACTGGGGCGCGCCCGGGCGAGTGGGTGGTGATCTCAGGCTGCGGAGGGCTCGGCCATGTAGCCGTCCAATACGCCAAGGCCATGGGACTCCACGTCGCGGCAGTGGATCTGGGTCCCGAAAAGATGGCCCTCGCGCGAAAGCTCGGCGCGGAAATCACGATTGATGCGAAAACGCAGGACCCTGCAAAGGAAATTCAAAAACAAATCGGCGGGGCGCATGGAGTACTCGTAACAGCGGTTTCACCGATCGCGTTCAAGCAAGCAGTCGGCATGCTTCGTCGTGGTGGCACATGCGTGTTGAATGGTTTGCCACCCGGAGAGTTTCCCGTTTCGATTTTCGAGCTAGTTCTGAACGGGTACACGCTACGGGGCTCCATCGTTGGCACCCGCTTGGACCTTGAAGAAGCGCTTTCGTTTGCCGCCGAGGGCAAAGTAAGGGCGACCATCGAGACCGTTCCTCTCGAATCAATTAATGACGTCTTATCGCGTCTAAAGAAGGGCGACATTCGAGGGCGCATCGTTCTCGACATGAAAGGCGAGACAGCCGTTAAGAGGGCAGCGGCCGGTTAGTCTACGGCAACCCCTTGCGCGCGAGTCCATATTTTGAGCCAAGTGGGAGATGCAAAATGCAAAAGGATGAGCGGGACCTCTTGGAAGTTCTAAAATCTGAACTCCAATTCCTCGAAGACGGGGGCTATGGGTATTCACCGAAGACCCCCTGGAGGCCTCAGCATATCTTTGAAGACTCTCCCACCTGCATGAACTTCGATTCCAAGGAAAATCCCAGTGCATGCAGTGCTTGTGTTCTGATGCACCTAGTGCCGGCCGAGCTCCGCTCCGAAAAGAATCCATGCCGCCACATTCCATTCGATGTATCAGGTGAGACGCTGGACTCGCTCTACCGAGACAATGATCAAAACGAAATCGAAGAAACGGTCGGAGACTGGCTCCGGGCTGCTATTCAGCGCCTTGAAGAGGAGCGGATGGTTGTGCAACGGGATCGCAACAAGCATTCGACCCCAAGCCGCGAAACGTTAAGAGGAATTCCTCTCTATCAGACGGAGCATCCCAAGTGTGCAAACCCGGCGTGTCAGACGGCCTTTCAGTGGACCGCCGGCGGCAAGTTCTTCCGATTTCGGCCCGATCCAATTTCGGCAGCTCAGAGTAATTCAACGATTGATGCGCCATGCGGAATCCACGGCGTGAGGCATTATTGGCTTTGCGAGCGTTGCTCACATGTTCTCACTCTGGTGTATGAACAAGCGGATGGAGTTCTACTTAAGGTACCCTGGACTGAACTCCCCGTGGAAGCCCACCAGGAGTTATCTGCAGCTTAGCGATTATGACCCATTGGGGCCAGCCAATGGTCACATTCGCATTCGCGAATTGATTGAAAGCGGTTCGCGGGCAAATGAATTCAAGGGCTTCGGTAGTGCCTTTCGCGCCGGAGAGAGTTTGTTCAGGACCGAAAAATCAAAGAGCTGGAATTCCAGGTCCGGGGATAGTGTGTCATTCGGGGCAGATTTTATAAGTCGCCCCTGCTCTTCTATGTCAACCAGTCCTCGGCTGTAGGCGGCCCGATTCCAATGTCTTCTCCAAACCGAGCTGACGCTGACCCAAGTGTGCTATCCGTTCGAGTTCTCGTGGTCGATGATTGGGAACCGTTTCGGCGATTCGTCTGTGCGGAGCTGGGGAAAAGAGCGGACTTGCAGGTTGTGGGCGAAGCCTCAGACGGATTAGAAGCGGTTCAGAAAGCGGTGGAACTGACGCCGGATTTGATTCTGCTGGACATCGGACTCCCAACACTGAGTGGAATCGAAGCCGCTCAACAAATTCGCGACCTTGTCCCGGAATCTAAAATAGTCTTCTTGAGTCAGGAAACATCTGCTGACGTGGTGCAAGAAGCTCTTGACTCGGGTGCCTTGGGCTACGTGGTGAAGGCAAAGGCCGGAAGCGAACTGCTCGCTGCTGTGGATGCGGTCCTTTTAGGAACGACGTTTATCGGTAGCACGCATAGGCAAACAACAATTTCGTACCCGGCCCTCCCCAGTTGAGGTGTCAAGTCGTCTGTCTTCGATGACTTGCCTCCTGACGCAACCTAACATTTGCTCCGCATATCAGGTACCGACTCTCTCATCGGCCAGACCATCTCTCATTCCACCGATGCGATCTGCCTTAGTGTTCTAAACTGCACAGTCCTGACCTAACGTTGCTACTAGCATATAGATCTTCGTTCTTGTTCCAAGTGAACGGCTGTGAGGAGGAACTTGGTGATGACAGTAGCTGTGAAATCGCAACGCGAGAAGAATGACTACCGTAAGTTGCGGGATCAACTGCTCGAGGCAGAAATTGCACTGAAAGACCAACGGGAGAATGTTGCGGCTCTTCGAAGACAACTCCCTATGGGGCCCGCAGTTGCAACCGACTACGTTTTTCGTGAGGGTCCAGCTGATATTTTTGATGAATCTCTCGGCCAGTTCAAGGATGTTCGCCTGTCTGACTTATTTGCGCCAGGCAAGAATCGACTCATCGTGGATCACATGATGTGGGGGGCGACCGATATGTCTGCTTGTCCGATGTGTACTATGTGGGCCGATGCGTACAATGCGATCGCTCCGCATGTCAGCCAGAAAGCAAATTTTGTATTGGTGGCCAAGGTCGAAATCGGAGAGCTCCGGGAGTGGGCCCGGCGACGGGGATGGGACAAAATTCGGTTGTTATCGAGTGGCCAGTGTAGTTTCAACGCGGATTTCCACGTCGAACGTGACGGAGGACAACATCCGGGCGTCAGTGTGTTCAGCCGCGAACCTGACGGCAAAATCCATCATTTTTATACGACCGAAGCCTCGCTTCATGCTGGCCCAGACGGCAACCCAAACCACAGAGGCGTAGACCTCTTTACACCGGTCTGGAATCTGTTCGACCTTTTGCCCGAAGGACGCGAAAATTGGTCGCCAAAACTTTCCTATTGAATGATGGCCGTCCATGTAGATCCCGCATGCCGCACGCGTTCGGGCCGAACAATCTCAACTGAGTGGAACTGTCGTCAAGAAGGGACAAGCGAATTGGCATTTGACCACTATGTCGTCCGCAAGGTTGAGGATTCGGACCCCGAACTGTTCTTTCTTGCCTGGTCCGCCGACAAGCCAGGCACGGTGTTCTTGAGGACAATTCAGAGGCGAACTGAAATAGAAATGCGAGGCGAACTGGCGCGCCGGGGAGTATCGGGGACAACGACAGATTCGCTGATTCAACAGGCGCGGCGGAATTCAGAATAAACAGCGATTCGAAATACCTGGGCACGCTGCACTCGTCTCTCACCTACGCTGGTTCAAGACTCTCCCGAGACTCTCCGATTTCACTTGCGCGCAGTACCGACCGCCAACGCCTGATAAGTTCTATAAAAAGGGAAGTCAAGAAAAAACACTTCCGCATCGGCCGGAATTTTTCTTGCTTCGCAGCCCACTTGATTGAGCTGGATCTGTTCTGACCTTCCGCACCAGGTGCTCGGTTGCCGGCTACTTTGGCCCAGCGGTTTGGGTTTTCACTACCAGCGGTTTTCATCGCCTGTTCGCAACGAAGCCTGTCTGTTCCGAAACCAGCAAAGCAGAACGGCGGTCAAATTTGGCGACCATAGTTCTATCCGGGACTCGTAGCCCACGGCTTTGATTGGCCGGGTAGAGCAGTGGCGCGTAGCGGGCTTCGAATGATGCCGACGTTTCCATTGCCCTCCCTAAAATTTTGTACGGCGGGTTTTCCCCAGTACGGCTTCAAGGCCGGTGTCTCAGACAGGGCCTGCCCGTTCGACGCAGCCTGCACATCGCTCGGTTTGCCTCCGCCCTTCGTGCTCCCCGCTGCACGCGTCGGATCCCCGTTCTGTGCCGAGGGACGTTGCGCGCTAAAGCACCTCCGTTCGAGCGGCCGCGGCCCTCTACCCCAGGGGCCCTCGCTCCAGACCGGGTTGTGCTGTCCCGCTCTATCCTCACTTGCGGCGACCTCCGAGTGGTTCCACGCGGCTGGCCCAGTTTCGGTGTTAGGAGCTTTTTAGAAACCGCGGCGAGAGGCGCCAGACTAATACTGTCGGCTCAACGATACTGGGCGAGATCTGAACGTTACTTAGGCCGAGCAGATAGTGAGGACCCTACCACCTGAGCCTTCCCCCCTCCTCCCTACTTAGGAAATGCGAAAGCGCGTATGGTACTTGTCAGGCTGAGGTACGCTCGCCAGCAAACGTCCTTGCGGGGCTTAAAGGCCCTGGGCCAAATTCTGAATGTCGAATGGTTGCTGCTGATGACACGCCCATTTGACAGCATCTGCGGGCCTCGCTGGCGAGCATGCGCCTCGTGGGTGAACTGAAGATTTCGGTTCCGCTGAGCACAAAACTGATTAGAATGCGGACAACTATTCACCCCACCAGAGGTCGTTTTAGATGCCCCTAGTTCTTCGCCAGCGGACTGTTGGACCAATCATTTTGCTGGAGTTGAGCGAACGGTTAACAATCGAGAACGTCTCTGAACTTCGAGACAAGCTTCAAGACCTTACCGTCGAAGGGCATCGATTCTTCTTGTTAGACTGTAGCCAGATCAATGTCATTGATAGCCAGGGAATCGGGGGTTTGGTGAGAAACTGGGTGTCGGTTAAAAGCCGAGGCGGAAAGCTGAAGCTACTTAACCCTTCGGTGCGATTGCGTGAAGTGCTGCAGATTGTTGGTCTGCATAAGGTCGTCGAATGCTTTGACGATATAGGACTGGCATTGCGTGGTTTCTAGGTAGAACGCGCCGCTGACGGCCGTCCACGAGAAAACAACCCCCTCCGGGATTGATTCGGCAAGCTAAGGTCCCCGCCGCCAAGTCAGGACCCCTACCCCACGGGCGACCCACCCCCACCCAAGAGCAACGACGCTCGCCTGGCCTCTGGAGGATTTGCTCGCATTGCTCCCCAAATAGACAGACAAGAGGGTCTAGCAGGCTGCGGAAAAAGCCTTTCTCTTCAGGAGGTCGGTGCTTTAGCGCCGACGTAAACTGCGTGCTCTCAACGAGAAGGAGTTCGCCAGCGGTTACCATCAAAAAAGCTAACATTAGTAACGGAGCAGTTCGGGCAGCAAGATCAGACTTTGCGGAGAGGCCGTTTTTCCGCCATGTCAGGTGGCAATTGAAACATATAACCGACCCAGGGTTCAGTCAGTATGTAACGGGGATGCGCAGGGTTCTTCTCGATTTTCCTGCGTAGCTGCCTGATCACTACGCGAACGAGTTCGGTTTCCTCCCCGTACTCCGGTCCCCAGACTATCTGCAAAATCTTCCTGTGCGTAACCGGTCTTCCTTGCTGAGTGACGAGCAAACGCAAGACATCAAACTCTTTCGGCGTCAGGTGGACACTGTTCCCGCGAACATTAACCATTCGCATCTCGAGATCGACAGTCAGCTCCGAACTCTCGATTTTTGGAAGTGGTTGTTCGGCACTGGAACGCCGTAGAGCAGCTCGAACATGCGCCAGCAACTCTGCCATCGCAAACGGTTTTACGATGTAATCGTCCGCCCCGGCATCAAGAGCATCAATCTTGTCACGAACCGAATTGCGGACGGTCACCATAAGAATGGGACCTGCAAAGGACACGCGAATTAATCTACAGGCGTCAAATCCGCTCATGTCCGGCAAGTTTATGTCCAACAAAACTAGGTCGGGGTGCTCCCGAACAACCGCGTCGATCCCCTCCTGTCCATTTTTCGCCAAGATGACGCCGTAGCCCGCTTCACAAAGAGTTGATTCTGTTGAAAAAGTGCGGAAAGAGAGGAACCCAGGTGCTGATAGCAGTTGATTCGCGCTCTTGATTTAGTTTGCTGGGCCTTATGCACTTCCGTTTCGCCCTTCAGTTAGGTGGAACATG
>Ga0185299_10005267_pt1 | contig 14806 bp, 14 predicted proteins | sample PaiPotPPA55metaG_FD_128002 | JGI IMG/M metagenome (GOLD analysis project Ga0185299, IMG submission 128002) | Iron sulfur acid spring bacterial and archeal communities from Banff, Canada, to study Microbial Dark Matter (Phase II) - Paint Pots PPA... ...
CGCCCAGGATCAGCACGCTCTCGCCCGCGACGAGCTTTGCGCGCCAGGCCAGCGACAGCCACGCCGACATCCCGGGATTCACCAGCGCCGCTGCCGTAACATCATCAACTTCCTCCGGCACCGGCCGGCACCACGCTCGCGGCACCACCGTGCGCTGTGCCATCCCTCCGTACGGCCGCCGCGGCCCGGCGAAGAACACCCTCGTGCCGTCATCGAGACGTCCCACCCCGTCAATACCGCACACCACGGGCAGCTCGCGCGGGCTGCCGTAGTGCGCGCCGCTCGCCATCTGCTTGTCCACCGGCTTCAGCGCCGCCGCCAGGACGTGCACGATCGTTTCGTTCTCACCTGCGGTTGGCTCGGCGAACTCCTCGCAGCGGGGCGCTTTCCCAAGCGTGTGCAGCACGGCAGCATCCATCGGTAGGGCTCCTTCCGCGGAATCACCTTCTCGCCAGGATCATTACATTCCTTCCCCGTGCTTTGCCACCGCTGATTTTCGGTGTTGCTCCCGCGCCCGGCCCAGTTATAGAGTCCCTCCAAGGTGGAACGGATTTCCGGGTGGCCAGGGTGCACGGGCGAGTGCGCCGGGCAAGGATCGCAACCGCGTCCATAGCCTTGCTCCCTCAACTCTGGAACCCCGGCTGAGGAGGTTCGCATGCTTCATCTCGACACGGGCAACACCGGCTTCATGATCCTCTGCACCAGCCTGGTCATGTTGATGACGCCCGGCCTCGCCTTCTTCTATGGCGGCCTCGTCGGACGCAAAAACGTCTTGTCCATCATGATTCAGAGCTTCGTCTCCATGGGCTGGACCACCGTGCTCTGGTACCTCTACGGCTATTCGCTCTGCTTCAGCGGCGATTGGCACGGCATCATCGGTAACTTCGATAACGTTCTTCTCCGCGGCATCTCTCTCTCCACTCCCTCTCCGAACGACACCATTCCCGCCATGGTCTTCATCGCCTACCAGATGATGTTTGCCATCATCACTCCCGCGCTCATCTCCGGCGCCTTTACCAACCGCGTCACCTTCAAGGCCTACATGCTCTTCCTCACCGGCTGGCTTACCTTCGTTTATTTTCCCTTCGTCCACATGGTCTGGGGCGGCGGCATGCTCCAGCAATGGGGCGTCAAGGATTTCGCCGGCGGCATCGTGGTGCACAACATTGCCGGCATCGCCGCTCTCGCTTCCGTGCTCTACGTCGGCAAGCGCCGCGTCCTCGACCGCGGCCCGCACAGCATTCCACTCGTTGCTCTCGGCACCGGCCTGCTCTGGTTCGGATGGTACGGCTTCAATGCCGGCAGCGAAATGCGCGTGGACTCCGTCACTGCTACCGCCTTTCTCAACACCGATCTCGCCGCTTCGTTTGCCGCGGTCGCCTGGCTGCTCGTCGCCTGGCTGAACGAGAAGAAGCCAAAATTCCTCGGCCTGCTCACCGGCGCCGTTGCCGGCCTCGCCACCGTCACGCCCGCCGCCGGATACGTTTCGCCCGCCACCGCCGTGATCATCGGCGTTGTCTCCGGCGTCGTCTGCTACTACGCCGTCGAGCTAAAAAACAAATTGCAGTGGGACGATGCCCTCGACGTTTGGGGCGTCCACGGCGTCGGCGGCTTTCTCGGCATCGTCATGCTCGGCATTTTCGCCAACCAGGAGTTCAACCCCGCCGGCAGCAACGGCCTGCTCTATGGCAATCCCAATTTCTTTTTCAAGCAGCTCACCGCCGTGCTCTTCTCTTCCGCCTGGGCCTTCCTTTTCACGTACGGCATGTTGAGGGTCATTGACCTGTTCACGCCCGTCAAGGTCGATGAAGCGAGCGAGGAGATGGGACTCGACGAGTCGCTCCACGGCGAACGCGCCTACGAGGAGGGCCACGCCGCGGGCCTCTCCGCTCGAAATTTATAGCGCGCTGACGCAGAACCGCGTGACTCAGGAGGGCTGGATGGTTCCCAAGGATATGGGGTTGGGCGTGGCGCTCGGTGTCGGCTTTGGCGTGGCGCTCGGTGCCGGCATTGGTGCAGCTATCGGCGCCGCTACCGGAAAGATGGGCGAATGGATTTCCATTGGCGTGGCCGTTGGCGTGGCGATTGGGCTTTCAGTCGGCGCGGGCTTGGACGCAAAGGAAAAGAACCGGCCCAAGCCTCCTCGTCGTGGCGGCGTTTTGTAATTCTTTCGCACTCCATCTGGATTCTTTCTTCGAACCGTCGCATAATCTTTCTCCGGTATGTCATCTTGGCAAGTCTGCAATCAAGGGGGTATTCCTATGAGCCGCCGCCTGTCCATTATCCTTACTCTCGTCCTCGTTCTGTGTGCCCCCGCTTTTGCGCAGGATCACCCCGCCCACGACCAGTCCCGGCCCGTCACGCTCATGAGCGGCCTCGGAGATTGGCACCATCCTGTCTCCACGAAGAATCCCGAGGCGCAGGCTTTCTTCGACCAGGGCCTGCGCCTCATCTATGCCTTCAACCACGACGAAGCCGCGCGCTCGTTCCAACATGCCGCCGACCTCGATCCCCAGCTCGCCATGGCCTACTGGGGCGTTGCCGAAGCCGTCGGGCCCAACTACAACGACCCCGCCAGCGACGATCGCTTCAAGCAGGCGCATGAATCCATCGAGAAAGCCGCCTCTCTCTCCGCCGGCGCTTCCCCCAGCGACCGGGCCTACATCGCCGCCCTGGCAGTGCGCTTTCCCGCTGATCCCAAGGCCGACCGGCGCAAGGCCGCCGAAGACTATCGCGACGCCATGCGCGAGGTGGTGAAGCAATTCCCTGACGATCTCGACGCCGCCACCTTGTTTGCGGAATCCGAAATGAATCTGCATCCTTGGGGGCTCTGGCATCCGGATGGCACGCCCGAGGACGGAACCGAGGAGATTGTCGCGACTCTGGAATCTGTCATCCGCCGCGATCCCAACCACGTCGGCGCCGTTCATTACTATATCCACGCTGTCGAAGCCTCTCCTTCGCCCGAGCGCGCCTTGGCCGGCGCAAACCGCCTCGCTCAACTCGCTCCCGCGGCGGGCCACATCGTGCACATGCCCGCTCACGTTTACATCCGCACCGGCGACTATGAGGCGGCCATAAAGACCAATCAGCAGGCCGCCCTCGCCGACCGCGCTTACATCCAGACCAGCGGCGCCCAGGGCATCTACCCGATGATGTATTACAGCCACAACCTCCATTTCATCGCCATGTGCGCCGCCATGAACGGCAACTACACGGAATCAAAAGAAGGCGCCCGAATGCTGGCGGAAAACGTCGGCCCCCACGTCAAGGAGGTGCCCCCGCTCGAAGGCTTCATGACCGTCCCCATCGCCGTGGATGTCCGCTTTCACAAGTGGGATGACATTTTGAACCTGCCGCCGCCCGATTCGGCCATGCAAACGGTCACCGTCTTCTGGCACTTTGCCCGCGGTATGGCCTTCGCCTCGACCGGCAAGATCGGCGACGCCGAAGCCGAGTACAAAATCGTCGCCGAAGCCGAGGAAAAAACCCCGCCGGATCAGGTCTTCTCCATGCCCGTGAACAACAAGACCAAGGTTGTCCTCAAAATCGCCGTGAACGTCCTTGCCGCGCAGATCTCTCTCGCCAAGAAAGACATGCCCGCAGCCATCAGCCGGCTTCGCGAAGCCATCGCGGCTCAGGACACTCTGCGCTACTCCGAGCCTCCCGACTGGTTTTACCCCGTGCGCGAATCGCTCGGCGCTGCCTTGCTCATGACCGGCGACAACGCCGCGGCCGAAAAAGTTTTCCGCGACGATCTCGCTCGCAATCCCCGCAATCCTCGCTCTCTCTTCGGGCTCGAACAGGCGCTCAAAGCGCAAGGCAAGACCTACGACGCCGGGTTCATCCGCAGACAGTTTGAGGCTTCCTGGAAGGGCCCGGCGTCAGGGCTGAAGCTCGACGATCTCATTTAGTGACACGGTTCGCGTCCCTTACTGCGGGCGTCCTTCTCGCGGCTCTGCTGGCCGGCTGCGGGAAGGATGCTCCTGAAAAATCCGATGCCGAGCTCGGTTTGAATGCCCAACAGGCCGCCGGGCGGCAAGTCTATCGGCTCGCCTGCGCTCGCTGCCACAACGCATACTCTTCCGCGCCCTTGGATGGCCGCAGTCTGCAGGGTCTCTTCCGGAAAAAGTATCTTCCCAGCGGCCTGCCTGCCAACGACCGGTTCGTTGGGCAGACCATCCAGCAGGGTCGCGGGATGATGCCGGCCTTTGGCGGCTCGCTCACCTCGCAACAGTTTGACGATCTTCTCGCCTATCTCCACACCTTGTGACTCGCGCTGGTTCCCGCTGTATAAGATTTGGGGGTTTCATCCTCGGCTAACCTGATAAACTCCCTGCGAATAAAATTGCGCTCTCTCGGAGTTCTTGGGAAATGAAGTCGGCCACCCTCAAAAACATCGCCATCTTTGTTTTGCTCGTCGCCGTTTACTTCCTCACCGGCAAATTGTCGGAACACCTGACCTTCCTCAATTCGAATTGGTCTGCGCTTTGGATTCCCGCGGGGATCGCGCTCTCCGCCTTCCTGGTGCTGGGCTACCGGATCTGGCCTGCCATCCTGGTCGGGTCATTCCTTGTCGACGTTACAGCCTCGGTATCGATCGGGATGGCGATTGGCATTGCCGTCGCAAACACCCTCGAGGCTCTGGTCGGCGCCTATCTTGTCAACCGGTTTGCCCGCGGTTCCCGGGCCTTTTCAAGACCGCAAGACGTCTTCCGGTTCACGGTTTTCGCGGGATTCCTCGCCACCGCGCTCGGCGCCACCCTCGGCACTACGCTCCTTTGCCAGCAGGGGCTGGCCAGATGGCCTGAGTTCGGCGCCACGTGGTTGGCCTGGTGGGCCGGAGATGCTGTCAGCGTCCTCGTCCTGACCCCGTTTCTGGTGCTTCTGATGGCGAACCCGCATCATCCGCTGGATCTGAACGAGCGCCTGGAAGTTCTGGCCTTGTCCCTTGGCGTGATCGTTGTCTGCCTCACTGTCTTCGGCCCCCCTTCCCACTCGTGGAACAACGGAGACTCTCTCGCATTTCTGTGCATTCCGTTTTCAATTTGGGCTGCCTTCCGCTTTTGCCAGCTCGAGGCCGCCGGCGTGAATCTTTTGCTCTGTGGAATGGTCGTTTGGGGCTCCTTACATGGATATGGACCTTTTACGAATAGTAAACACGCTCCTTTTTTTCTCGAAACCTACATCGCTGTTCTCGCATCTATGACCATGGCCGTTGCGGCTGCAATCGCTCAGCGTCGCAAGGGTGAAGAAGAACTCCTCGGCTTGCACGCCCTGTTGCAGGACAAAGTGGAGGAAAGGACCCGCGATCTTGCTGCGACCGTCGAGCGGCTCACAGCCGAAGTTGCTGGACATGCTCGGACCGAGCGCGCGCTGCGCGAAAGCAACGAGCGGTTCCGCCAGCTCGCCGGTAACATCACGGACGTTTTCTGGCTGTTGGACACGGTCGAGGAACGCATCATGTACGTCAGTCCTGCTTATGAAACCGTCTGGGGCCGGCCATGCGAAAGCATCTACGCGGACACGCATTCCTGGCTGGACGCTGTACACCCTGAGGATCATGAAAAGGCTCTTATCTTCTTCAATCGCCAAACCAGCGAAAACAAGCTGGAGGCGGAATACAGGATTCAGCGCCCGGATGGCTCGGTACGCTGGATCTGGGATCGTGGTTTCGTGATTCGCGATGCCAGCGGACGTATGTGCCGCATTGCGGGTCTCGCAACCGATGTCACCGAAAAACAGATGCGCAGGGAACAGTTTCGCGAAACTCAAGAATCGAAGCCATCCCAGGACTAATGGGGCATGGCGCTTGGAATGGCAATACTTCGACGAATCCACGAAGGAGAATGAAATGATTGGCGATCGCCTGCAGTCACTCCGGAAGCAAAAGCAGCTTTCCCAGGGTGACATTGAGCAACGCACCGGATTGCTTCGTTGTTACATCTCCCGCGTTGAAAATGGGCACACCGTCCCTACCATCGAGACCCTCGAAAAAATGGCGCGCGCTCTGGAAGTTCCTCTCTACCAGCTCTTCTATGAAGGCCAGGAGAGGCCTCTCGCCGCCCCCCTGAAGGCGGAGAAGGCCCTTCGCGGTCAATGGCGCGGTTCCCGTAAATGGACGAGGCTTTGGCACCGCTTCCACATGCTGCTTGGCCGCATGGATAAGGCCGACCAGCATTTGCTCCTTTTTGTCGCGCAGAAGATGGCCCACAAAAAGAAAGCGTGATTCCTCCCCTTGGGCCGAGGTTTAGGGCTGCCGCGCTAACCCGAAGCCCCAGCCTTCGAGCAATGTTTCGACGATAACACCCGCGCCGCCCGCGGCCTTCTCGCTCCGGGCTTCTTTCCCTCTGGCCCAAGGACGTCGGCGAAGCCAAAAAGCTGATTGAGAAGGCGGAAGAGGTCAAGAAGCAGAAAGAAAAACTGCCAGCCAACCTCTGAAATCCTCTGGTTCCTGCTTATCCTTCCCAGTTTTGTTGGGAAGGATTCCCAATCTGATACGCGAGCGGCGTAATCCATTTCTTTTCAATGGAAACTTTGGGCGCCGACGTGCACCCACCCGCTGATTGGTTTGTTCACAATTATCTCGGGAGGAGGAGGGCAGTGAGCCAGACGGCGAGTATAAATCCGCGGGATCGAAATGCAGGTGGCTTCCTCGCCTCCCATCAAAAATGTCATTTACCCCAAGGTGTGCAATTCTGAACACTTTCGCCATTCGGCTCTCGCGTATGATGCGCGACTGTTTGCAAATGTGATGGCGATACAGCGATTTGTGACCCGCGTCACAGACGTCGTAACAAGAGGTGAGATAAATATTGCGGCGTAAAAAATGTTGAGTCAGAATTTGCCGGCGGGCTGCATATCCGTGGCCTGGGGGGGGTGAGGAATGAAGGTCTGCCACGTTCTTCTGCTTTCTCTTCTCCTCTCTGTCGCAGTGACGCTCGCTGCTCCTGCCGGCGCTCAACAGGATAAGCCGGCGCCCCCGGCGCCGCCCGCGGCCGCCGAATCCCCCTACGCTGGCTCCGACACATGCAAGACCTGTCATGAGGAAGTCTTCAACTCCTGGGAAAAATCGCCTCATTGGAAGATAACCCTCCTAAAGGAAAACCACGTCGCCGGTCACGGCTGCGAATCCTGCCATGGACCGGGTGCCGCTCATGCCTCCGATCCCGGCGATGCGACAAAAATCTTCAGCTTCAATAAAGCGACACCCGAGAAAGTGAATGAGCGCTGCCTCGATTGCCACGCAAAAGATACCGAACATGCGAACGCCGTGCGTTCGGTGCATGCCCGCAACAAGGTCAGTTGCATCGATTGCCATTCTCCCCATCACGCCGCCACCGAACAATTCCTGCTCGTAAAGACCCAGCCTCAGCTCTGTTACACCTGCCACCTCGCGAAAAGGCCGCAATTTGAAATGCCTTTTCACCACCGCGTGAATGAGGGCCTCGTTCAGTGCACCGACTGTCACAATCCGCATGGCACGGTCCGCCCTAACCAGTTGCGCAGTTCAGCCGCGCTGGACGTCCCTTGCTTTAAGTGCCATACGGACAAACAGGGGCCATTTGTCTTCGAGCACGAAGTCGTGAGAGTCGAAGGCTGCCAGACTTGCCACACGCCCCACGGCTCTCCCAATCCTCACCTGCTGAAATTGAGCAACGTCAACCTCCTTTGCCTCTCTTGCCATACGACGTCCTTTGCGAATGCGCCCGGCGCGCCTTCGTTTCACAATCAGTCCGCTCAATTCCAGGCTTGCACGCTGTGCCACACACAAATTCATGGCTCGAACTTCAGCCCCGTCTTTTTCAAGTAGGACACCATGACCTTTTCTCGCATCGCACAGAATCTACCGCCCGATCCCAAGAGACCCGTGCCGGTCATGCCCCCGCGACGGAAGGGAGGTCGCATGAAACTCCTTTCGAAGGTGACCCTGCTGGGAAGCGCCGTCCTGATGCTGGCCGTTCTTCCCGCGCGCGCCCAGCAGACCGATGCAGAACCAGCGGGAATTACCTGGGGCGATTATATTACCCACCAGTCCGTCGAGTTCGGTTACCGCGACAGCCTCATCAACGGCAATTTGAACAGTTACCAGACTTTCGAGAACCTCGGCTCCGGCGTTCGCCTTTTCGATTACACCCTGGAGATGCGCTCGCTCGATCACAACGGTCTCCTCTTTGACAACCTCTCGTTCAGCAACTTCGGCTATGGTGGCGATCCGAACAATGTCACCCGCCTCCGCATTGAGAAAAACAAGTGGTACGACTTTCGCGGGGTGTTCCGCCGCGACGAGAATTTCTGGAATTACAATCTGCTGGCGAATCCGCTCAACCCGGCGAGTTCGAATCCCGCCGTCCCCATTGTCAATTCCCCCCACGCCTTGGATCTCGTTCGCCGCATGCAGGATTATGACCTCACCCTGCTTCCTCAATCGCGCCTCCGCTTTCGTCTGGGCTATTCGCGAAACGTCAACGAAGGCCCTGGATTCACGACCCTCGATGGCGGAACCGAGCCCGTGCTCGCCGAGAACTTTAAATTCACCACCAATGCCTATCGCGCCGGCGTCGATTTCAGGTTTCTTCCAAAGACCACCATTTCGTTCGACGAATTGCTCACCTACTTCAAGCAGGACAGCGGCGTCACCGATCAGAATTTTCCCTTTGTGCTCTCCAACGGCACCCCCGCCGATCTGGGCATCGTCTTCAACACCGTCGGCAAGACTCCTTGCCAAATGCCCATCCTGAGCCCTACCACGCCGCCCACGGCGAACCCCAATTGCAATGGATTCCTCGCCTACAGCCGCGTCGGGAGCCCGCGCGGATTCTTCCCCACCGAGCGCGTCGCCTTCCAGTCAAACTATTTCAAGAATCTCGCCATGTCCGGCTCGCTAGGCTATAGCAGGGACGATAGCTCGGTTCCTAATTTCAACGAATTCATGAATAGCTGGACCAGCCGCTCCGGGAGTCGTGGAGGCACCGTCGGGGGCCCGTCGGATGCCAAGCGCTTGTCCATCAACGTGGATTGGGCCGGAGATTATCGCGTCACCGACAAGTTCCACATTGTCGACGAATTTCGATGGGACAAATGGAGCAATCCCGGCGTGTGGGATACTGCCGAAACAAGTTTTTTCCCCACGCTCCCCACCTCGCCGGGCCAGGTCGGCTTGCTGCTCCCCATTGCCCAGGTGAATCCAGCTACTTTCTCGACCGTCTGCCCCGCTCCCTTCACTGCGGTGGCCTGCCCGCAGCACATGCCGACTTCCGGCGCCGACATCACCAACGAGCTCGTCTCGCAATTCCTGGGACAAAACCTCAAAACAAACACTTTTGAACTCGAGTACCAGCTCACAACTCGGGTGAATGCTCGGGTCGGATATCTCTACACCGACCGGTCCATCTCCGACTTCAGCGCCACCGTCGATACCGGCGAAACTTACTTTCCAGGAGGCCCGGGCGGAAACGCGGGTAACTTCTTCCTCGCTGCTCGCGGCGACTGCGCCGGCGGCCCCGGCGTCAACGGCTGCGTGCTGAACTCGGACGGTTCAATCACCGAAGGCTCGCTGGCGCGACCCCTGCCGGAATCGGGAAACGACTCATCCCGAAACTACTACCATATCCACGAATATGCTTTTCTGGCCGGCCTTACCCTCCGTCCCATGGATAAGCTCCGCGTAAGCGCGGCTCCAACGACAACTCGTTTACCCGCATCAGCCCCCGCCAGGTGCAGACCTATAAGATCCATGCGACCTATACTCCCGTGCGCTGGGCCAGTATTGACGGCGCCGTCGACATCCACGAAAACCGCGACAACGTCGCCACCATCAACAATCTCGAGCACGGCCGCACCTACAGCTTTGTCACCACCCTCTCCCCGAGCCCGCGCTTGTGGCTCGATCTCGGATACCATTACACGAACATCTTCTCCCAGACCGAAATCTGTTTTGCCGATCCCGGCTCGCCCGTCTTTACCGCGCCGTGCCCCGTCGCGGGTGCCACCGGTCCTCTGGGTGCTCTCTCCTTCTACAAGTCCACCGACCACTTCGCTTTCGCCGACGTCATGTGGAAGCCCTTTAAGCGCGTCACCACGACCCTCGGATATGCCGGAAGCATCGTCCGCGGCAACACTCTTTTCCTCAATCTCCTCCAGCCCACTGGCCCGCTCGATTTCAATTATTTGAAACCCTATGCGAGCGTGGCGTTCAATATCTATAAAGGGTTCACCTACAAAACGGCCTGGAGCTACTACGGATATAATGACCATGGCGTCGCCAATCCGGTCGGTCTCGCAACTTTGCCTTTGCAGGATTTCAATGGAAGCAATCTCACGTTTTCGTTCCGGTATGCGTATTGAGCTCAAAACCGCTGCCAGATGGCGGGATGATGTGGTACCGTTCGTCACCAACTGAGGGAGGAACATCGAGATGAACCGTTCACTTGTTCGCATTACTCGGAGTCTGATCCTGGCCGGTGCGGTCGTCTTTCTCGTGAGTATGTCCGCGCGCGCCGACGATTCGGCCACTCTTTTTAAGTCCAAATGCTCCGTTTGCCACGGGGCCGCAGGAAAAGGGGACGCGCCCGCAGGGAAGAAACTGGGCGCGCGTGACCTCAGTTCTCCCGAGGTTCAGAATCAGTCGGACGCTCAGCTCACCGAGATTGTAACCAAGGGCAAAGGCAAGATGCCCGCCTATGGCAAGACCCTGAAAGATGACGAAATCAAAGGGCTCGTCGCTTATATTCGTGAACTCGCCAAGAAGAAATAGTCAGCGGCGGACCTGCGCGGAGAAGAAATGGGGCAAACGTCTTCTTCGGGACATGTAGGCTTGGACGCGCCCATCGAAGGACGGCGTTCCTTCCTGGGCGCTCTCCTTGCCTTGGGTACGGCGGCCGTCGGCGCGCTCCTCTCGGTGCCGCTGATTCGCTTCGTGCTCCATCCACTCCTTCGAGCGACAACGCCCACCGCCTGGGCCGATATCAGCTCCGTGGATGATTTTGCCACCGCCACCCTGCCCGCAAAGAAAACCATTCTGTTGGAACAGCGCGATGGCTGGCGAAAGGTTGTCTCGGAAAAGGCCGTCTATGTGATTAAGGATGCCGCCGGCCGCCTCACCGTGCTTTCCTCCGTTTGCCCGCATCTCGGTTGCTCGATACCCTGGGTGGCGGACAAGAACGAGTTCGTTTGTCCTTGCCACGTCGGACGCTTTGCTCCCGACGGCCGGCTGCTCGGCGGACCGCCCCCTCGCGGCATGGATCTTCTTGAAAGCCGTATCCAGAATGGCGTTCTGCAAGTCCACTATCAATACTTCCGCCAGCTGGTGCCCTATAAAGAAGTGATCGGCTGATGGTCCGAAAAGATATGGAACCGGAGAAATCCCAACCAACTCCCCAGAATGTCGCTCCTTCAGCGCAAGTTCACGGAAGCCTGTTTCGCTGGCTCGATCTCCGCACCGGCCTCCGCTCTCTCCTGCACACCGCGCTCGACGAGCCGATTCCGGGTGGGGCCCGCCTCGCCTATGTCTTTGGATCGGGACTCCTCTTTCTTTTCATCTCGCAGGTGATCACCGGCGTTTTCCTGGCGCTGTACTACGTGCCTTCCGCCGATCACGCGCACACCACGGTTGCCTACATCACCAAAGAGGTCACCGGAGGGGCGTTTCTCCGCAGCATTCATGCCTATGGTTCGAGTGCGGTCATCATCGTCTTGCTCCTGCACATCACTCAGACCTTCCTTTACGGTTCCTACAAAGGCCGCCGGGAGCTTCTGTGGGTCGCCGGCTGCGTTTTGTTCGTGTTGATGCTCGGAATGGCATTCACGGGCTACCTGCTTCCTTGGGACCAGAAAGCCTATTTCGCCACCACCGTTGGAACCAACGTTCTCAGTGAGGTCCCCCTTATCGGGGGCGCGTTGAAGCGTCTCCTGCGCGGCGGCACGGAAATGGGCACTCTCACGCTTTCGCGCTTCTTCGTCCTCCATGTATTTCTGATTCCGGCTTGTATTTTTGCGTTCGTTGCCCTTCACATTTTCTTGTTTCGCAGGGCGGGCGCGGCAGGCCCGGCCAGCGAACCTCGCGCCGCCTCGAAACGCCCGGCGGAAATGTTCTATCCACGGCAAGTCCTGTTCGATTTGGCTTTTGCGCTCCTCATCATCGCCAGCTTGGGGATTCTGGCCCACTTTGCTCCTATGGATTTGGGTCCCAGAGCGAATCCCGCTGACACACAGTTTATTCCCCGCCCGGAGTGGTATTACCTGCCCGTCTTCCAATGGCTCAAATATTGGCACGGCCCGCTGGCCGTCCTCGGTATTCTCGTTATTCCGGGCATCGTCGCCCTGGTCTTTCTGTTGCTGCCCTTCTTTGACCGCAGCCCCGAACGTCGGCCGTGGAAGCGCCCGCTTGCGGTTACCATTTACGCGGCCATTTTCATTGCGCTGGGAATTTTGGGTGGACTCAGCCATCGCAGTGATTTGCGCGATCCGGAGGTTGCCTCCCAGGTTGCCCGCCAGAATCAGGATGTCAAGGCCTTCATGAAGGAGCCCTTTGAGCCCGAGCTTGCGGGATCATCCGTCGGTGTCGTGAATGCGGCTCTGGCCAGCACCAATCCCCTCGCAGCCAAAGGAAAGGACATATTCGAGCAGCAGGGCTGCAACGCGTGCCACGGTGACGGTGGCGTAGGCTCTGCCGCGGGGCCAAAGCTCATCGGCGTCAGCGCCAAATTCAACCCCGAACAACTGGAAAAACTGCTGAAGCTTCCCTCCGCTGCCATGAAGCAGGGCGGAATGCAGCCCGTCGACCTCAAGGATGAAGACCTCAAGTCTCTGATCGCTTACATCAGCAGCTTGAAATGACCCTAGGCGTGCGCGCCTTCCTTTGAACCGTACATCCTGCGATTTCTTAAGAAGAGTCAGATGGGCTCGCCCGAGCAGCTTTTCACATAGCCGGTTTAGCGTTACCATGTACCGGCCTTTTTGATGGAATCTTTTAACAAATGGAGCATTCGATGACCGACAAACACAAGGACGAAGAGCAACCGCCCGAAAAGGTGGCCGTCACTCTTCCTGGAAGCGTTGAAAAGATCATCCCTCCAATCCTTCCCACCGAAGCGGAAAAGGCTCAGATTGCCGTGGAAGGCGCCGATGACTTGTACCGGGAGATTCGCATCGAAAACACCCTGCAAGATCCAGCCGGCAATCCCGTCGCCCTGAAAGTGGGCGCTGAAGTCGAAGTCACAATCGAAGCGGAACCGGATGCAACGACGCCCAAAAACCGGCCTAAGGCAAGATAACCGCGATACTCCTCCGTCTCCGTGTTGACACTCCCGGTGCTGGGGGCTAGATTTCACCCAGCATGCAAGGAATCCGTCGTCGGCCGTTCTTCCTTATTATGAGCACAGGCACCTCGAGCCTCCTCCGCCCTTGCCGCTTTTCCTCGCATCGCAGCGAACTGATCGCCTTTGTCGCGATTACGGCGTCATGCTTCGTGGCGCCGGCCGCCGCGCAGCCGTGCACCTACGTCCCCTCTGCCCTGCAGCAAGAGCAGCAAGCGGCCCCGCCGCCGGCAAGCCCTGTTCCTCCCGCGCCGGACGAACGGCAGGCCGGCGTTCTCGAACCGGGCAAGCCTGTCGAGCGCGAATTGCGGGGAGGACAGATCGACGTCTTTCAAATCGACATGCACGCGGGTGAGTTCCTTCATGTCGTCGTCCAGAAGAAGGGTATCGATGTCGCTTTGCAGCTTTTCGCTCCCGACGGCAGCGTCCTCGTTCAAATGTACAGCTCAAACGGCGGCTGGGGCCCCGTGCCGGCATCGCTCGTCGCCGAGGTAGCGGGCAGTTACACCTTGAAGATTCTGCCGCTCAATCGTACCGCCGCCCCCGCCCATTACTCGGTCAGTCTAAAGCCGCCTCGTCAGCCGACCGCATCCGACCAGACGCGCCTCGCCGCCGAGCGGGCCCTCATGGCCGGAAACCGTTTGGCAACTCCCGGCACGAAGGAAAGCACACAGGCTTTCGAACAGTTCCAGACGGCCAAAAAACTGTGGGAATCCCTGGGCGACCAATATCAGGTCGCCATCACCCTGCTCACGATGGGTTACCTGCACCACGCCCTCGGTGAAGAGAGCGAAGCCCTCGGGGATCTCAATCTCGCCTTTCCTCTGGCACGCGCGTTGGGCGACCCTGCGGCCGAAGCCGCCATTCTCAACCTGATGGGCCAGGTCCATGATGACTTGGGTGAGAAACAGGAGGCGCTCGCGTCTTACAACCAGGCCCTGCCGTTGCACCGCACGGTGGGCGACCGCACCGGCGAAGCGGCGACGCTCAACAACATCGGCTTGGTCTATGACGATCTCGGCGAGAAGCAGAAAGCCCTCGACTATTACAGCCAGGCGCTGCCCCTCGAGCGCGCGGTCGGCGACCGTTCCGGCGAAGCGTCGACGCTCAACAACATCGGCGGGCTCTATAGCGATCTCGGGGAGAAGCAGAAAGCCCTCGACTATTACAGCCAGGCGCTGCCGTTGCGGCGCGCAGTGGGCGACCGCGCCGGCGAAGCCGTGACCCTCAGCAACATCGGCTTGGTCTACTCCGATCTCGGGGAGAAGCAGAAGGCCCTCGACTTTTACAGCCAGGCGCTGCCGTTGCAGCGTGCGGTGGGCGACCGCGGCGGCGAAGCCGTAACCCTCAGCAACATCGGCAGGGTGCACGGCGATCTCGGGGAAAAGCAGAAGGCCCTCGACTATTACAACCAGGCGCTGCCGCTCCAGCGCGCGGTGGGCGACCGCGCCGGCGAAGCGGTGACGCTCCACAACATCGCCTCGGTTTAT
>Ga0185299_10005271_pt1 | contig 14801 bp, 13 predicted proteins | sample PaiPotPPA55metaG_FD_128002 | JGI IMG/M metagenome (GOLD analysis project Ga0185299, IMG submission 128002) | Iron sulfur acid spring bacterial and archeal communities from Banff, Canada, to study Microbial Dark Matter (Phase II) - Paint Pots PPA... ...
ATCAGCAAGTGACTGCGGCCAAGATCAGTCCTGCGGGAAAGGCACTTTGGGGAAAGCTAGGTGTGCAGACGACTAAGGGCTCCGCCACTAACAGCGCTCCCAAAATTGCGGGGACGAGCGACGGTAACGTGGTTGTGGCTTGGACCAGCAACAGCAATGTCGTGTTGCAGAAGCTGGATGCGAACGGCCACGCTTTATGGGGCAAGGGAGTTGTGCTGAGCGAATCCGGTTACAACTATGGCTTGGCGGACCTGCATGCCGCCGATAACGGATCTGTCATTGTTTCCTGGGTGCGAGAGCAAGGCTTTGGCAGCAACCGGTATATCTACGCCAACAAACTCTCCGCAAAAGGAAAGCTGCTTTGGGGCAAAGGGCATGTGAAAGTTTTCGACAACGGCTCGCTTCAGTTTGGTGCTTTTCCATATTTTGTGACGGATGGAAGTGGGGGGGCCGTGTTTGCCTGGTATTCGAGCAGTCTGGCTCTGCAATGCTTCGCACAACATATCCTCGCCAATGGCAGCGAGGCTTTTCCCCACAACGGTTCGGTGGCCTCGACCAACACGACCAATGTGAGAGTTTCGCCTGCAGCCTCCTATCGAGCGGCTACGGATGAGGTGTTTCTTTTCTGGACGGAAGAAGATTCCAATCAAGTGTTGAACGGAGTCTATGCGCAGAAATTCGACGCGAAGGGTGCGCGCAAATGGGGTGATTCGGGTCTGGTGGTCGTGCCACTGGGAGCGGACCAGCAGATCTTTGTTCAGAATGTGCAGATTGGTAGCGGCGCTCTCACGTATTGGGTTGATCAGGCGGGCTTCGGGGATTCCACGATCCAGGCAACCCGGCTCGATCGGGCGGGCAAAGTCGTGTGCCAGCAGTTTCCGGTGTCTTCTCTGCCTGCGGACAAGGCACGCTTATCGTCCGACATAGTTCGGTCCGGACTTTCAGCAGTGGCTTGGGAGGACGATCGCAGTGGTAACAACGGCATTTACATCCAGAACGTCAATCGCAACTGCTCGTTGGGTCCGGTTGCGGAGCGATGAGCGGGAGTTCTAGCTCCAGCTTTCAATTCGTTCGCTGCTGGGGGAAGAGGTGACAACTTGTCATCCCCAGGAATATGCAATTTGACCCTGTCAGGAAACTGCAGATTCCTCGCTTCGCTCGGAATGACAGACATTTATTAATCGCTTGGCCCTAGCAATCGGCGATTGTTAAAGCTTTCATGGCGTGACCCCGAGTTTTGCGCGCATCTCTCGCGCCAGCGCGTCAACGGCTCGCATTTTGGTTTCTGCTAGCAGGGGCAGATTGGGCACGCCGAGAGCTATCTCACAAGAAATAAGCAAGGCTGTGATGGTGCCCTTGAGCTCGCTGCGCAAATCCTGTTCCGCCTCTTGCCGGGCAATGAGCAGTTCGCGCTTGCGGCGATGCACGGCCGATCGCAACTCGCGCGAGACTCGCTCAATTCCACTGATGGCGAAGTTTGAGTAAACCGGGACAGCTGTGCCGATGTGTTTGAAGATGGTTTCCACGTCGTCCGGTTCGGCGTCCAACAGCAATTGATCGAGAACCACGGCTGAGAATTCGTGGGCTTGTAATTGGGAAACGGCATCTTGCAGCGTCGCGGCTACTTTTACGGGTTCCCCGGTGACTTCCTGCAGAGCCGCTGCGCAGTCTTGAGCTTTTGCGAGAGATGTAATCAGCAGAATCATGCCTCGTCAATGGCACGTCACTTGCCACAAGCTTGCGATTGATAACACGGTGGTTGCGCCGATTGTTTTTCCGGAATAGGTTTCATTGCGGGAAGATGAGTCCGGGTTGGAACCAAAAGCTCTCCGCTAGCCGAGATCAAACCCTACGCGTTGGCTCAAGGCGTAGAGGAAAAGGAAAGTTTCAGTACTCCGCGCAAGATCCCTCAGCCCGCTGGAGAAAGCTCGCGCCCTCGGGATGACGGTCGCACCGGGAGGCGTCCGTTATCTATGCTTGAATCTCGTATTCTTTCAGCTTGCGATAGAGCGTAGTCTTGCCGATACCAAGCAGCCGTGCCGCCAGAAGTTTGTCACCATTGAGCTGCGTAATCGTGTTGAGGATGGTCTTCCTTTCCAGCTCCGAGATGGGAATGATTTTGTCAGAACCATCCCCCTCAACGGTGTCATGGCTGTTTTTGCCAGTTATAGCACTGGGCAAATCTGCAACCTGGATTTCTGGACCGCTGTTCATGGCGCAAGCTCGCTGCAAACAGTTTTCCAGTTCCCGCACATTGCCGGGCCAATCGCAGGCAAGCAAGGCCTTGACGGCATCGTCGCTGAGGGACCGTTGTTGCCCGAATTCCCGGGCCATTCGATCCAGGAAATACGCCGCCAAAACAGGAATATCCTGGCGTCTCTCCCGCAAAGCTGGTATGCGCAGGTTCAACACGTTCAAACGGAAGTAGAGGTCGCGCCTGAACGTGCCTTGCGCCACTGCGACTTCCAGGTCGCGATTGGTTGCGGCCAAAACCCGCACGTTGATAGTCGTGCGTTTGGTGCTGCCCACCTGACGAATCTCTTTTTCCTGGATGGCGCGCAGTAGCTTGGCCTGCAGATCAACCGGGAGCTCGCCGATCTCATCGAGAAACACCGTGCCGCCCTCAGCCATGGCCAGCAGTCCTTCTTTCGTCTGCACTGCTCCGGTAAAAGCGCCTTTCACGTAACCGAACAATTCGCTTTCGATCAAAGTGGGAACCAGCGACCCACAGTCTACCGGGATGAACGGCTTGTCGCGGAATGGGCCAGAAAAGTGGATGGAGCGCGCTACCATTTCTTTGCCGGTTCCGCTTTCGCCCAGAATCAACACCGGATGGCTGCTTACCGCCGCCTTCCCAATCATGCGGTAGAGTTTCTCCATTTCCGGGGCGTGCCCGACAATGCTTCCGAAGCCGAGCTTTGATTTGATTTTTTCGCGCAACATACGGTTTTCAGTTTTCAAACGCAAATGGGCGGCCACCCGCTCCAGCAAAAGCTTCAATTCGTCGATGGTGAACGGTTTGGTTACGTAATCGTAGGCGCCATTTTTCATTGCTTGTACGGCCGACTGCACCGTGGCGTAGCCAGTAACCACGACGATCTCGGCATCGGGCCGCCGCTGCTTGATCTTATGTAAGGCCTCCAGCCCGCCGGCGCCGGGCAATTTCAGATCGAGCAGAACCACATCGATCGGCTGCGAATCGATGAGGCGGTAGGTATGTTCGGCCGATTCGGCGACCATGGTATTAAACCCCAACGACTGCGCCACTTCGCGACAAACATCGCGGATCGCCCGCTCGTCATCGACGATTACCAAATTCAGTAAATTCGCCGCCTCGAGCTGTGGCGGATTAAAGGCATGGGCAACAGCGGTTGTCATACAGATTTCCCCTTTATGGTCTTGCCTTTTCTGGGCCTTCGGAGCTTGTGATTCGGGATCAAGCTGGCATGATCAGGATTGTCGGCAACTTTGGAGGGTTTGCATCCGACTCCCACTCGAGGAAGGTGCACAATTACTCGCGTGCCTCTTCCGGGTTCGCTCTCCACTTCAATGGCTCCGCCTTCGTGGGTCACAATGCGATGAACGGTCGCCAGCCCCAAACCATTTCCCACACCAGGTTTCTTGGTGGTAAAAAAAGGTTCGAAGAGCCGGGCGCGAGCTTCGGGGGAAATACCACAACCGGTATCGCTGACGGCGAGGGCGACCCAGCACTGGCAAGACTGGTTATGAGCGTCGCGTCTGAGTTTCGGACCGTCGCAATTGCTGGTACTTACGGTGATGCGACCACCGGCTGGCATGGCGTCGCGTGCGTTCAATACCAGATTGAGGATAATCTGCTGAACCTGGGCCGGATCCATTCGTACCACTCCGAGATCATCCGCGAGTTCAGAAATCAGTTCGATGTCTTCCCCAATCAACCGGGTTAACAGAGTGCCAACCTCGGATACAAGATCGTTCAGGGACAGCAGACAAGGCTCGACGGCGCGCTGCCGAGCCACCGCCATCAACTGGTGAATGAGTCGGGCGCCTTGTTCTCCTGCTTTGTGGATCTCCTCGGCAAAGCGCCGCAGCCGACTGTTGGGTTCCAGACCCGCCAATATCAGTTCACTGCAAAGCACCATCCCGGTCAGCAGGTTATTGAAGTCATGGGCAACCCCTCCAACCAGGCGACCGATGGCCTCCATCTTGTGGGCATCTCGTATCTGTTGTTCAGTCTGCGAACTTTCTGCCGTCTCTTCAGCTCTTACTTCCAGTTGTGCTGCGATCGCGCCCATAACCCTCGTTTCTTAATTGTGAAAGTATCGGATTGCACCCATCGGGTGCGTGCTCCCCATTTGGGAAGTCTAGGTTGATCAGGGCGAGGAACGCTGTGATGGTTGAACAAAGAGAAGCGGATTCCATGCGAATCCAAAATGGGAGAACGGAGTTGCCGGGAACTCGTACGCGTGCAACGGGGAAGCGTACTTTACTAACAGTTCAGCTTTGGGGATGAAAAGGCCGCACGATGCGGAAGGAAAGACGGTGACCTGTGGAAAACTGCACATCGTCTTTGGCTGCCCGGAATGAAGACTCGGTGGAATTTAATGCAGAGCCATTTATTGTGGGCGAGCTTGCATACGATCCGCCTTTGACGAAAACGCTGGATGTCGCCAGAGGGACGGTTTTTCCGTTCACGACCATCGAGATCAGCGTCAACCGCAGGTAGCCGGGGTCATCCAACTCGGCCGATGCCTTTGACGCCATCACGCTGCCAGTAACCAGCGCGCCTCTAGGCACAATCGTTTTTTCGGCGACAATTACAGGGGAATCGAGCACGGCTGAAAAAGATTGTCCCACGCGAGCGCTTGCGCTGGTGAGGGGCAACTGTAAACGAATGTTAAGTTGAGTTCCAGCGGGGATTTCATTGCCTTCAAATCCATCTGTGGGGGAGATGCCGCCAGCGTCCGAAACCCGATCAAAAGGGAGCTGGCTCCTTTTTGTATCCCCAATAAGTCCGGAGGCCCCGAGTTGCCGGGAACACGCCGTCGACACGAGTAGAGTTGCAACAATTGCGGCGCAGAGGGTGACTCGTTGGCCCGCTTGACGTGATCTCTTCATGGACCTTCCTGACGGAATGCTTCAGTGGGAATTCGCAAGGAGGGTGCCATCTTATAGAAGCATTGAATCAAGGACTTAGGAAGGGGCTGTGCCCGTTCTGATGTAGATTTTGCCCTTTGGAATGTAGCCTCAACTCAGCGCGGCACAGTTTGCGGAAGAATGGGGTGCGCGACCCAAGCAAAATCAGTCCACTTAGGGACGTGCTTCATTGACTTCCAGTGCCGGAGAATGCGTCAGTCCGTGTGTATCTGTCTTAGTCATGGCTGTCTTCGCCGCAGCGACCAGCGGCTTTAACGCGCGTACAGAAACTCCCAGCGTGCCTCCTGAAAAGCCGTCGATATAGGCCGCATTGATACCAATTACTTCCCCGCGCGAATTGAAGACCGGGCCGCCGCTGCCGCCGTGGGCTGTGGGCGCGTCGTAAATCAGTTTGTCGCCTACGACGTCGCCTAGGTGTCCGCAGGTTGAGGACGGACGAATCAACGACAACGCAGCCAGTTCGTTAGCGGCGCCCTGATCGTCTCGGCGGTAAGCGAGGCGATCGTAGACCGCGGGCGGAGATTTCGCTACCATGCCCAATACGCCCATGGGGTATCCGACTACGGCGACCAGTTCACCGGGAGTTGGAGTGTCTGCGGCCAAAGGGATCGGCCTAAGCTCATGCACGGCTTGAATATCTTCGATGTGGAGAACCGCCAAATCCCCCTGCGCGGATACGACTGCAGGCGTGATGTTCACCGGGGTAGGCAGACCGGGGAAGAATGCTAATAGCTTTTCCAGTCGTGGGAGCGCACCTTTGCGAATCAACAAAGTGGATTGAGGATCTTCATACCAGGGCTCGGCCACATGACGATTGGTCGCGAGCAGTCCGTCAGCAACCACAAAACCAGTGCCAGAAATACGCGCCCGAAACTCTGGACGGTGCCCGCTGAATCCGACCTGATATATGCCGAAAATGTAGCATATGGAATTGCGGTAACGATGCAGCACAAACTCAGGCATCGCTTGTTCTTGCTCAAGCTGGTCTACTTTGTTTCCGAGCTGTTGCATTTGCCGCTGCAGATCGTCTTTTTGTTGCGGTTGCGGTGGTTTCGCGGCGGGGTAATAGCGAGCCATGAGAGCGATGCCGAATAGCAAGCACCCCCCCAGCACGCCTTCGAGCATGCGCTGCCAGAGGGTGCAGACTGGCTCTTCGCGAATTTGAGGATCTCTTTCCGCCATGAAAAATTGCGGTCTGTGTTTATCGGCGATTGGAGGGAGAAACGCTGCGCCGTTGTATGAGTGTCTATATTCTGCGCCTCGCGCTCTGTGGTTTCTAGGGTACGGAGGACGATGTACAAGTGGACGAGAAACTAATAGACCAGGTAAGCCATTTATATCGTGTTGAAATCACAGCGCCGGACTCAAAGCCCGATACATCATGTTATAATTTTGCATCTAAGCTGCCGCTTTAGCTGACGGAGGATTGTATCGATAAACGCTTTATCCGCACGAACGACCGTATTCGAGCGCGTGAAATCCGAGTGATTGGGGACGAAGGGGAACAGATCGGCGTAATGCCCCCGTACGAAGCGCTCAAAATGGCCCGCGAAAAAAACCTGGATCTGGTTGAAATTTCGCCCACCGCAGTTCCTCCCGTGTGCCGCATCATGGATTACGGGAAATTTCTTTACCAACAGGAGAAGAAAGAACGCGAGGCCAAAAAGCATCAGAAGACGATCACGGTCAAGGAAGTAAAGTTTCGTATCAACGTGGATGACCACGATTACGAAACCAAGAAAAATCATGTACTCCGCTTCCTGGACGAAGGTGACAAGGTCAAGGCCACGATTTTTTTCCGCGGACGCGAGATGACCCGCACCGGATTGGGACGCCAGATTCTGGAACGCCTGATTAAAGACGTTCAGGACAAAAGTATCGTGGAGTTCCGTCCTCGCCAGGAAGGAAACACGCTGCACGCGATCCTGGCGCCGAAGAAAGAGACGGGGCAGAAGCCGCACGCCGCGCCGCCGCCATCGCAAGACCGGGCCGCTAAGGCCTGACGGAACCGAATAAATTTTCAAGCGCGACAGTAAGCCGTTGGTGACGGCTGAATGCTAACTCCGAGGACTTATGCCAAAGTTGAAAACACATAAAGGCGCAGCCAAGCGCTTCAAGAAAACTGCAACCGGAAAAGTGAAGCGCGGGCATTCGCATTTGCGCCACATGCTGACCTCCAAATCGCACAAACGCAAAAAGAAGCTGGGCCACGCAGTGCTGGTAAGTGACGCGGACACGCCCAAAATCAAGCGCATGATTCCGTACTAGAATAGTTGTGTATGTGTGACGCGGGCATTCCTGCCCGCGTTGTGGGCTGAAAATCTCGGCCCCCGGCGTGTGAAGAGGTAAAAAAGACTGCATCAGTCTCCTACCTCCAGCCGCCGAAAATCGAAATAAAAAAGGAGCAAATCAATGCCTCGTGTAAAACGTGGAACCAAACGGCGCGCCAAGCGCAAAAAAATATTAGACCGCGCCAGCGGTTACTTCCTCACAAAATCCAAACTGTACCGGTCGGCTAAAGAGGCCGTCGAGCGCGGCCTGAAGTTTGCGTATTCGGGACGCAAGCAGCGCAAACGGCAGTTCCGCTCGCTCTGGATCGTACGCATCGGCGCCGCCGCCAAGCTGAATGGGATGAGCTACAACCAGTTCATCCACGGCCTGAAGCAGGCCGGAGTGGAACTGGATCGCAAGATTCTCGCCGACCTGGCAGTGCGGGACGCCGCCGCGTTTAAAAGCCTCGCCGAGCAGGCGAAGGGCGCTCTCGGCGGGGCCGCGTAGTCGCGTGGCGCATTCAGCACTCAGCATTAGCTTCAACATTTAACAAAGTAGAATTGTCATTCCGAGTGGGCGTTAGCCCGCGAGGAATCTGCAGTTTGCCGGTCGCATGAACAACTGCAGATCCCTCTCTTGCCCTCACCGCTTAGCGCGGCTCGGGCGGCGCTCGGGATGACAGGGTTCTCATTATGACTCCGAAGAAAAAATCGGAATATGCCGTTCCTAAATTGAAGGATTTCTCGCCGGCGGCTCTGGACAAAGCTGCGGAGAAGCTGCTCGCTGCGCTCGAAAACGAAGGGGACGCGGTTGTCACTCTCTTCGCGGACCCTGCGATTTCAACACCGATCAAGAACACGTCCTTCAAAGATTTTCGCGATCGTTGGATGGCGCGGAAGAATGGGATCTTGACCCAGGTCAACGAAGGCTGGCTGAAGAGCGCATCACCCGCGGCCAAGCGCGACGTCGGTCGAAAAGTAAATGAACTGAAAACCCGCGTTGAGGCCAAGATCGCCGAGGCTCAGGAACGTTTCGTTTCCTTCGGAAGAATGTCACCTGCGGCTCTGGTATCGCTAGATAAGCTTGCAAGCCCACAATCTCTATCGAGTCAATCCGCCCAACTGAGAGTTGATGCCGAAACCTTGGACATAACCCTCCCTGGCATTCGCCGTCCTCTCGGAGCCGAACATCCCATTATCAAAACCATGAATGAGATGGTGGGAGTGTTTCGCAATCTCGGATACTCGGTCGAGGAAGGTCCGGAAATTGAGACCGACTATTACAACTTTGAGGCGCTGAATTTTCCGCCGAATCATCCCGCGCGCGATACGCAGGACACGCTGTTTATCGCTAATCAGGAATCGAAGCCGCTGCGCGATCGGCTGCTGTTGCGCACGCACACGTCGCCAGTGCAGATTCGCACCATGGAAAAGATGAAGCCGCCGGTGCGCGTGGTTTGTCCGGGTAAAGTGCATCGCAACGACGCGCCGGACGCTACCCACTCTCCCATTTTTCATCAGATCGAAGGATTGGCCGTGGATACGAACATCACGTTTTCCGATTTAAAGGGAACACTCGATCACGCGATGAAGGAAATGTTTGGTTCAAGCGTGAAGACGCGGTTTTATCCGTCATTCTTTCCCTTTACCGAGCCCAGCGCGGATGTGCAGATCAGTTGCATTTTTTGCGGAGGCCGCGGATATCGCGATGGTGCACCTTGCCGCAACTGCAAGGCTAGCGGATGGATTGAGCTGCTCGGCTGCGGCATGGTCGATCCGAATGTTTATGGGTTCGTGGATTACGATCCGAAGAAAGTTAGCGGCTTCGCCTTCGGCATGGGAGTCGAGCGGATAGCGATCTTGAAATACGGTGTCGACGATATTCAGTTGTTCTTCAACGGAGATGTAAGGTTTCTGGAGCAGTTTGCGTAAGGGCCTAGCTGCTAGCTCCTAGCTTCTCGCCAGAACGGCCGTGCGAGCTAGGAGCTAGAAGCTAGAAGCTAGAAGCTAGAAGCTAGAAGCTACTCATGAAGATTTCTCCTCAATGGGTGCGCGATTTCGTTGACCTCAACGTCAACTTCCATCAACTCGCGGAAGACCTGACTCTGGCCGGGATCGCAGTGGAGTCGGTCAGCGGCGAGGGTGATGAGACCATCTTCGAAATGGACATCACTACTAATCGCCCAGACGCGATGAATCACTACGGCGTGGCGCGCGAATGTTCGGCCATCTACGACCTGCCGCTGAAGCCGATTGAGCCTCAGTTGCCCGTTCCGGTCCCGCCGGGCGCGGACGCCCGGCCTCCATTCCCCATTGAAATTCAGGATGAGCAAGGTTGTGCGCGGTTTACTGCGCGCATTGTTCGAAATGTCACCATCAAGCCGTCGCCCGAAAAGATTACGCGCCGGCTCGGGGTGCTGGATCAGCGGCCGATCAACAATGCGGTGGACGCGACCAACTACACGCTTTGGGAGATGGGCAAGCCTACGCATGTGTTCGATTTGGATTTGCTCGAGGGCGGAAAGATCGTGGTGCGGCGAGCGCGGGATGGCGAGGTGCTCAAGACCCTCGACGGCGTGGAACGCAAGCTGACTTCAGAAGACCTGGTGGTTGCGGACGCGAAGAAGCCGGTCGGCTTGGCCGGCACCATGGGCGGCTTCGACACCATGATTACGGAGAAGACGCGCAACATTCTGATTGAATCCGCGTGGTGGGATCCGGTGACGGTTCGCAAAATGTCGCGGCGGCACGGGCTGCATACGGATGCGTCGCATCGTTTCGAACGCGGCGCGGATTATGAGTCGACGGTGCTCTCTCGCGATCGCGTAGCCGAACTTATCTTGCAGTCGGGCGGCGGGGAGCTAGGCGCACTCGTCGATGTGATTGCGCGGAAGCTGGATTTAGCGCCAATTGCATTGCATGTGTCCGAAGTCCAGCGCATTCTCGGAGAGAAGCTAGAAACTACGGAGATCCTCCGCATTCTGCGGCGCTTAGGATTCGAATTGGTTCCGGAACACGTAGAGGAGCCTGAATTCACGGTGCTGGTTCCAAGTTGGCGGCTGGATGTCGAGCGTGAGATCGACCTTATTGAAGAAATCGCGCGGTTGCATGGCTACGACAAATTTTCCAACACGCTGCCCGCGTACGTGGGTGCGGTAGTCGAGCAACCTGATTCGCCGAAAGACAAGAAGTTGCGCACTTCCTTGCTGGCATTGGGTTACGACGAAGCCATTTCTCTGACTTTCATTTCGCATCAGGATGCCGAACAATTTTCGTCTGTGCCCGTGATCGAGTTGGCGAATCCGCTGAGCGAGGAAGCGTCGGTGATGCGTACCTCGATGGTGCCGGGCATGCTCAATATGCTGGCCTACAACTTGAATCGAGGCAGCAACGACGTTCGCTTGTTCGAGGCGGGAAATGTTTTCGAGTGGGCAGGCGAGAGAACAGCGGAATTCAAGCGCATCTGCATGGGCGCAACCGGAAACGCTTCGCTTGCGAGTGTGCATCGTCCGCCGCGGCCGATATCGTTTTTTGATGTGAAAGGCGACGTGGAAACTTTGCTGGCCGCGTTCCAGCATGGGAATTTCGAGTTCAAGCCTGATACTGCGGAATATTACCATCCGGGTCGTTCAGCGCAGGCTGTTATGGATGGCGAGGTAGTGGCTCAGTTCGGGCAGATCCATCCCGAGATTGCGGCAGGGCGCAAGCTCAAGCAGGATGTTTTCGTGGCCGAGCTTTATTTGGATCGTCTCTACAAGCGCGGGCTGCGAGCAGTTCGGTATGAGCCGTTGCCGCGCTATCCGGCCGTGGAACGCGACTTTTCATTCATCTTTGATGGTGCAATCGAGTTCGCCCAAATCGAGAAAGCGGTTGCAGGACTGCGCTTAAGCGAGCTTCGAAGTTTTGTTCCGGTCGAAATTTTCCGTGGTGGCTCTATTCCTGCGGGCAGATATTCCTTGCTGCATCGGGCTACATTCCAATCCAACGACCGGACGTTGCGCGAGGATGAAGTCGGCCGCTGGTCGGCGGAGATCATTAAGGCCCTCGAGAGCTTGGGCGGGACGCTGCGGGCTTTGTAGTCAATCTTCTCAACATACAAAAGAAATCATCCTCCTGTCATTCCGAGGAGCGAAGCGACGAGGAATCTGGGTTTTTGCTGGCCACGAGCGAGACCCAGATCCCTGGCTTTGCTCGGGATGACACCTGGATATGGTCGCTAAGAGCGCTCAACAGGTGAATCCCGGTCTCTCCTGTGCTAGTCTGAGCCGATTATGGCTGATGTGGTCGTCCAACCTAGGCACTTTCTTAGCGATAAGGTTGAGCACTTTACCGAGTCGGTCATCCGTGAGATGACGCGGCAGGCCATGCTGCATGGAGCGGTCAACCTAGCGCAGGGCTTTCCCGACTTTCCCGCTCCCGCGGAGATTAAGCGGGCCGCTCAAGACGCGATTGCGGCGGATGTGAATCAGTATGCGATCACCTGGGGCGCGAAGAGTTTGCGGAATGCAATTGCGCGGCAGATGCAGGAATGGCAAGGCATCGCGGTTAATCCGGAGACGCAGATCACGGTATGTTGCGGGTCGACGGAAGCGATGATTTCGACGCTGCTAGCGGTTTGTAATAAGGGCGACGAGGTGGTGATCTTCGAACCGTTTTACGAAAATTATGGGCCGGACGCGGTGCTATCGGGAGCCAAGCCGATTTTCGTAAAACTGCGACCGCCGACTACAGCAAATGGCGAGTGGACTTTTGATGAAGCCGAGCTGCGCGCGGCGTTTCATCCCCAGACAAAGGCGATCATCGTTAATACACCGAATAACCCTACAGGCAAAGTATTCACGCGGGTGGAACTGGAGTTGATTCGAGATCTGTGCGTGGAGTTCAACGTTCTGGCCATCACGGACGAGATTTACGAACACATTCTTTACGATGGTGCCAAGCACATTTCGATGGCCGCGCTCGACGGTATGAGCGAGCGGACGGTCACCATCAACGGCTTGTCGAAGAGTTACAGCGTGACCGGATGGCGCGTCGGATGGGCCGTTGCGCCGCCTGCCATCACGAATGCCATTCGGAAGGTTCACGATTTTCTCACGGTCGGCGCTCCTGCTCCTATGCAGGAAGCGGGCGCGGCGGCGTTGGCGTTGCCTCCAACTTATTATGAAAATTTGGCCAACGGATACAAAAGCCGGCGCGACAGATTGATGCCAGCCTTGGAGGAAGCAGGGTTTCGGTGCTTTCGTCCGCGCGGCGCGTATTACGTGATGACTGACATTAGCGCCTTCGGATTCGCGGATGATGTCGCCTTCACGAAGCATTTGGTTAAGGAGATCGGCGTGGCTGCGGTTCCGGGATCGAGTTTTTACAATAATCCCCGCGACGGAGCGAAGCAGGTACGGTTTGCATTCTGCAAAAAGGATGCAACGCTGGATGAAGCGGGGAGGCGATTGAGGAAATTGCAGGAGACTCGGGCTCTGGGCGGCTAGCCCAGCTTCGCTTGGCCGGAAAGCGAGGCTGTTGCCATAGAGGAAATGGCGCACCATCTCTGCTGATATCTCCACAGGGTTTCTGCGGTATACTGCGCTGAAGTTCGAAATCTTTTCGGGGAAGAAGTGCAATCATGGTGGTGAAAATGGCGGAAGAAGTATCGGCGCAAGTTCCTTCTGACGATTTCCAGACTCTGGAACAAAAGGTCTATCGCACAATCGAGCTGTATAAAGCTGCGCGGGAGGCGCGGGCTGCGTCCGAGCGCGATGCCCAGCGCTTGCGTGAGCAACTGGAAGAGCGCGAGGAGGAGGTCGAAGGTCTGCGCCGCGAAATGGTGCAACTGCGGCGGGAACGTGAGGAGATTCGCGGGCGCGTGGAAAAAATGCTGCAACAGATCGACACGCTGGCTGAAGAACAGGCTGCAAGCTGAAGCCTGCTTTAGTTCTAACTTCGTTGCGCGAAACTAGGAGCAAAAAAAATCATGGCAAACGGCGCAAAGCAGCCCGCAGTGAGCAACGCTGACGACACCAGCGTCCGCGTTGAAATCTTCGACCAGGCTTACAATCTTCGCGGCTCAGATGCAAACTACATCATGAAGCTGGCGGAATACGTGGATGCGAAAATGCGCGCGGTCGCGAAGCAAACGCAGACGGTCGATACGGTGCGCCTGGCGGTGCTGGCGGCGCTCAATATAGCCGACGAATACCACCTGCTGCTGAAGCGGAACCAGGAAGGCGGGGCCACCGACTATCTGAAGCGTGCGCATCACCTGTCCGACGCGCTCGATGAAGTGCTCGAAGAAAAGCGCAAGGCTGGGTGAATCACTCATTTTGTCATCCCGAGCGAAAGCGAGGGATCTAGGTGTTTGCCGGCGACCCGCGGTCATTCTGGCGCAGGCAAACACCTAGATCCCTCGCTTTCGCTCGGGATGACAAATTAAATTGTCCAATCCTATTGCTGAATGCTTGTGTCCACGCTGGCTGGCTTCTGCGTCACTTGCCGCGGATTGGGCAATTGCGAACGGTCCCACCCGCCTCCCAAAGCCTCAATCAGCGCTACCGCGGCTGTCATCTCCTGTACCTGAAGATTGTTCAGGGTCAGTTGGTCCGAAAGCAACGTTGTTTGCGCGATCAGCACGTCAACGTAGGGATCAATACCGGTCTCGTAGCGGGCTTCTTCCAGCTTGAGGAAGGTTTGCGCCGAATTCACCGCCTGCTGCTCCTCCTGAATTCCTTTGGACATGATTCGAACCTCGGCCAGCCCATCTTCAACCTGCTGGAAAGCGGTCAGCACAATCTGACGATAGGCGGCGACATCCGCGTTGTAGGTCGCGACGTATTGCTGGACGGTAGCGCGACGCAGGCCGGCATCGAAAATAGTTTCCGAAAGCGATGTGCCAACAGACCAGAAGTTGCTTGGCCACGATAGCCATTTAGTGAAGGACGAACTCTCGAATCCACCCGAAGCGCTTAAAGTCAGATTCGGAAAATAGGCCGCATAAGCGATGCCGATGGCTGCGTTCGCTTGTGCCATGATGCGTTCGGCTGCCGCGATGTCAGGACGGCGCTCCAGTAGTTCCGAAGGCACGCCAACTGGAATCGGCGGGGGCGCAGTGGTCATGGGCTTTATGGGAATAGAAAAGCCGGAGGCGGTTCGGCCCACGAGCGTCGCAATTGCGTGTTCATATTGCGCTCGCGCGACGGCGACGTTAGTCGCGCCTGCCTCCGCACTCTGCAGGGCGGTTTCAGCTTCCACTACGGAAATCTGGTCGGCGATGCCGGTTTCGTATTGCGCACGCGCCAGTTCGAGTTCTTTTTGGTCGGCCGTCACGGTTTCGTTGTAAATTCTCTGCAGCTCGTCCTGGCCTCTGATTTCGAAAAAGTACTCCGCCAAACTTGCCTGCTCGAT
>Ga0185299_10005272_pt1 | contig 14798 bp, 12 predicted proteins | sample PaiPotPPA55metaG_FD_128002 | JGI IMG/M metagenome (GOLD analysis project Ga0185299, IMG submission 128002) | Iron sulfur acid spring bacterial and archeal communities from Banff, Canada, to study Microbial Dark Matter (Phase II) - Paint Pots PPA... ...
TGCATTGCCGAGTTTGGGATGACTGAGCAGAGCGGCACGGACCTCGGCCACCAAAGCCGCATCGCACATTCGACCCCACTGCCCGGCGGTAGCCGCGCGATCAACTTCGCGGGCAAAGGACGCCAAGAGTGCCGCTGACGACTCTAATGGCATCGCAAAGACGTTAAGCACCAAATTGTAGCTGGAGGGATCATCGATATCGATGCCGAACAAAGTCTGAATGCGTGCACGCACCTCGCGATCATAATCACGCACTCGTGCCTCGGCCAACGCCTCCGTGAGTTTTTCCTCCGCCGCCGCGATGCGTGTGCGTTCCTTGATGGGACCACACAACCGGACTCGCAGACCACATCCAAGTTCCGGCAAAATTTGCGCGACCGACCGGCCAATCACCACGAGTTGATCTCGCGCCATCTCTTTCAACACCACGGCGCGGAAAAATGCGGTAAATCGTCCGGTATCTGTCTTGAAGCGCATCCAAAAGGTGGGGCGGCGTTCGTCGACAATCGCCAGCGCTTCGGACGATACGTGATACGTTCGCGACGTAGCTGCAACGAGCTGTTCCGAGGTCAGCAAGCGATAGCCTAACTGCTCGGCCGTCAAACGGGCGAGGTCGGCTCCGCGCATTCCGACGTGCTGGGTAATGGCGATAATCGCCATCTTCGTCCCTTGCCGCTTGGGTAGTGCCCCCTCAGGCCTCTGGGATTATCGTCGCACATGGCTCACGCCGCGTCCAACCGCTCAACGCCAACGCCTTTTCTGGAATCCTGAGCTAACCGATTTGAGGGAAACTGTGGTATACACCCTCGCATGGAAGCACCACTCAAAGGCATAAGGGTCATTGATTGGACGATCTTTCAGCAGGGCCCCTACGCGACCACACTGCTGGCTGATATGGGGGCCGACGTCATCAAGCTCGAAGAGCGGGATAAGGGCGATCCGGGCCGCGCCGTCTTCGCGATCGGCGGTGCTGACACTGCCAAGAAGGGGCTCAACTTTTACTTCGAGGCAAACAATCGCCACAAGCACAGCCTGACCGTCGATTTGCGCAAGCCGGCAGCACGCGAAGTAGTTTACAAGCTGGTTGAAAAGAGCGATGTCTTCGTCCAAAACTTCCGCAAAGGCGTGGCTGATCGTCTGGGACTCGGCTACAAGGAACTAAGTGCGCGCAATCCGAAATTGATTTATGCCAGCGCCACGGGCTACGGCCCATTAGGTCCCGACAGCGGCGAACCGTCATTCGACTATATGGGTCATGCCCGTTCGGGGATCATGCTCACTGGTCCGGCCGACATCAAGGATCCCATCTATCTGACCGGCGGCATCGCCGACCAGATGGGAGCGATCATGCTCGCCTATGGTGTGACGATGGCGTTGGTGGCACGCGAGCGTTACGGGGTTGGTCAGGAGGTCAACGCCTCGCATCTTGGCTCGATGATGGCGCTACAAGGGCTCAACGTTTCCAGCCGGACGATCCTAGGCCATCAATTCGTGCGCAACTCGCGGGACGATTCCTTCAATCCGCTGTGGAACCATTATAAATGCTCCGACGAGCAATGGATCTGCCTTGGCATGATCCAGGACAAATACTGGAAGGATTTCTGCAACGCTCTCGGAATCAAAGAATTGATTGACGACACCCGTTTTAACACGATGAAGCTGCGGGGCAGAAACCGCCGCGAGTTGATCAAGATTCTGGACGGCGTCTTCCTTACCAAGACACGCGGCGAATGGATGAAAATCCTCGATGAAGGCGGCGACTTCATTTACACCGTGGTCAACTCAGTCGACGACCTGCCCAACGACCCGCAGGTGCAGGCGAATGAATATATCGTCGATTATGATCATCCAATCGCCGGCAAGACTCAATTGATGGGTGTGCCAGTTAACTTGAGCAGAACACCCGGCAATGCGCGTGGCCGCGCCCCCGAGCTCGGCGAGCATACTGAAACAATACTCACTGAGCTGCTCGGCTATAGCTGGGATGAGGTGGCGAGGTTGCGCGAAGAGGGTGCGATCTAGACGACCCCGCATCTCAATCTGACAGCGAGCAGACGCACCAGGGAAGTGATGGAAATATATCAATTTTCACCTCCAACCGAAGAGATTTTGGCTGGTGTCAAAGCCTTGGAGCCTGCTATTCGGCGGACCGCCGACGCAATCGAAAGCGAGCGGCACCTGCCGGATGACCTAGCTCACGCCCTGATGCAAGCCGGGATCTTCCGGCTGGGCGTGCCACGGGTTTATGGGGGTCCGGAACTTGATCCGATGGGCCAGGTACGGGTGGTCGAGGAACTTTCGCGCATCGAGGGCTCCGTTGGATGGCTGTCGATGATTTCGAGTGCGGGCAGTTTTCTAGCAGCATTTCTCGAGCCGCCCATCGCTGAGCGGCTGTTCGCCGCGCCAAACAGTGTGGTGGCGGGAAACCTTCGGCCGCCACAACGCGCCGACGTTGTCGATGGGGGCTATCGCGTCAGCGGCCATTTTCGGTTTGGCAGCGGATGTCATCATGCCAGCGTGATGGCCTGCGGCTGCATCGTGTACAGAGATGGCAAGCCTCAGGTGACCCGCAGGGGCGAGCCAGACATCAGGGTAATGCTGGTACCCAAATCAAAGGTAACTATCGTAGACGTGTGGCAGACGACTGGTATGCGCGGCACCGGTAGTAATGACTATATAGTTGATAATGTTTTGGTGCCCTCCGAAGAAAGTCCCAGTATGGCCGAGCCACCCTTCTGTTCAGGTCCGTTGTATCGTTTTCCCCAAATGTTTCTTGTCTCTCACGCCGGTGTGCCGCTTGGGCTCGCCCGCAGCGCGCTGGATTTCGTACTGGACTTAAGCTCGCGCAAGGAAGCCTCACCCGGCCGCGGACTAATGCGCGACGACACGAACGTACAGGAAACCATAGCGTGGGCAGAAGCCCATCTGGCTGCAGCCCGCGCTTTTGTCTACGGCGTCCTGGAAGATTTGTGGAGAAGCCTGAACGGGGACGCTCGACCGACACCTGGCCAGCACGCTAACTACCGCCTGATGATCACGTATTCGCATCAGGCAGCCAAACAGATTATCTCGACTCTGTACGATCTGGCCGCGACGAGCTCAATCTTTCGCTCGAATCGGCTCGACCGCGACATGCGCGACATCCTGACCGCCTGCCAGCATCGCGTGGTGCACCCGAAAATGTATCGCCCGGCCGGCCGCCTGCTGCTCGGCCTCAACGCCGACGAGCCGTTCTTTTAGTTCCGACCGCTGCCGCTTCCAACCTTCTCACAGCTGGGGAAGTGCGAGATGAGGACCTCATCGGGCGCGGTTCACGAAACCGACCTTACAGATACGTTGCCGTTTCAGCCGCTTTAAAGGGTTTTCTTATCAAACCAGTGCGTCGCCATCAGACGCTCCGCTTTCGCGTCTTCTCCAGTAGCTTCAACAGTGTGTAGACGGTCTCGGTTGCGGGCACCTGCATATTGTGGCGGCGTGCAGCGCGCGTCACCGCACCTGAGATGGCCTCGTATTCCAGGGGTTTGCCCTTTTCCAAATCCTGCAGCGTAGAGGTCTTGATCGCACCGGCATTAAGCGACTTGCGAATCATCGCAAGCTGCGCGTCTACCCGATCGTCACTCACTTTCGCTCCCTCGGCGCGCCCGACCGCGAGCGTTTCGAGCATTAGCGTTCGCACGAGATTGAATCCGTCGGGGTCCTCAAGCATCTGGCCGAGGGTCGTGTGACTGAGGGCACTTACACTGTTGGTGCTGTTGTTACCCATCAGCTTGTACCATCGAATCGTTTGCAGATCCGTGGTCAGCTCGCCCAGGATTCCCGCCCGGCGGAGGACCTCAGCGATTCTTTCGGCACGAGGCGTTATCCGGCCATCAAGCTCGCCAAATTCGATCTCGCCGAGAGCAGTGTGGAGCACCTTGCCGGGCGCCACCAATTCAGCGCCGACGCGCGAATTGCCGCCCATCACCACCTCGTGCGGGAAAAAACGGCACAAGACCTCCTCGTTCTCAACTCCGTTCTGAATAGTCATTAGCGCGCCGTCTCTGGTGAGACAGCCTTCAAGCTGCCGTGCGGCGGATTCAGTATCGTAGGATTTGACCGCGAATAGCACTAATTCGTATGGAGCAAGTTCGCGCGGGTCGCCGGTTGCCTTGACCGCCAGTTTGAGGTCGCCCTTGAAGCTCTTGATTTCGAGCCCGTTCTCGCCCATCGCCCGCAGATTGTCGCCGCGCGCGCAAAACACCACGTCTTCACCCGCTCGTTGGAGTTGCGCACCATAATATGCGCCGACCGCTCCGGCGCCCATTATCAGAATCTTCATCGTCGTCTGCCTCGTGCGGACAAAGCCTATCGTATCGCTGAATCGTCCGCCATTGCTTGTTACGATCGACTCGGGATCATGTCCATGAGTCAAGCCAAGGTATTGTTGAGCTCGTCAGTTTCGTTCAGCGTCTCAGTGCGCTGGCACGCGCCCGACGCGCGTCGGTGGCTGTACGATCGCGCCGAGGACCAGATTTCGCTCAACGAAGTCGAGCGGGTCAGAGTCTGAAAGGACGGCTGGCGCGGGCCGATCTGTCGGTTTAGGGTTGATGGCGTGGTCATGAGCAGGGGTGCACGCGAAATTTCTAGCAACGGAACCGAGGCTGGATGGCTGTTCAATTGAGCGACGCGGACATTGCGCGCCTATTTGCCGAGCGAAAAGCGTTGCCGGCCAATTTCCGCCAGCTTCTGCAAACTAAGCCCAAGCGGGTCATAGTGAGCACGAGATGTCGATAACAGGGAGCGCAGGAAGTCGATTTCGCCTCCTTATTCGTCAGAGCCCGTTCAATCCGCTCGATTTCTCCGTGATTCTCGGTTACCTGCCGGAGAACGTCAGCGGTCTCTTCCGGCTGAGGCGTTACAATGGGAAGAGTCATAAGCACACGAACCGGATCGAAGGAAGCAAGTTTTACGAATTTCACATTCACATAGCGACCGAACGATACCAGGACCGAGGAATGGACGAGGACGGTTTCGCAGAACCTACCAGCAGGTTCTCCGACCTGAACGGGCGATAGACTGCATGGTAGCGGACGGTGGATTCGACCTTCCGCCTGAACTGCAGATAGGACTGCGCTTCACAAGGGAGGACTGATCATGGCTGTCGAGACTATTGAACGTGACTTCAAGCACAAAGTGTGTGAAGAACTACGCGTCGCTTCGGAAGGCATCAATCGCTATCGCGTATTCACACCGTTCATGTTCAATGATGGGGATCATCTCTCCATACTGCTCAAGCGACAAAATCAGCAATGGGTGCTGTCTGACGAAGGCCATACCTTGATGCACCTTACCTGCCAGATCGACGAAAAGGAGCTCTACCGTGGTAACCGACAGAAGTTATCACGAGCGCGTTGAGCATGTTCTCAGTAACCGATCGCGAGGGTGAACTTGTACTGACAATTCCAAAGAAACAGTACGGCGATGCGCTCTATAGCTTCGTTCAGGTGTTACTTAAGATCAGAGACGTAAACTACCAGACTCGCAAGCGCGTGAAGTCCACGTTTCTGGAGGACTTTCGCGCTTTCATAACGGAAGAGGTGCCTGAGAACAGACGCGTCTTCGACTGGAGCGACATGCAGCATGACCCCGAAGGAAAGTTCACCGTCGATTGCCTGGTAAACGGCATGGCTAAACCTCTCATGATCTATGCGCTGCCCAGCGATGACAAGGTGCGTGACACGACTATTGGGCTGTTGAAGTTCGAGGTTTGGGGCTTGAGCTCTCGCGCGGTCGGGATTTTCAAAGATCAGGAGGAGATTAATCGGAAGGTATTGGCCCGCATCAGTGATGTATGCGAGAAGCCGTTCTCCAGTCTCGGAGCCAATCGCGATCGCATTTCCCGATACCTGAAAGAGGCTTTGGCCAAGTAGGCCGATTGGAATTTGACAGAAAATTCCAGTCGGGCCGTGCCCGAGCCGACTGGTTCATCGAGTCTTGACCGCAAACCTCCGCGGCTCTCCGCTGACCGCGCGAGTCTTTACAAATTTGCTATTCGGACTGGAGCAGCTAAATCGCCTGCCAACCAAATTGCCGAAAAGCCGCAATTCCGCTCCGGCTTTCCTGCGAGCACCATGCGCGCTAGAAATGCCTTGCATGCCCTTAGCCAAAGGGGACTCCCCGATCCGCCCTCGCATTGACGAGGCTCATTCACGCCGGACACGTCGGCGAGCCGCAGGGCTCAAGGCTAAACCCTTAAGCGGTTCCGGAGCGACTGTCGTCAAGCTGGCGGACGCAGTCCACGAGGACCTTCATGAAATTGCGCCTCCCGTAAGGCGCAACACGGTCGGCCGCGTCCTGCGTATTTTGTGCAAGGCGGCGCCGGAATGGAATGCACCGGTGCTGACGTTGATGGCGGCGGAACGGCGAGACCCCTTCTTGACCCTCATCGGATGTATCCTGAGTTTACGGACCAGGGACCAGGCTACCGCGATCGCCGCCCAGCGCCTCTTCGCGCGCGCTGACACACCATCGAGGATGTTGGAGCTTTCGCAAAAGGAGATGCAGGAATTAATTTACCCGGTGGGCTTCTATCGCACTAAAGCACGAGTGATCCTGCAAATCTGCCGCGACCTACTCGACCGGTTCGATGGCAAGGTGCCCAATCGTATAAATGACTTGCTGACGCTGAACGGAGTTGGCCGCAAGACCGCCAACCTTGTCGTCACCGAGGCGTTCGGCAAACCCGGCATATGTGTTGATACTCACGTTCACCGAATCTCCAATCGCTGGAGCCTGATCAAGACTATTACGCCCGAGAAGAGCGAAACGGCGCTGCGTGAGGTCCTGCCGCGGCGTTATTGGATCGAATACAATTCATTGCTGGTCGCTTTTGGCCAAACTATCTGCCAGCCGGTTTCACCTTGGTGCTCGCGATGCCCGGTCAGCCGCCTTTGCCCACGTATCGGTGTGGTTCGCTCGCGCTAAATTCCAGGCTGTTTTCGAGACGGTCAGATTCGCCTGCGCATGGCGGCATCGATTAAAATCATTACGAGCCTGCTCGCGACTATTGGCCTCCTATTACTGAACACCGTAACTGCAGGCGCCATCGACTTCTATGAGATCCAAATTTATCCAACGGAAACTACCCCGGCCGGCATCTTAAGTATGGAGCTTCATTCGAATAGCGTAATAAGTGCGACCGGCGCCCAAGCCCATGCGCAAATTGTTCCCTATCAGATCCATGAAACGCTCGAAGGGACCTACGGCCTGACGCCTCACATTGAGGTCGGCCAGTATTTGGCGACGGCCAAGCTCAGCAATGGCAACTATGAATACGCGGGGAGCCGCACCAAATGCCATTTCGCAATTTCGGGGACCGACCTTTGGCCGCTCAAGTTCGGCGGCAATATCGAATTGGATTATATGCGGCGCGCGGCAGAAGAGCAGCCACTGACGCTGGAGTTGCGTCCGATTGTTGAAGGGTCGGTGGGCGGTTTTTTGCTCATCGCGAATCTTGCATTCGAGAAGCCCTTCGGCGGACCAGGAACCCATCGTGGCTTTACCTTCGCACCTTCAGGACAGCTCAGCTACAAGCTCTTACCGTGGCTGGCGCCGGCGATTGAATATTACGGCGATATGGGCCCGGTCGCATATCTGCCGAAGATCCAGGAACAGCAGCATTTCCTGGTGCCGACGATTAACCTCTTCATTGTTCCACAAATGGAAGTAAACGCCGGTGTCGGCTTTGGCCTGACCCGCGCCAGCAATGGGGTATTTTTGAAGGCCATCCTTGGATGGGATTTTGAAGCAGGGCGTCTGCTGCGCTGAATCGAACTCGCCCTAAGCGATCAAGTCCTTCACGACCTGTCGCGTCACTGATAGAAAAGAGCGGATTGATCGTTGCGCGTGTGCAACCCCTTGATTATTGTCGAATAGCGCCGCCCATAGCGCTGCTGTGTTTTTCCTGTGGCATCAAGACAACGTGATGAACAAAAGCTCTGGCTGATCCTATTTCAGCTCAAAGCTATTCGTGCTCGGATCAATTCGCTGGCGGCGCAGTATTTCGCCTTTTCGGCCCTCGCCATAATCATCATCGGCGCGGCGATGGTGCTGGCGGCAGCGTTGGCACTGAGACCGTTGAGCTTCCTTTTTATTACAATCGTCATCGCGATAGCAGCGTTCTTCAGCGTTATTCGTGTAACCCGCAGAGCTCTGCGTTCAAGCGCAAGTCCTATCAAGGCGGCGTCATTGGCCGACGACCGTGCTGGCCTTAAGGGCCGGCTGATGACGATCGCACTGATGTCCGATTCAGGAAGGACTTCCGAATTGTGGCGTTATCTGGTGGAGGACACTTACGGCCGCCGCGATGAGTTCGAGCCCGCCAAGATCGAGCCGCGATGGTTCTCACGTTCAATTGTCGCGTTGTTGACGGCCTGCATGATCGCATTGTTTTTACTGCGAATTGCCCGGCTGGGAATCGGCAGCCATCAGCTTGGCATGAGGGGATTGCCGAACCAGGTGACCGCCGATCTTGGCAATCTGGATATCCGTCCCGCTGATCCGGCGCTTGAGCCTAACGCCGAGATCTATGCCGACGCCGCAACCATGCAGAAGCTTGCCGACAAACTGGCATCTGCTCAAGGCAACGGATTTGATAAGGGCGGGCTCTCGCGATGGCTTAACAAGGCGCGCAATCTCGCCGGTGCGTTACAGAACGAGATAACCGGCGAGCAGCATCGCCCGCCGGTCGAGCTCAAACTAACCGACCGAGACGCTGACGCCAGCCAGGAGCCGCGTTCCCATCATGCGGCCACACCTCCGGGCGGGAATGATGGAGCCAATCACGCCGGAGCCCGGAAATCCGGTAGCAGCCCCGCCTCAGCGCCGACACCCGGTCAAACGTCTGGTCAACTCGCTCGGAACGGCCCCGGCTTTCCCGGTCAGCCAGGCAGCGCCTCAGGGCAGGCAAACCCAAGCGATGTCGGGTCGCCGGTGTCTGGCGGGACGGATAGCGGCGGAGGGGAAAGCCACGGTTCAGGCAGTGATCCGGAGCATTTGTTCGGACCGCCCTCATCTCAGCCTTTGGGCAGCGACAATTTTAAAATCACCATAGACGCCCAGCCATCAGACGAAAGCTCAACCCCTGGGGCTCCCGCCTACATTCCGCCAAAGATCAGAGCCCCGCTTAATGACCGTCAGTACGACGATGAGCCGATCGCTCGTGCTGCGGTCCCTGCAGCCGACCAGATGACGATCAAACGCGTATTTGAACGGTGAAACAGACGGCGTGAAGCGGAGCTGAGTGCACCGCCCGAAGCGAAATAGAGGCTGCCAGCCAATATCGAGCGAGGTCGAGGGAGAGCCGACGGGGACCAGGCCGCGAGGTGCGTAGACAAGGATTCGCCGATAAAAGGAGCCGACTCGGTGCGCAATCAGAACGAACCCCAACCGACGACTGCGGAGCAACCGAGCATCGGCGATTTCGCAGGAATCTTCCGCCGGATCCAGGCCGAGATTCATAAGGTCATTGTTGGCCACGAGCGCGCCGTCGAGGAGTTGCTGAGCGCTCTGTTCGTCGGCGGCCATGTGTTGATTGAAGGGGTGCCAGGCACCGGCAAAACCACCCTGGTCAAGACGCTGGGTCTCGTACTTAATCTGAGCTTCAATCGAATTCAATTCACCGTGGACCTGATGCCGGCCGATATCACCGGCACCCGCGTGATCCTCTCTGGCGCCGATGGACGACGCGAATTTAGCTTCCAGCCGGGTCCGATTTTCTGCCATATCCTGCTCGGCGATGAGATCAATCGGGCGACGCCCAAGACCCAGTCGGCCCTGCTGGAAGCGATGGCTGAGTTGCAGGTCACGGCTGGCGGTACGACCTATCCACTGCCGCCTCCTTACTTCGTGATGGCGACACTGAATCCAATCGAAATGGAGGGCACCTATCCGCTCCCCGAAGCCCAGCTCGACCGCTTTCTGTTCAAAGTGCGCTTGGGATACCCTGGGGAGGACGAACTTGTCAGGATAATCACGGCCACTACCGGCCCTGAAGAGGCTGGCGTCGGTCCGGTGTTTGGGCTTGAAGAAGCTGCGCAACGGCTCGAAGCGCTCAAGCGGCTGGTGCGCGAAGTTCTAGTGGCGCCTACGATTGAGCAGTATGCGGCGCGCATGGTGCGGGCCACGCAACCGGAAAATCCTCGTATTCTCGGCGAGCATCGTCCATCAGTGCGGGTCGACCTGGTCAATCGCTACGTCAGTTTTGGTTCGAGTCCGCGTGGCGCGCTCGCGCTGATTCTGGGCGCCAAGGTGCGCGCCCTGCTGGACGGCCGCGCCAACATTGCTTACGACGACATCGATCAACTTGCGCCGGCCGCACTCGAACACCGCATCATGCTCAACTACGCAGCCCATTCCGACAACATTGACGCGGCACGGATTGTGGAACAGGTGGTCAAAGCAGTGCGTCCGACGCGTGTATGAATCTATAGTTCAATGCTTGCAACCCGTGCCTTTGATCCCGAGTTTCTCCAACGCCTCGACGCGCTGGTACTGGGCACCAAGCGGGCGCGTACCGTCCGTGCGGGCCGCCGCAGCGTCGGCCGTGTCTTGGGTTCAGGCATCGAGCCGGAGAATTTTCGCGAGTACTCGGCCGGCGATGACCTCCGGTTCCTCGACTGGAATGCCTTTGCCCGTCTTGACGATCTGACCATCCGCACCTTTCGCGCGGAGCGTCAGATTGAACTCAGCATCATCATTGATGCGAGTGCTTCGATGGGAGTGCCGGAAGCCGACGACAAACTAGGCCTTGCGCTGGTACTCGGCGCTGCCCTGGCGTACATCGGAATGGGTGAGAACGACTCGGTGCGGCTGGCCGCTTTCGGCGGCAGCCGCGGGACCCGGCGGTTGCAGATTACGCGCTTTCATCAACGCCGGGAGTCGTTTCACGCGTTTCGCCCCTTCGTAACCGGTCTCAAATGCGAGGGCGATACGCGGCTGTCGGCGGTCGCCGAAGAGTTTCTGCTGGCGCCTCATCACGCCGGCATCGTGGTCCTGGTTTCGGATTTCCTGGTAAATCCGGTGGATTATGAAAATGCATTGAGTCAGCTCGTCGCCGCCCGGCACGAGGTCAAGGCCATTCATGTAATGGGCGATCGCGAATCCGTTGGTGCCTACCCACCGGGAGCGTATCGAGTGCGTGACTGCGAGTCGGGCGAACTGCGCGAAGTCACCTTCGGCGCGCAGGAATCCGAAATGTGCCGCCGACGCGTCGAACAGCATGCCGAAAGGCTCAGCAATTTTTGCGGTCGCCACGGGATCGTTTATTCTCGCGCTTTCGGCGTCTCGAATCTCGACGCGACCATGAGCCGTGAATTCCCGCGCTTGGGGGTGATTGCCTGACGTGGGTTTTTTCAGTCCGGGAAGTTTGCTCTGCGGTTTGAGCCTGGTTGTTCTCGTAGCGATTTACCTGCGTTCGCGTGCGCGTCCGACCATCAGCGTTTCGAGCCTGATGTTGTTGGAAGAGATCCCGGCACCGATAGCCAAGAGCCGGATATTGCGCGTCGACTTACCGTTTTGGTTGGAGGCTTTGGCTTTGGCTGCGATGACGCTCGCAGCTGCTGGCTTTTATCTGCTTGGCCCGCGACCGGTCGGCCGCCATCAACTTCATGCGCTGGTGTTTGATCTCGGCGCCGCTATGGAGGCGAGCGACGGTGGGGTCTCGCGATTGGACGAGGCTCGCCGCCGCGCGCGCAGGCTAATCTCGGCCGCGCCGGCCGGCGATGGGTTCAACATTATCGGCTATGCACTCGAAGCAAGGACTTTGTTTGCGCCGTCAACGTCGCGCGAAGAATTGTTCGCCGCGCTCGACAAGCTGCAGCCGATGGCGGTCGGAGTGCGGCCAGCAGCTCTGCGTGCGGCGCTACTCGATGCGCGAGGGGCGTCTACGATTGATCTTTTCGCTGACCGTAAACCAGCGAAAGAGATCGTTCGGGAGGCGCGTCCCGACGGGCGGGTCGCAATACATCAAGTTGGTGAAGCCGCAGATAATGTGGCGATTGCCTCGCTGGATGCGGGGGTGCCAAGGAGCAGCGCGGGTCATTGTGTGTTGCGCAATTTCTCCAATCACCCGGCCGAATGCGAACTGGAGATCGACAACAATGGCCGCCAGGTCGTGCGTTCTCCATTGATAATCGAACCGCGCGCACAAGCTATTGTCACGTTTCGGCCGCTCGCCGAAGGTGGCCTGCTCCGCGCTCGAATCATCACCCCCGACGCCCTTGCGGCGGACAACGAGCGCTACGCGATCGCACCCTCCATCGAGCAGGCCAAGGTATTGGTCTTATCGCCTGACGCTGATACGCGCGACGACCTTGCCCGCATTGTGCTCGCTATCAATCCCAACTTCGTCGTTACGGCGCTGGATCCGGCCCTCTATCGGTCGAGCGATGCTGCTGCGCAACAATTCGCTCTGGCGGTGTTACATGACTGCAGCGACGCCGGGGTTAACGCCACGGCGCGCATGTTTGTTTTTCCTGAGCCCTGGCTGCGGAGCTCAAAGCGTTCGCCGGTGCTATCGGTGGTTGGCAGCGTGGCCGTAGCCGAATTAGAGTCGCGGCAGGATACCGGCCCGCTTGCGACACCCGCACTGCTCGGCCCTACACGAGTCGTATCACTACCGGGATGGATGGATACTCTGGCCCGGGGCGCACCCGTCGGCGGCCATGATTCGTTGCCAATAGCAGCCGTCGGGCGCAACAGTGAGGGTGAGGTTGGTGTCCTCACCTTCGACATCAGGAACCATCTGCTGCTTGATCCTGATCGCATGGACGCCTTGGTGCTGACGGTTGATACGCTCAAACGAGTGGTGGCGCCGCAGAACATCAAAGTGGTGGCAACCGGCACGTTCGTCGCCATTTCGACCTTTGGCGCAGCGACCCTAACTGCGCCGGCCGGCTCAAACACCGGCTTGCAGCCCGATCAATGGGGACGGGTGCGTTTTCGTCCGCTGGAAGCGGGCCGCTACGTGGTGCGAGGCGGCCACCGCGAAGTCGCAGTCTATGCTAATTATTATGATGCCGCCGAATCAGACCTCGCCTCATCGCTGACAGCTTCAGAGTTCGAGCGGCCGGTTCAGTTTGCAGCCCCAGCTCGTAGCGAGAGTTATCCAGAGCCGGCGGCCTTAGTGATGATCATGGTGGCAACCTTCTTAGTTCTGGCCGAATCAGCTTTGCTCGCGCAACGCGCTATCCGTCGGGGTGTGCGTCATGTTTGAACGGCCGATACTATTATGGCTGCTGCTGGCATCACCGCTGGTCGCAGCTCCCGGTGTGTTGGCAGTAGTGCGTGGCAGCAGGATGTCGGCTGCCGCGATTTCAACCGCGGCGCGGCTGTCGACTTTTGCCGCCCTGATATTGATGCTGGCTGGATTGCGCATTCCGGTGAGATCCGCCGCTCGACGCATGGCGATGGTGATAGCGGTGGACCAGTCCCGCTCGATTGCGCCGGATCAGGCGGTCTGGATGCAGGATCGGATTGCCGAAATCCGGCATCGCGTCAGCACGTTGGACCGTGTAGCCGTAATCGGATTCGGACGGGATGCGAGTCTGCTGGCGCCGCTCCAAGATCCCCGAATGCCGGTGCTGAATGTTGCCGGAGTCGATCGCGACGCAACCGATCTAGCGGGCGCGCTTACTACGGCCCTGGGGATTTTTCCTGACAACGAGGAAAAGCGGCTGGTGCTGCTGACTGATGGCAATGAAACCGAAGGACAGGTACTCGACGAAGTGCCGGCCATGACCCAGGCGGACGTACGCATCTTCACCGCCGCGCCGCCGCCCTCGGCAATTGCACGCGTTGCAATCACTTCGTTCGAGGCGCCTGAGGTGGTTCGGGCGGAGACCAGCTTTGCGCTACACATGGACATTCAGAGTGAAGCGCGAGTGCCGGTGGCGGCGCAGATTAGTTTGTCGAGCGACGACAATGCGCTTGGCGTTCAGCAGGTATCGCTGAGACCGGGATTAAACCGATTTGTGCTGCCTTATCGAATCGGCCGGATCGGCGCATATTTGATGCAGGCGCAAATCAAGGTGCCGGCGCCATTGGTTGCCGCAAATCCGACCGCGCAGACGGCGCTTTCGGTAATCGAGCCGCCGCGGGTGCTGCTGGTTTCGCCCAATCCGCCTGACAGTCTCGTCAAGGCCTTGCATAAGCGTAATTACCAGGTGCGAACCGCGCCGCCGCACGGTCTGCCGGCTCAGGCGGAGGCTTACCTGGCCTACCAGGCTGTGATAATTGCCAATGTGCCTTCTGAGGCCCTCGACGAGGGAACGCAAGCTGCCTTGAACCGCTACGTTGCCGATTTCGGCGGTGGTTTGGTCGTAACCGGCGATACGTTACGCGATTCGCATTTCCGCGGTACTACCCTCGAAAAGACTTTGCCAGTCACTTTCCAACCACAGCCGCCACCCCCGTCGCGCGAGCCGATCGCGGTGTACCTTCTTATCGACCGCTCGAACTCGATGAGCTACAACTCGCGCTATCCCGCGGTCAGAGATGGTGAGCGTATCCATTATGCCAAGCAGGCCGCCGTCGCCCTGCTCAACCAACTCGACGACACTGACTATGCCGGAGTGATCGCGTTTGATTCCGAACCTTATATCCTCGGTCATTTGCGTCCACTGGGCGAGCAACGTGATGAACTCATCACGCGCGTCCAGCGGCTCGAACCGGGTGGGGGGACGGATTTCAAAGAAGCGCTCGAAATCGCAGAACACGAAATCGATCAGAGCGGGATTGCCGTGCGCGAGGTGATCTTGCTG
>Ga0185299_10005273_pt1 | contig 14798 bp, 13 predicted proteins | sample PaiPotPPA55metaG_FD_128002 | JGI IMG/M metagenome (GOLD analysis project Ga0185299, IMG submission 128002) | Iron sulfur acid spring bacterial and archeal communities from Banff, Canada, to study Microbial Dark Matter (Phase II) - Paint Pots PPA... ...
TTGCGCATGGGCCGCGTCGTATGCAACCATGGAGTTGCGGGTTCGCGAATCCGCGCACAGAGTGCCATCTGCGCAGTGCCTATTTCGCTGTGCAGTTTCCGCAGTGCCTTTTACGCAGTGCCTTTTTACAAACGTGGGGAGAAATCATGATCAACGATCGGATCGAGCGGGAGATCTACATCGCGGCGCCGGTGTCGAGGGTCTGGGCGGTGATCACCGAGCCGGAGCACGTGGGCATGTGGTTCGGCGAGGGGGAACCGGCCGAGATCGACCTGCGGCCGGGCGGCAGGATCGTGTTCGACCACGGCGTGCACGGCAAGCTGCCCGCGGTCATCGAGCGGCTGGATGAGCCCAAGCGCTTCGCGTTCCGCTGGGCCGCGGACGATACCGGTGGTCGGGAGCCCACGGAGGTGAATTCGACCCTCGTCGAATTCACCCTCGAGCCGGAGCGGGACGGTGACCGGGAGGGCACCAGGCTGCGCGTGACGGAGAGCGGCTTCTCGACGGTGATCGCCGAACCGGAGGAGATGGAGCGCAGGTACAAGGCGAACAAGGGCGGTTGGAGCCATGCGCTCGTCGGCCTGGCAGAGTATACGAAGCAGGAGGTAGAGCTGGCCGACAGCTGAGTTGGGCGCGGCAAGGATCAGTCTTGGAGATCACGGAAGGAGGTGGGCCCGGAGCATGACACAGAGCCCTGCAGAGGATGCGCTCATCGAGGTGGTGCTTGCTGCGTTGGCGGATCCGACGCGTCGGCGGATCCTCGACGGACTGTCGGCCGCCGGCGGGGCGGCGACGGCCACGACGCTGGCCCAGGACCTGCCGGTGACGCGCCAGGCCGTGGTCAAGCATCTCGCGGTACTGCACCAGGCCGGCCTGGTGGTAGCGAAGAAGACCGGCCGCGAGGTCCGCTACAGCGTCGCGCCCGCGCCGCTGGAGACGACCGTGCGCTGGATGAGCAACCTGGCATCTGAGTGGGATCGCCCGCTCGAGCAGGTCAAGCGTCGCGCCGAGGCGAGTGCCGCGGACCGGCTCAAGCCGGTCTGAACATCATTCAGAACTCAGAGCGGCGAGTGCTGCTTCCCTGACGCCGCCGACGTGGTTACTGCTGTCGGGCCCGACGCACGGGCGCGGCGCTGTCGGCCGGGGTCGCCAGGTGACCCTGTGCCAACGTCGCCAGCGATTCGATGAGGATCGCGCGATTGGCCTCGGACAAGGAGCTGATCGCGTCGGTGTGCACCCGGTTGACGATCGCCTGGCTCTGCTTCGCCATCGCAGCACCCGTCTTCGTGACCGCGATGATCCGCGCGCGACGGTCGGTCGCCGAGGGGCGGCGCTCGGCGAGCCCGGCCTTCTCGAGGGCGTCGACCGTCACCACCATCGTGGTCTTGTCCATGTCGCCGAGCTCGGCGATCTGGGCCTGCGTGCGCTCCTCTTCCAGCGCCTTGACCAGCACACAGTGCATGCGCGCCGTCATGCCGATCTCGGCAAGGGCGGCCGCCATCCTCGTGCGCAGGACGTGGCTGGTGTGGTCGAGCAGGAAGGACAGGTCCGGCACCGCGCCCTTGGCGAGGCCACCGGACTGCGTCGGAGCCAGAGAAGTCATGCCGCCAGTCTACCGCAAGGACGTCTTCCAGGAGATCTTCTCGTGAGAGATAGTCTGCTACAAAACCATCTGCTAGGGTTCTTCTTAGATGCACTTCCGATGAGGACGGCAGGAGACCCGCCATGCCCCAGACGACCCGCCGAACAGACCGACGGCCCCAGTCCGATCGTCAGTCAGAGCGCCGACCCGACCATCACCCCGATCGCAGGCGCCTCGCCCTCGTCGCGATAGCCGCCGGCACGCTGATGAACATCCTCGACGGCAGCATCGTCACCGTCGCCATGCCCTCCATCCAGACCGACCTCGGCTTCTCCTCGGCCGGGCTGAGTTGGGTCATGAACGCCTATCTGTTGGCCTTCGGCGGCCTGCTGCTCTTCGCCGGGCGGCTCGGTGACCTCCTCGGCCGAAAGCGGATGTTCCTCGGCGGTACGGTGATCTTCATCGCCGCGTCCGTGTTCGCCGGGTTCGCGACCTCGCCCGGCCTGCTCGTCCTCGCGCGCTTCCTGCAGGGCGTCGGCAGCGCGGCCTCATCGGCGGTGAGCCTGGGCATCCTGGTGACGCTGTTCACCGAGCCCGGTGAGCGTGGCCGGGCCATCGGCGTGTTCTCGTTCACCGGAGCGGCGGGCGCTTCGATCGGCCAGGTCCTCGGCGGGGTGCTCACCGAGACTCTCAGCTGGCATTGGATCTTCTTCATCAACCTGCCGATCGGGCTGGCGACGCTCCTGCTCGCGGTGCGCACGATTCCCGCGGATCGCGGTATCGGCGCAAGCGGTGACGTCGGCACGGCTGCCGGTGTCGGCGGTATCCGTGGCCTGCGGGCCGGCGCCGATGCGTTGGGCGCGGGCCTCATCATCAGTGGCCTGATGCTGGGCATCTACGCCGTGGTCGGGACGGCCGTCCACGGATGGACGTCCGCGCACACGCTCATCCTCGGGGCGCTCGCCGCGGTCCTGATCGTCGGCTTCTTCATCCGGCAGGCGACGGCGGCCGTCCCGCTGATGCAGTTGCGCATACTGCGCTCGCGCAACGTCATCGGCGGGAACCTCGTGCAGATCCTGATGATCGCGGCGATGTTCGCCTTCCAGATCATCGTGTCGCTCGCGCTGCAGCACGTCTACGGCTACGGCGCGGCCGCGACCGGACTGGCCATGCTCCCCGCGGCGGTCATGATCGGTGGCACGGCGCTGCTGCTCTCTGCCAGGCTGATCGTGCGCTTCGGCCGACGCAACGTGCTGATCACGGGCTTGCTGATGCTGCTCGGTGCGCTGCTCCTGCTACTGCGGCTGCCCATCCACGCCGACTACGTGACCGACCTGCTGCCCACCATGCTGCTGATCTCCGGTGGCGGACTCGCGATGCCTGCCGCAGCCGCGCTCGCAATGTCCGGAGCCCGCGAGGAAGACGCCGGCCTCGTCTCGGGGCTCTACAACACGACCGCCCAAATCGGATCCGCCGTAGGCGCGGCAGTACTGACCACGCTGGCAGCCTCACATACCGGGTCGCTGCTCCGACAAAGTCACCCCGAAGCCGACGCGCTGCTCGTCGGCTACCGGTTCGCGTTCGGGGTCGGGGCGGGCCTGCTGGTCGCCGCCATCGTCGTGGCGGTCCTCGTGCTGCGGCCGGAGGGGGCAGCACGAGCGGAGGGGGTGGTACGGGCGGAAGGGGCAGTGCAGGCGTAGGGATAACAGGCCCGCAAATAGGGAGACGGGCAGACGAGCGGGCAGGCTGGCAGGCAGACGGAAAGCCGCTCGACGAACTCGCCGGCCCGGCTCCGCTATCCGCAGAGCCGGGCCGAAGCAGCCGTACTTATCGAGAGCCGGGCCGAGGCAGCCGTACTTATCGAGAGCCGGGCCGAAGCAGCCGTATTTGTCGCTCGCCCTATCTCAATTGCAATTTCAATAGTCGCTCAGTAGTCGAGCTGCAGTTGCCATTGCTGGTTGAGGCCACCGGTTGAAGGCCACTGAACCACCGCGGCGTCCTCGGTCAGGGAGGACCCGCTGACGCTCGCGAGCAATCCGCTGTTTCTGGCTGTGAACGTGTAGTAGCCGTTGCCTTCGCTCGTGAGCAGCCACTGCTGGTTCGTGCCGCCGTTCGCTGACCACTGCTCCAGCTGCACGCCCTCCGCGGTCGAGGAGCTCGGCACGTCGAGGACGAGTCCACTGTTGACGTTCGTCAGCGTGTAGTAGCCGCTGCCTAGCGAGGTGAAGCGCCACTGCTGGTTGGTGCCGCCGTTCGGGACCCACTGGATCAGCTCGCCTCCGTTCGATGTTGAGGCGCCCGAGATGTCCGCCAGCATGTCGCTGTTGTGGTTCATCAGGGTGTACGTCGCGTTGGGCTCGGCGACTGAGACGATTTCCCATTTCTGGTTGGCGTCGCCGTTCGCAGGCCACTGATCCACGGTGGCTCCGTTCGCGGTGGAACTGGCCGCGACCTCCGCTACCTGGCCGCTGCTCGCGCTCATCAGTGTGTAGGTGCCGTCTCCGTTGTTCTGCACCTGCCATTGCTGGTTCGTGCCGCCGTTGGCCGCCCATTGATCCAGCTGCACGCCCTCGGTACCCGATGCGCCGGGGACGTCAAGGACCAGGCCGCTTGCGGCGTTCTCCAGCACGTCGTTGCCGGTTCCCGTGCCGAGCAGTTGCCACTGCTGGTCCGCTGCCGTGGACGCCGTCGCCTGCACGATTCCGGCGCCTGCCGAGGTGCTCGCCCCGGCGGTCGCTAGTGCGAGGCCGCTGTTGGCGTTGAGGATCTGGTACGTCGCGGCTACCGGGTTGGTGCCGACGGGGGTGACTGAGAGGTTGGAGAACTCGTCGGTCTGCCAGCCGTCTATGCCGAGTCCGACTTGGCCGTGGCCGTATGAGCTGTCGGTGACGGAGCCGACCGTGCTGCCGTTGATGGCTGCGGTGATCGTCGATCCGTTGAACGTCAGCGCGAGGTGCGACCATGTGCCCGTGCCGGGTGCGGCGACCGTTCCGGAGGCCAGGGTGGTCAGGGTGCCGTTGTAGTCGTTCTTCACGATCTGCCAGGCACCGGTGTTGGCCAGTTGCAGGTAGTACTCGTCGATTCCGGCTACTGAGAACGGATGCTGTGTGCTCACCCTGCCGAGCAGTTGGACTGCTCCCGCCTGGCTCATCAGTGCGTCCGCTGAGACCGTGTAGTTCGTCCAGCTCAGGTCACCGATCGTGGTGTACGGGTTCGACGCGTTGTCCCAGTTGATGGGTTCCTGCGCGGCCATCTGCTGCACGCACTGCCCGCTGCGCCCGCCGCTGCACGGCTGGATCTCGAAGGATCCGTTCTGGTCGGACAGGTACTTCGCCTCGCTGCCGGTTGAGTAGCCGGCGAACGAGTCGGTGTAGGGCAGGGCGAGGGAGGCCTTGGCTGGTGAGGCAGCGGTGCCCTTGCCCTGGCCGGTGGTCGTCGAGACGGTGTAGATGTAGCCGGGCTGCAGGGTCAGCGTGTATGTCCCGTTCGTCGGCGTGATGTCCTGGCTGTGCACGAAGTAGTCAGCTGGGTTCTGCGAGTTCAGGTTGGTGGACCAGACGTGCACGGTGCCCGTGGACAGCCCTCCGGAGACGGTGAACGTCGCGGTCTGCGCGGCGGTTGCGGTGGTCGTTTCCAGGATGGTCGAGTAGTCCGAGCCGTTCGTCGACTTGAGCGTGACGTACGAGCCGTTCGACTCCGCACCGCCGAGGTAGCCGCTGCCGGCGTTGAGGAATTGCCAGCCGGGCGAGGTGAACTGGGTGACTTGTGCGGTGGCCCAGGTTTCCGCGCCGACCTCGTACGCGCCGGACCATGGTTGGTTCGCGATCATCAGGCCGGTCGTGTCGTATCCCAGATTCGGGTAGATGGCGGCGACGAGGGGCCAGTTGATGTAGGCCGTCATGTCCGCGTCGGTGTAGCCGCGGATGATCGATCTGATCATCGCGGGGGCGCCGGAGTTCGTGTCCTGCGAGCCGTTCTCGCTGGCCCACAGCTGCTTGCCGGAGCTCAACGCGGCGCTCGTCGTCGAGCAGGTGTCGGCGCTGCCGCCGTCACCGCCGCACGGATAGTGGGCGCCGATGATGCCGACGGCCGAGGCGAATGTCGAGTTGCTGTCGATGTCGCCGGCAATGGACCAGTCCGAGTCGGCTCCCACGATCGTCACGCCGGAGTAGCCGTCGGCGTTCAGGGTGCTGCGGAGCTGCTCGTACCAGGAGATGTTGTAGCCGCGCTCGTTCCAGCCGCCGAGGTAGTTGACGGTCAGGCCGTGGGATTTGGCGCAGCCGAGCCAGGCGACCAGGTAGTTGATCATGTCCGTGGACCAGAAGTTGCCGCCGCCGATCCAGCCGGGTGCGCCCCAGGCCAGGCCGTAGAGCTTGATGCTCGGGTCGAGCGCCTTGGCCTGCTCCATCAGCCACCATTCGTAGCCCGTGTTGCAGTTCACGGTGCCGGCGGTGTGCTCGATGCTGGACTCTGAGCCGTCGGTGGAGTTGGCGTCCCCGCCGATCTCGACTTTGAGGATCTGCAGGTCAGCGCCGTATCCGGGCTTGAAGAGGTAGTTCAGGATCGCGGTGCGCTGGGCTGGCGGGTAGTCGATCAGCAGGCGGGAGTTTCCGCCGCCGCCGCTGATCGCGCCGATGCCGTCGAAGGTGCGGCCGGCGGAGGTCCCGTTGACGCTGATCGCGGTGGTGGTCGCGGCGTGTGCGGGGGACGGGACGGTCAGCTGAGTGACCGCGAGCGCCGCGGCGGCGAGGCCGAGCGCGGCGACGCGGAGGTGGGTCAGTCGTCGTATTCGCATGGGGATGTGTTCCTCGTGGGTGACGGCCCGGGGGCCGAAGGCAGCAGAAACGGACGAGGCCGAACACAGATTTACGGGGCATTACGACAATTTCCACCGTTAGTGCACATCTGCTTTCCGCTCCTGTCAAGCACGTCCGGCCACCCGAACCGAGTTACTCCGTCCCCACCGGCTACTTCGGGTCGATGAGCCCTGCGATGGGGTCGCCGTCCACGTCCCGTACCAGGTCGAGCCAGCGGAGATACGCGGATTTGAACGGCTCCTCATCCGCTCGTACCGCCTCGAGCAGGGCGTCGGCCGTCGCGCGGGCGGTGTCGATCACCTCGCGCGGGTAGCCGTAGCGCTGCTGGTGCTCAAGGAACTCGTCCTCGTCGTCGATCATCGGGGGTCGGCCGTCGCGGAAACTCAGCACGTCCAGGTCGAGATCGATCAGCGTCACCTCGTCCGCGGCCGTCCATTCGGCCACGGTCGTGATGTCGCAGTACACGTGCAACCCGTCCGGCTTGGTGAGGAATCTGCCGGTCCACCAGTCTTTCCGGCGGATCAGCTGCACGCTCGCGGCCTTGGCGATGATCGGCCGCTCCCCGCCGCGCGCCATCTGCTGGTTTCTGCCCCAGCCGAGCCAGATGCCGTGCTCGTCCTCGCCGAGGTGGCGTACGACGCTGTGCCAATGCAGTGAGTTGTCATATTTCCGAAATGTCAACCGGATCAGTTCTCCCATACCGGCGAGAGTATCCGGGGGAGCGGTCGAAATGCTCTTGCACGTGGTGGCCGGCAGCCCTAAGCTCGCACCACGTGCCGCCCGAACAGCGGCACGCAACAGCCTGGGTCGGAAGAACCGATGCGGGATGCCGGAGTCGAGTAGCGAGAGGGAGGTGAGCCCGATGGCCGTCACTGACTACACCGTGCACGTCGCGCCCGCCTTCGCGGCGGCGCTTCGCTTCGAGATCCTCCCGTACGCATCGACCCGGCAGGGCTGAGCTTCAGCAGATCAGCGGCCTGCCGGAAGTAGACGAATCCTTCCGAAAGGCAATGGCTTGAATTCCGCCGTCTTCACCGACCGGCGTTCCGCCGGTCACCCGTCCCTCGCCGACCTCGGTTGGCGCACCGAACTTGAATCCGACTTCGGCCCGTACGCTGCCACATGCGTTCCGGGTCGCGTCGCGCGCGTCGACCGCGGCCTGTGCGACGTACTCGTCGCCGACACCTCAGGCACCCGGACGATCCGGGCCGATTGGTCCGCGATCAGCGATCGCGATCCCGTCCGCAACCCCTGCACCGGCGACTGGGTCGCCGTCGATCTCGATACCCAGAATCAGCCTGTCGTCAAAGCCCTGCTGCCGCGGCGCACGGCCGTCGTGCGCGGCGGAGTCGGTGAGCGTTCCGACGGTCAGGTCCTCGCGGCCAACATCGACCACGTGGTGATCACCGTGTCGCTCGCCGCCAAGCCGGATATGGCGCGAATCGAAAGACTGCTCGCCCTCGCCTGGGAAAGCGGCGGCCGGCCCGTCATCGTGATGACCAAGGCCGATGTCGCCTACGAGCCAGAGCGCCTGGCAGAGGTTGAGGCGGCGGCGCCCGGCGCGACTGTGCTCGCCGTCAGCGCCCTGACCGGCGACGGCATGGATGTGCTCTCCGCAGTCCTCGCCGGTTCGAGCGCGGCGCTGATCGGGCAGTCCGGCGTCGGAAAGTCCACGCTCACCAACGCGCTTGTCGGCACCGAGGTAATGGCCACCGGTGACACGCGTGACGTGGACGAGAAGGGCCGGCACACCACGACGACCCGAGAGCTGATTTCGCTACCGGGCGGCGGCGTGCTCATCGATACGCCCGGATTGCGCAGCGTCGGCCTTTTCGGCGGCGAGTCTGGCCTCGCCCAGACTTTCTCGGATATTGAGGAGCTCGCGGAGGACTGCCGCTTCGCCGACTGCGCGCACGTGTCGGAGCCAGGTTGCGCCGTCCTCGCGGCGATAGTCGGCGGCTCGCTGCCGGAGCGCAGGCTGGAGAGCTACCGGAAGCTCCTGCGCGAGAACGAGTGGATCGCCTCGCGCACCGACGCGCGACGGGGCGCTGAGCGCAAGAAGGTATGGAAGCAGCGGGAACGCGCCTCCAACGCGGCCCGGCCGTGACCACGGTATTCCGTTAAACCCCCACTGTCAGACTCGAACTTTAAGGTAGAAGCATGACTAAGTTGACGAATGCTCAAGTGCTCACCGGCAGCGAAAAGGACATCCTGCAGGTGAGCATCGACCGGCACCGGGACGCGGTGCTCTGGAAGTTGGCGGGCTTGAGCGAGGAGCAGTTGCGCAAGCCGCTCGTGCCCTCGGGTTCCAGCCTGCTCGGCCTGGTCAAGCACCTGGCCGCGGTGGAGTACGGCTGGTTCTGCGAGACCTTCGGCGTTGAGACGGAGCCGCTGCCGTTCGACGATGACGATGAGGAGGCCGATCTGCGCCTCGAGGATGATGAGTCGGCCGCTGACATCCTGGCGTTCTACGGCCGGGCCCGGGTCGCCGCCGACAAGGTGATCGCCGAGCACGACCTCGACTTCGTCGGCAAGTCCTGGTCCGGCGAGGCGGTGTCGCTGCGTTGGGTGCTCGTGCACATGATCGAGGAGACGGCGCGGCACGCGGGCCACATCGACATCCTGCGCGAGCTGACCGACGGCGTGATCGGTGACCACAACCGGCCTGCCTCCGCCGAAGGCTGAGCTTGAGTTCCAGCCGAGCCTTTGCCTGAGCCCGCGGCGATATTCGATTGCTTGACGCAGGCTCAGGCCTCGGCTGGAACTCAACCGTGCTTTCAAGATCCCGTCGATGTTCTCGCTGCGGGCCTCGAAGGGCACGTAGTTGATCGGGTTTCTACTTCCAGCCTGCGGTTACCCATGTCGGGTCGGAAAAGTAATCAGAGCACTGCGCGTGCCGTGTCATGCGTGCATCTGGACGTGCGCTCGCGTACGCTGCGCACCGTGCCTCGTACCGCGCTCAGTCTCGAAGGACCCGCCGCTCTGCCGGCCGGGCGCACCGCGCTCGCCGAGGGCTTCGCGGCGATCCGGGCTGAGCACGAGCTGCCGGGGCGGTTCCCGTCCGCCGTGCTGGACGAGGCGGGCGCCGTGATCCGGGATCTGCGCTCGGCCGGTCTGGACCAGGTCGACGGCATTGCCCGCGAGGACCGCACCGATCTGCCGCTGATCACCCTGGACCCGCCGGGCTCGATGGACCTGGACCAGGCCATGGGGATCGAGCCGCACGGCAGCGGGTTTCGCGTCTGGTACGCGATCGCCGACGTCGCGGCCTTCGTCCGGCCAGGGGGCGAGCTCGATCGCGAGGCGCATCGGCGAGTGCTGACCTGCTATATGCCGGACGGCCGGGTACCGCTGCATCCGGCCGAGCTGTCCGAAGGGGCCGCCTCGCTGCTGCCGGATCAGGACCGGCCCGCCGTGCTCTGGTGCGTGGATGTCGACTCGCATGGCGCCAAGGTGGCCGTGGACGTACGCCGGGCCCTCGTGCGATCCCGGGCGAAGCTGGACTATCCGGCGATGGAGCTCGCGCTCGCCGAGGGCACCGCGCCCGAGGTCATCGATCTGCTGCGGGTGCTCGGCACGATCCTGGAGGCGCGCCAGACCGCGCGCGGCGGTCTGCTGCTCGATGTCCCCACCCAGCAGGTCACCTCCGCCGAGGACGGTTGGCGGCTCGCGTACGCGGTGCAACGCCCGATCGAACGCTGGAACGCACAGATCTCGCTGCTCATCGGCGCGGCCGCGGCGCGGATCATGCTGCGCGGCGGCGTCGGTGTGTTGCGCACCCTGCCCGAGCCCTCGCCGGTGACGCTCCGTCGGCTGCGCAGGGCGGCCAGGGGGCTCGGTGTCGCGTGGCCGGACCGGCGCAGCTACCAGCAGCTCATCAGTAGCTTGACGCCGGATGATCCACATCAGGCGGCGCTGCTCTGGGAGGCGACGGCGCTGCTTCGCGGGGCCGGATACACCCCGTTCGACGGCGGCCGCCCGGCCCAGACCCGGCACAACGCGCTCGCCACCGACTATGCGCACGCCACCGCGCCGCTTCGGCGGCTTATCGACAGGTACACCTCGGCGGTGTGCCTCGCCCTCGCGGCCGGGCCGGAGGTGCCCGACTGGGCGCGTGCCGCATTGCCCGAGCTGCCCGGCGAGATGGAGCGCGGTGAGCGGGTGACCAAGGCCGTCGACCGGGCCTGTGTCGATCTGGCCGAATCGGTGTTGCTCGCGGACCGGATCGGCGAGGATTTCACCGGCGTGGTGCTCGATCTCAATGATCGGATCGACTGGGATCAGAACGGCAAGCCGGACGCGGGTACCGTGATGCTTCGCGACCCGGCGGTGATAGCGCGCCTCGACGGCCACGACCTGCCGCAGGGCACTGAGGTGCGAGTGCGGCTGACGAAGGCCGACGTGCAGAGTCGCAAGGTGTACTTCGACTGGATCGACGCGGAGTAGGGATGCGATGCGGTACGGCGTGATCCTCCCGGGCGGCAGTGCACAGCAGCAGCTCGAGCTGGCCGTACTGGCAGAGGCGTGCGGGTGGGACGGAGTGTTCGTCTGCGAGATGACGTACGGCGTGGACGCGTGGTCGCTGCTTGCCGCCGCGGCGGTGCGCACGTCGCGCATTCAGCTCGGCACGCTGCTCACGCCGCTGCCCTGGCGGCGCCCGTGGAAGCTGGCGAGCCAGGTCGCGACCGTCGACCAGCTCTCCGCCGGACGAGTCGTCCTGACGGTCGGGCTCGGCGCGCCCGACGTGCTGCTCGGCACCAAGGAGACGACCGACCGGCGGGAGCGCGCGGAGCGGATGGACGAGGGGATCGAGCTCATGCGCACCGTCTGGTCGGGCGGCGCGGCGTATCAGGGTAAGTACTACGAATTCACGCAGGATGTCGGCGCCGATGGGGTCGGCGGCTTCCGGCCCGTTCAGCAGCCCGTGCCGATCTGGGTCGTCGGTGCGTGGCCGAGGCCGCGGTCGATGCGCCGCGCGGCGCGCTGCGATGGAATCGTGCCCGAGTACCACCTCGGCGGCCGCGAGCCGACGCCGGATGATGTGCGCGAAATGCGTGCTTGGCTGGCCGAGCACGGCGCGCACGCGGATATCGACGTCATCGCGGAAGGCGAGACCCCGGCCGACGACCCGGCTGCCGCGCGGGCGCTCGTCGAACCGCGTGCCGAGGTCGGGTGCACATGGTGGCTGGAGACGCGGTGGCAGATGTCCGCGGAGTCCGAGGTGAGGCTCGATGAGACCCGCGCGCGAATCCTGGCCGGCCCGCCGCGCGACTGACGCTCAGGCCGCTGCTTCCGTTTCTGCTTCGCTGTCCAGGCTCACGGCCATCCACAGCACGAGCTTCGACGGATCGGAGAACAGCGGCTCACTGCCTCCGGTGAGGGTGAAGCCGTATCGCTCGTACCACCGGAGCGCAGAGAGGTTGTCGTCGACCACGCCGAGCCGGAACTGCGGGCGGCCTTCCCGTCGGCAGTAGGCGACGCAGGCATCGAGCATGGCCCGTCCGACGCCGCGGCCACGGGCCTTCGGTGAAGTCCACATGCTGATCAAGAGGGGTCGCCTGTCGTGGTCTTCGGGGAAGCAGATCGAGCACATCCCGGCCGGTGAGCCGTCAACTGAGGCGATATACCGCGGTCCCGCGTCAGGACGGCCGTCCCACCAGGAGCGCCAGTCCTCTTCGGTCTTCGTGCGTGCCATCGCGAGGGTCTCGCCGAAGGCCGTCGGCGAGTCGGCCAGGGCCTCGAGGCGCAGGTCTCGCCAGAGCTCCCAGTCCGACTCCGGTACCTCGTTCACGCGCACACCCACGCCGCTGCCCTCGCCGCCACTGCTTTCGCCGTTGACCATGGCGGTCATTGTGTCGAGAGTCAGCCGGGCCGGGCAACGCGATTATCCGCGCTTTCGGCGCTCTGTCAGCGCGGCGTACCGGTAAACGTCCCGAATGCCGGGTAAAACTCAAGTTGTGAAGATCTCCGGCAGCTGGTTTCCGCGGCTGGGGACGGCCTTGGCCGGAGCCCTGGGCTTCCTGCTGTTTCCGGCGCCGGACCTGGGGGTGCTCGCCTGGGTGGCGTTCGTGCCGCTGCTCCTGCTGCTTCGGGCGGCGCAGACCCGGCGCGAGGCGATGCTGCGCGGCTGGCTGGGCGGCATCGGCTTCATCTTCGCGACGCTCTACTGGCTGCTGCCGAACCTGATCTACTTCTATCCGCTGGCCGTAGCGGTGGTGGCGCTGCTGTGGGTGCCGTGGGGGTTGCTGGTGTGGGCCGTTCTACGGCCCGGCCCGCCGGTGGTCACCCGGCCCATCGCCCGCACCGAGCCGGGCGGGGAGGAGGAGCCGCGCCCGGCGCTGGTGACGCGGCCGCCCGGGCGTCTCGGCTGGGGACGCGGACTGCTCGCCGTGGTCGCAGTGCCCTCGGTCTGGGTGCTGATCGAGACCGTCCGCTCCTGGAAGCCCTTCGGCGGGCCGTGGTCGATGCTCGGCGCGAGCCAGTGGAACCACCCGGTCGAGCTCGGCCTGGCCTCGGTGGGCGGCTCGTGGCTGCTGAGCTTCGCGATCATGATGGTGAACACGTGCCTGGTGCTGGCGATCACCGCTCGGATTCCGGTGCGGGCAGGGGCGGCGCTGCTCGGGACGGCGGCCGTCGTCGCCGGGCCGCTGTGGTTCATCGCGCACCCGCTGCCGGCGGCGTCGAGCACGGTTCCGGTGGCCCTCGTCCAGGTGGGCGTCATCCACGATCCGCAGGCCAGGGACGAGCAGGGTATTGCGATCACGAGGGCCTTGGCGGGTACGAAGGTCGGCCTGGTCGTGTGGGGCGAGAGCAGCGGCTCGAACGGGCTTTCCGGCAATGTCGCGGACGAGCAGCAGTTGGAGCAGCTGTCCGCGATCCTGAACGCGCCGATCGTCGTCAACGCCGATGACACGCTTTCCAACGGGAACACGGAGAAGGTGAGTTACCTCTACACCGAAGCCGGAGCGAGCGGACAGTATGCGAAGACGCGGCTGGTCATGTTCGGCGAGTACATCCCGTTCAGCGGTGAGCTGCATTGGCTCACCAAACTGACGAAGGCGGCGGGCGTGAACCTGGTGCCGGGTACCGGACTGACCATATTCCAGGCGGACAACACCGCCATAGGGCCCCTGATCTGCTTCGAGTCCGCGTTTCCCGACATGGCTCGCAACGAGGTCAACCTCGGCGCGCAGATGCTCGTCTACCAGTCGGAGGACACGACCTTCCAGGGAAGCTGGGAGCCCGCGCAGCATGCGAGCCTGGCGGCGGTGCGTTCGGCCGAGACGGGCCGACCCTCGGTGCAGGCGTCGCTGGCCGGAGTTTCGGCGGCCTTCGATGCGCAGGGACGCCAGCTGGCCTGGATGTCGAAGAACGACGTCGGTTCGATCGTGGCGCAGGTGCCCTTGCAAGCAGCGGACACGCCGTACGACCGGTATGGCAACTTCGTTCCGATCATCTGCGCTGTCTTCGCGGCGTTCTCCGTGCTCGCCGTCGTACGTCTGGGACTGCTGAGGAACCCGATCGACTGAGCTCGACCGGTTCACTTGGCGGGCCAGACCGCGGTGCGCAGGGCCCGCTGCGCCTGGGCGAACAGCGTGACGGCCGCGATCGCGGCAGCGGTGCCGAGCAGCAGCGTGGCGGGGGAGAAGAGCTGCAGCATACTGCCGCCGAACGCCGAGCCGAGCGGCATGCCAAGGGCCATGAACGTCGTCGCGGCGCTCAGTACCCTGCCGCGCTGGTGGTTCGGCACCTGCTGCAGGATGAGCACGTCCACGAGGACCACGGCGGACGGTATGACGAATCCCACCGCGGCCATCCACCCCGCCATCCACAGCATTGGACTCAAACCGCCGCCAAACGGAATCGCCGTCATCGCACACGCGAGTGCCAGCACCCCGCCGAGGAGGCCGAGCAGTCGACCAGGGTTCATCAGCCTGTGCAGCTTAGGAATGAAGGGCGCGCCGAGGATTCCGCCGGCTGCGAAGCAGGCGAGGATCAGGCCGATGTAATGAGTGGGCACACCCTCGTGCCGGGCCTGCAGGATCAGAACCAGGTCGAGCGGCATGGCGACCAGGTTGAGCAGCATGACGAACAGCAGCGTCGCCCGCATGACCGGGTGGCGCCAGATGATGCTGACCCCGGCGAAGAAGCCGTCGTTCCCGCCGGCTTCCGGCTCTGATGCTCCTGAGGCGTCGTGGCCCTCGTTGACCGTGTCCTGCGACGCTGCCGCGGGCTCAGGCCGGCTCTCGAAGCGCACCGCGTAGGCACAGAGGGCGGATGCGGCCATGCCCGCTGCGATGACGGCGAACGCGAGTGATCGATCGTACGAGTAGAGCAGAGCTCCGACCGCAGGCCCGAGCAGTTGCGCGGCGTTGCCCACCACCTGCTGGATGGAGAGC